>Ga0315326_10000703_pt1 | contig 16547 bp, 18 predicted proteins | sample M180m32315metaG_FD_203457 | JGI IMG/M metagenome (GOLD analysis project Ga0315326, IMG submission 203457) | Ammonia-oxidizing marine archaeal communities from Monterey Bay, California, United States - M1 80m 32315 | ecosystem: Environmental > Aquatic > Marine > Coastal | place: USA: California... | reverse complement strand
ATACTTTTTTTACAGCTTCCTCGTCTAGTTTTCTGATTTCTTCTGCAAATTTATCGAATGTATTAGACTGCCAGTATGATACTACAGTTTCAATATTATTGCTCCTTCGTGTAGCAGTTCGCTTCTCATAAATATATCGATATATTAACGATGTTACCGATACTAGTCCTAATAAGCACAGCATAGAAGTTACCATATGTCCGTTGAAGGCGAGTATTGCACAAGCACCGGAAGCTATAAGACAATCTATAACTAATGAAACAACATGCTTTCTTTCAAGGGTTATAATTTCGTTTTCAGAGATTTTTTGAAAACAAGAAACCCACCATATACCTAAACATACAACAATACATATACATGCAAGAACGCTAAACCCTATTGTAAATAAGTATGTGACCCAACCATCCGGGGTTATTGTGCCGAAGTAGAGAACACACAAACCTACCGATTGTATGAGTATTTGAAATAATCTCTCGATCATACCATCCTCACCCTTAACTTAACACCTGGGTTAAGCGCTTTGATCGAATCTCCACCCGCGTAAGAGCAAGCGCTGGCTATATCTTGCTCTAACTCCTCAAGCTTCTCTTCGTATGTCATATGATTGCACGGAATTTCTTTCATTATGCCCTCGATATGTCTCTTCGTTCGTTTATTATGAATACTGGCTGAGCCAAAATACCTCTTAAATACACCGCTACTATGCCGGACGGTTTCCGCTGGGCTGTCGATACATGCACTGAATTGACTGCCGATCATAACCATGGTCGCACCAGCTACGAGAGCTTTTGCAATATCTCCATTACATGTAACACCACCATCAGCTATAACAATTGGATCGGTAGCTCCTATACATTCCTTAACACATGTAAACATAGGCATAGTGAACCCTGTCTTATCTTTCGTCGTGCACACGTTACCTTGGCCTATACCCACTTTAACACAGTCTGCTCCCCATTTAGTTAAATCATCAACCGCTTCGACTGTTGCCACATTACCGGCGATTAAAAAAGTATCCGGTAACCACTCTTTAATGGTCTCAATGCGGCGTTTCATTTTATCTGAATGACCATGAGCTACATCAATCGTCACATAGTCAACTCTAGCTTGCTCTTTAGAGATGTCTATTATAGTTTTCATGTCTTTAAGCTGTACACCTACACTTATTGATATTGTTCTCCAATTCTGCTCATTTGCATCCCGGACGAATTGAGCATTGTCAATTCCAAACCGGTGCATGATGTACATGTAATCATTTTCACTCAGCCACTTCGCTAGGTCCGGATCTATAACCGCTCTCATATTAGCTGGTATCACCGGAAGCCGGAAAGACCGGTCGCCAAATGCCGCGCAAGTGTTAACATCGCTCCTAGAGTCGATCTCACTATATCTTGGTACGAGATGAACATCACCATACGTAAGAGCCATATCCTTAGCTTTCATTATAATATTATACTTTCGTCATGTGTTAAATGCAACAATTTTCCATAAATATATATGTGAGCGACAGAGTAAACGAATTTCAGAATCTGATATCAGATATAAGAAGTATTTTTAGTGAGGACAATATTAACATCCAACCGGAAGATGTGGATTCTATTATAAATGAAACATATAATACTATGTGGGATGAGATTCGATGTGAACAAAACTCGGAAAACCGGGAAAGAAAGAGACGGTTTGAGCATGTTAAGCGAAAGAGAATCCGCAACGATCACCTAGAATCATTAAAGCATAAAGCTGATGAGCACATACAATTGTTTAAGGAGTATGCAGACGATAAGCTCGTAGATTCGGTAGATGAATTTAAGTCGCTTAAATCTGATATCGAGGCTGTTATCGACGAAAGTTTTTCAACTCCTCGCGAGCCTTAGTATATCTTGCTTTAGCTAGGAAATATTCTCTCTTAAGATCATCCTCTGAAGGTTTAAGAAAGAATATTGATTTTAATATTTTTATTAATGTTCTCATGAATTGTTTTGTATAAGTGATTTGAAATATTTTAAGGCCTCTTTAGTTTCTTTAACTTCTCGTTTCGACCGGTCATCGTGATATTTGAATACAAAAAATGTCTTTCTCTTAATCCGGGCTTCTAATATTGCAATAATATTTTCCTCAACTGAAGGTTTTTTATCCACGAAAAGACTTCTCAGATCTTCAGGTCTTCCTCCGGTCGCGCGGACGGTAGATCTCTCTGAAGATCTAGTGGGCTTTGAATCTTTTGAGAAGGAGGAAGTGACTTTTTCTGCTTGTCGTCAGTGACCTCTTTCTCAGCAGTTGCTTTGAGGTTTTGTAAGTGCTCTAGTATCCACCGACAGGCATCATCAATTTCTTGCAACCTCTTTACCTCATTAGGGCAGACCTTCGCAGCTAAATCAACTAAACACGCGATGACCGCTCTTACTCCAACTACGAAAGCTTTATCTGGACCTAATTCCTGGCTGGTTATCTTCTTTCCTTTTTCAGCTACTATACTAAAATCTAACTCCGCGGTAAACGAAAGAGATCCTGTATCGCCGTGATCTGCACCATATCCAACACCAACTGGTGTATAGGGTTCACGAGATGACGAAAGGGAGGTTTTACTAACCATTCGTTCGAGTGACTGTACATCGAAACCTTTAGATTTTGATATAAAGGTACCAATTGTTTCATTACATATATGCTGTACAAATTCTGGGGCTCCTCCATACCCGCTAGAGGTCGCCTGCCCGGGTAGATCTCCTGGCATCGAAAATGAAGGTATCGGAGATTTCGGAATGTCCATCGGATCGAGGTCACCTGTATGTATACCTCCTCCATCTCCCTCTGGTTTTTCTTCATCGGGTTGTCCGTCTTCCATTTCACCGGAATCGAGATCCTTAAGTTTTCCTTGATTTGCTTTTCCCCAATCACCGGTGAATTGTTTGAATTGATCAATGGCTAGGACCCATTTGCTCAGATTGGATAAACTCTTCGAAGAAAGGCCCTTTAAGTGCCAACCATTCCCGGCTCTTTCGATTTCAATGTGTGAGAATGTTTCAACATAGTCACTCTCCTGAGCTGCTTGCAGTTGTTTATATAGTGCACCTGCTACAGTATCGTTATCTTCTCTAGTATTTCTCTCCGCAGCTTTGGTTGCCTTCATCGATAACAAACTACATAATGGAGCCTTTCCAATTGGGCATGCCTGTGGATCAATAAGCAGTTGTCCGCGACTGTTTAGATCGAGTAGCCCATGGTATTGAAATGCACCATGCTCAATGAGCGGATCACGGCCGGCCATAGACGATGCGACCCCGGGGTCGAATAGACCTTTTATATTTCCTGCCAATGCTTCATCAAACCCCGGTGTCCGCTTATTTGCAAAACCAAAATAGTGTTTCGGATCTATTGTACCTGCTTTAACAGAAAGCTTATGGCTAATATATAAGAATAATCCGTTCGTCCATGGACCGCATGCGATTTGAGCTTGTAGCCACATCCGAAGGTCTTTCCCTGCTCGATCATGATCTTTTTTCATGGATTCCGCTTCAATAGTGGATTTCCAATCCTCACCTTCCTGATTAGCTTGGCTGTAATAAGGTGTTAATGCTTTTTCGTAATTTGCTAGTTCTTCTTCAAACGATGGATTTTGTGCGGTATTCAACTGCTCGATCCCTCTAGGTGTTACGGAATTTTTTAATATATGCATATCCTCACAGCCTTGAAGACATGTCAATAATTCTGTATCTTCGTTTTCTTGAGCATCATTCACTTTCAAAGTTCTCTTCTGTGGAGTTAACGGCTGTGCGTATGTCTTTCCAAAAAACTTTGTATCACGGGACGTATCAAAACAACAAGCACCGTGTAGAGGGTCAATAATATTATGTTGAGCCCTCCAATTAAGATCAAAAGGTTTATACTCAGAGTCTTTTATGTATCCAGCTATCATTTCATGAAGAGGTGGGTCCATCATATCTGATGCGAATGATAAAAATGACTCAGGATCATGCTTGAGCATAACAGGTAAAACCCTATCACCTATAGCCTGGTCTCCCTCATCACCAGTGATTGCTGTTGCGATATATTCATGTCCATAATTACCAGCAGCAGCGAATTTCCATTTTGTTTCATCATACCCTCCGCCTCTTTCTAAGCTCGACATGATCAGGTTAAAAAAGAATGGCTCTGTTACTCGTGTTAACTCATCTAAGAAGATTGTACCCATTGCATTTTCATACATACTGCCTCGAGGTGATTTAATTATATCCTTAAAAAACCCGGGAGTTACTATCGATGTCGTCCTTCTCTCTTCTGTATGGAGATCGCTGATAGATTCTAAATATATATTATGAATTGAGTTTTGTTCATTCTTCAATTGTCGCTTTTCACTCAAATTTTGATCAGGTGATTTGCTAGGTGTCATCGCGTCTAGAATTTTTTTCGCGAGGCCCTTGCTCTTTTCGTGACTCTGAAGATCATCTGCTCGGTTTTGACCTTCACTTTCATCATTATATCCAGGAGCCGCGGCTTGAGCAAGCGCGCTTTCGTCGCTCGAATCAACAGCTGGTGGGCCTTGGTCCCATTGAACCTCTTCGGTAGGAATACCGGAGAACAACAATGCATGCATTTCCGGTGGGCGACCAGAAACAAGCATGTAGTATTTTTCGACGTTAGATAGTATATCAATAACCGATACTCTCTCTACAACATCTTTAGACCCTGAACTATAATCAATTGCTTCAATAACTCTCTCATGAATACGCTCTTGACTTTCTGCCATTTCAGTTATTCCTATCTCAACATACAGTCTCTTATTCTTCGCGGCATTTTTTTTGGCCTGCTCTTTAACACCAACTGTTTTTCCGATACCATGTGTACCATATATCAACACTGGTTTTCTCGATTTATCTATATACGCAGCTAATTCAGTATGGTTTAATATTTGAGGGTCGTCGGAGATATATGATGTATTAGATTGAATATCCGGTACAGAACCATCCGGGACATTTCTATATACAGGGCTCTCTACTATCGGCGCCGGTTTGGCTGATTCTTTCAATATTCGCGGATTATTTACTAGGTCCTGAAACTTCTTCATAATATACTATTATTTATATGTTATAGGTTATAAATCTAATGATTTCTTAGTTCATTTCGATATCAATATAATCTGCTGTCATCGCAATAATATTGTCCAGAATAGGATTATTACCATACCCACTCATATGGCTTAGAGGATGGCCGTCGGAGAATCCGGCCCAACTGCTATCGATAGTACGAACAATACATAATCCTTCATGTGGAGCACCGGAAGGGTTTAACATTTGAATTTTCTGCTCTAACTCTGTCCATCTAGCGGTATTCATACTTCCATCTGTCCACCCGGCATCGGAAACAATAAAAAAGTGCTTTAACTTAGGGTTTTTTTGTTTTAAATCTGCGAAATAATCCACAGCCGAATTGAAGTCAGGTCCACCGCCACCGGTTTGTGTCTTTGCCCAAGCTTCATTCATCGAATCGACGATTTGATCCATCGACTGACTAGAGTCAAGTTCTAGGTAACTTGACGGGTCCACAACCTTCATTTGATGTACTATCGAGATTTTTAGCGTTTCATTTCCTCTATTATTATGCGGCATAAACTCCTTAGCTAGACAAGCCAGAGAGTATCGGACGTTCTCCATAATTTCATTCATCGATCCAGAAGTGTCTAGACAGAAAACACCTGTAACTGAGTCGTTACCATCATCGTCATCTACTGGTCGACTCACAGTTCCGCGAAGATTCGGAAACCCGGGTCTTACGCGTCCGCCTCTCATTGCAGACATTGTATATGTCTCGTCTCTCGATAATGGATCAACTGCTCGGATTCTCTCCATCTTACCTCTTTGAACTACCGTACTTCCACCAGTTAGATAACTGGATAATTTTTTTCTCCATTCAAATTTTGAGCAAATTGATTCAAGTTCACTTGTTTCAATTTTACCGGTCCCGGCTTCACCGCCGGATTCCCCAGCTCCTTGTCCTGTCGCGCCATCCTGTGGCTCGCCATCTGGATTTCCGGCATCTTCATCTTTTTGATTATCTTTATCTGGTGCGGCCTGTCCATTCTTCTCCGCCTCCTCTGCGGCTTCTTTTGCAATTTTCTGAATCTCTGTTTCTTCCTCACCGTCGCCTTCGCCTTCAGCACCTTCGCCTTCTTCATCTTCATCGGTTGGATGTGAATCCATTTCTTCACTCTGTCTCTCCAATTCTTCAATTATCTGTTGCTTTAGTTCCTCTGGTATGTCTTGAAACTTATCTTCAAATTGCTGATAAACTTCTTCACATGTACTGTCTGTTATATCAAATTCCACTATCGGGTTGTCGGTAGAGACTATCTGACCATCTTGTGAGCCAGCATGAGCTATATTATTGACATCAATTTTAACCCACCATCTGCCATCCTCTCTTTTCTCTGGTATTAAACCTAAACTCGGTAATGCAAAGCCGTCTTTAACTAGATCTCGATTCATTACGTAATCAGTCGCGACATTCCATAACCCACCTTTTCTCTCTCCCTGTCGTGCGAAAGTTTCATTATATACATGAAATGCCTCATGCATATAGACGCCGTTGATATAGCTGTATACATCCACTCCGTCCTTACTAGCGGAAGCTTTTAATTCGTTAAAGAAGTTATAATTAATAAACAAATCTCCTTTGTTTGAAACTGCCATCGTCCGGATTCTTGAACTTTCTGGCATATCGGGTGTTATTACTGTTACCTTGAGTCTCTTGAGAATATTACCATGGACATTGTATGGAGCTTCTTCTCCGGCCCAGACCGGTGAGTTACACGCTCTTACTAGAGCGTCTTTTGTTGACAAGACTTCTTTTTTCATCGCCTGGATTTCCCCTGGCGTTAAGTTGATTTCTTTAGACTGTGGAGGTTGAGAATCGTCTTGTTCCGTTATAATATTATATAGACTTGTTAAGTCCTTCTGTGACCGGTCGAACATACTATTATTTATTTAATACTCTTAATAATACCACGATAGTGTTCAATCCGGGATTTGATATAATTTAACACCGCTCTTAAGTCCTCTACTTCCCAAGAACATGTACCCTTCTGGTTCAATATTTTCTCTAAAACATCATGCTCTTGATGTAGAATCATTAGTGTAACGAGCAGGCTATTAACTCTTCTTTCTTTTGAAGTCATATCCTTACCGGTGTTCATATATATATTTATAATCTAAATAAATTTATATAAAATTTCTAGTTGCGAGGATCCTAGAAAGCGAGAGAAATACGCGCAGAACTCAGCCACTCTCCCCGGCGGCCAGTTCTCATTAGATATAATATTACCTACTTCAATGTATTCCCCGGATTGCCAAAGTTCTGTTATGTAAATAAAATCAGTCATTTCTTTTTAAAAATTATTTTTATCCCGGCTCTTTTCATGAATTCTCCTCGCAATATATCAACATCAGATACTCTCTGTACATACCCGGGTTCTTTTTCCATCCATTTTGGGAGCCTTAACCGAGGAAGATTGATATATTCAACTATAAAGAATTTATATGCTATTGTATCGTCGTTATCTTGAGCCGCTGCTATTTCCTTTAAATATATTCTCTCCCATTTCTTATTTTCTGCATCTATAGAAATAAGCGCCGTGATTTCTTTTTGATATTCTTTAGATCTAGAAAGGTTTGTATTACTAGGTTCTAGTGGTTCGACATGGTGCACACATCCTGTTATCATTAACCCGATAACTAGTATGATGCATCTCATACTAATATTTAGGAATATCTATGCTAAAATATCTGCTATCGGTTGCGAACCGTGGCCGACCTTGAATGGTCTACCGTTAGGTGAATATATCGTCTTATTAACGTCTATACCCATCGTGTATGCAATAGTCGCATTCAAGTCTTCCATCCCCACACCATTTGATTCAGCGTAATGTCCTCTCTTATCTGATTCGCCGTATATATAGCCTTCTTTTATACCGCCACCGGCGAGTAGAGTACTAAATGCAGATGGGTGGTGATCGCGACCGTTTCGACCGGCTTTGATTTCCGGGGTTCTACCAAACTCACTAGCCAGTACAACAAGAGTCTCATTTAGCATGCCTTGCCGACTTAAATCATGTAGTAGAGTAGCTAGGCCAGTATCTAGTATCGCTGCCTTGTCTTCGAGGCTGCCAAATACATCGTTATGCATATCCCAGCCTCCTAGTTGAACTTCAACAAACCGTACACCGCTTGCGACTAGCCGCCTAGCTAATAAACAGCCTTGACCAAAATTATTATCCCCGTATTCATCGCGCGTGGCTTTTGACTCCTTCGTAAGGTCGAATGCATCTAGATCAGAGCTCTTCATGAGACGCGTCGCATCATCGTATAGATCTGTGTAAGCTCGAATCTGCTTCTGTGGATATGTTCCTAGGAAGCTTTTATTAAACTTACCGGAGACGTCTAGGCGCTTGTTGTACATTTCATCATTTAAGTAGCTAGCTTGTTTGACATTTTGAATCCCAGCCGTTGGGTTACCTAGAGGTAGTGGTCCATGTTTCTTTTCGAAATAACCGGCGCCTAACACATCACTGCCTCCGTTAATCTTAACGTTCGCCGGGAGTGTCTTATTTAATTTTTCAGTAAACCGGCTGACCCATGCTCCCATTGACGGATGTATTATTGTACCTCTCCTCTGGTAGCTTGTATGTAATAGATAGTTGGCTTGAGCATGTGCACCTTGATTTGTATTTAGAGATCTTATAATAGTTGCGTTATGCATCTGCATAGCTGTCTTCGGAAGCCATGATCCTATTTGTATACCATCTGCACTTGTATCGATGGCAGTTGTTTCACCCATTACCTCTTTATTTTCTGGTTTCGGATCTAAGGTATCAATATGTGTCATCCCACCGGCCATATATAAGAAGATTACATTCCTAGCTGTTGGTACTTGTGCCGGGACCTGCACTCCTAGAAGATCCTCGATTCCAGCAATTGCAGTTACTCCTAAACACGTCTTCGCGACGCCGTTTATAAATTGTCTTCTATTTAACTCATTCATATTAATATTTATTCATCGCCGCGGCTTACTCCATACTACGCACTCTGTATCAAGATCTACGCTAGTGTTCATTAACCACCTATATAGCGGATAGAACCATCCTCGAAAATCTATCATACTGACAAAGTCACCCATGTAGTACAATATATAAGATAGTATACGTTTACTGTACGAACATAAATTCATGAGAGTTTAGCAATATCCATGCGACGTGTTTATAGCTGTTCGGATCTGCGTCATCTAAGAACGGCTTGAGATCATTTAATTCGCGACTATTAGGTTTCCGTCCTAGTATTGACAAGAATACATCCTCGACTTGCTTTGCTTTTGATTTTTCGTCCTTCATGGATATTATAAAATCTGCATTCTTGTTAGCTAATATATTTTTCTCGACAAATCCGTTGAGTAGATTTAATACTTGGGTTGTGTTTGGTTCAGAGTTACTATTATCTATCTGCTCTTTATCACTACCACCAAATTGTCTAATCAAATGCCCTCCCGGGGCTGGAGACTGTAAATAGCTACTGCGTACTAGGTTTCGATCTTTTATGGGCTTTGGCGGAGGTTTAGATCCGGTAGTTTTTTGTATTACTTGTAAGAAGTTTCTATTACCAGGTTCTGCTTCTACTAATTTTTCGAAGTCTGTGTATATTTCTTCAGCTGTCATATCTTTGTATCTATCATATATAACACTGTAATCTTGTTGACTGTGTAGGTATATTCTACTGGATTCATCGATGTCGCTATATACTAGTGTTACGAGAGAGTCCCAAAGCTGTTCCCCTGTCATCCTCCGGACCATTGGACCAGCGAAAGGGTATTCTTCTAAGCTTTTAAAGTCTTCTCTAATTGCTTGCCGGTTGAAGAGCCTAGTATTGACTAATATTCTAATATATTCCTTCATATCGTAGTCAACGCTCACCATTAATCGCTCTAAGTATTTCATTAAAATCGGATTAGCAGGGACCGTATCATCCATCATAGTATCGATTGGTTCAATCAAACCGGCGCCGAATACATGCTTCCATAAACGATTTGCGATCATAGTAGTAAATCTAGGATTATCTTCACTAGTTAGCCATTCAGCAAATATTAACCGGCTTTTGGGGTCTTTTGCCTTGACGTCAAATATCGGTTTAGGTGTGAATATAGCTTTCGCCATTACTTTATCTCCAGGATTACCATCATCTTCAGCAAAGTCCTTAGGTAGCTTAATTACACCAGTACCGTTACTCTCTAACCCGATGCTTAGTGAATCTCTTACTTGATTCCTCCAGTTATTAAATACACCGGAGTTGGGTGAGGCAGTTTCTCTGATGATTCGGTTTAGCTGACCTACGACCTTGTTTCGTTCGTTAATTCTAACCTGACCTATGCCAGATGTAAATGCTGTTAGCTCATAAAACTCCTTCTGTGTCCATTTATCGAAAGGGTGATTATGACACATAGCGCATTGAAGTCGCGTACCTAAGAAGATTCTAATAGTATGCGATAAGTTATCCTCTTGCATACCTCTATCTCTTAAATAGAAACTTGTTGTTTCACCGCCACCGTATAATTCACCGGTGCTAGCTACCAACAACCGGACTATCTCATCATACGGTTTATTATCTCTAAGTGCCTGTCGCAACCACTCTCTATATATACCACCGGCATTTATATTTGTACCAGTTGGTCTGTCCTTAACTCTTAGCATGTCTGTCCACCAGTTAACCTGATGATTGACATAGCCTTCAGAGTTCAATAAGTTTTGTATCAGGTTGTCTTTCTTCTCAGGAGACCGGTCATTCAAATAACTTGTAAGTTCATGCTGAGTTGGAATTCTACCTATGATAGTTAAGTACAGTCTCCGGATGAATGTGTTATTATCAACTTCCGGAGTCGCGCGTATTTTTCTCTTCCGGAGATCTCGTAGTATTAATTCATCAATATATGCAGTATATGATCTTAACGTCTTATTATCTAGTGGTGTCTGGACCTTGGGTATATTGCTGTACCGCTCTGTACTGTGGTATAACTCCACTACTTGCTGAGATTCTAGAGCGAGCTCGCTGATTTTAAATCTAAATTGTTGTAAATCTTCACTACGCTGAAACCTGACATGGGTTTCATTCGCATCTAGGATTTGACCCTCGACTGAACCACCGTCAGTATGATATATTTTCGTTTGACCAATACTGGACACCGCGGTAAGTATAAAAAGTATAATATATTTCATACCAATACTTATACCGAAGATGTGAATGTATCAATCGTTACTCTGGTCGCTTACCTAAAGGTTTACCATCAGTACCTATTTGACCATCCCGGATTTTTGTAGCAGATATTTCTTGAATATCCTTATCTAATACTAGCTCTTCGATATTATAACCAACTCCTCTTCCGTAGAATACATCCATGATATTAGGTAGCTCGATTATCTTGATCTTGTTACCAAAATCTCGGCATGCAGAAATAATGTTCTTCTTAACTGTCTCGAAATCGTACGGGTTTGAATCGCTAGTTCCGCCGACGTCTCTTAAAGCAATGCAACACTGACCGGTGCGTTTAAGAGCCTCGCGAACTAGTGTCTTATGACCTTTATGGAATGGCTGATATCTACCTATTAATAGTGCTGTAGGTGCTTGATTATCCCATTCTTCGGTTTGATTTAATTTCTTGAGAACCTCGTCTGCCCATTCCTCCGGAGTCCCTTCATTTACAACTACATCTGCATTTTCAGGGTATTCAAACATTTTATTTGTATCTGCATATCTTCCCTCCGGAATCCTATTAACCCATACGATAAAATCTGGGTCAAAAACCGTTCTCATGGCATTAGTAGGGCAAATAAAATCAGCGACGACATAGCTTCCACCCATCTTAGCCCAATCGCATAGTTTGCCCATTCGCTTAGCATGTTCCATCCGATCATCCTCGGTAAACCCGAGGTCCTTATGTATATCCTGCCGGACTGCATCAGCATTAAACCACGCGGCTTTCAATCGATGAACTAGGACGGACGCTAGTGACGTTTTACCGGCTCCTGGTAAGCCCATTATTAGTATTTTTCTCTTAATCGGTTCTGTTTGTGACATGTAACTATTTAATCAAATGTCATGTGCGCATTCGGAATCTTCCATAGTCTTTTATCATACCAATATACAACGCGAGTTCCTTTATATATTCTCGTATATAACCATCCATATCTGTATGAGTATGAGTAATTTCGGTGAGGTTCAAATACCCATACCCACTCTAAGTTTTCGGTGTATAGCCAATGATCTTCATGCTTCGCAGTCTGTTTTGAATCTGAAAAAACCCAGCCGTATAGAACATCTTCAGACCAGTTATACTGGTGATTAGTAATATTAATATCCTTCGGCGTTTCCTGGCGTGAGATGATCTCCACTTCCGGTTGCGGTGTTCTGTTCATTAACTCCATAGTCCGGGTCACGGCTTTTCGCCAGCTGTGACATCTCATCATATGACCGGAAATGTCTAGGGGCTCTCCGCGGTTGACAGTAATACAATAATCACATCCGCATAAGAAGTCATCCATTTGAGGACCTATCTCACACCACCCGGAGGTCGTTAGAAATATAAATAGACCTATTTTTTGGAGTATGTTTGGCATTCGCAAATTGTCTCATCATGAAGATTCTTTCCGAATTTCAGTTCTATACTTGGAGCAGTACACTTATCTCCTTCAAGCCAAGAATCGCAATCATCACAATAACATGAAACACCATTGAGACTAGGCTGAGACGAGACTTGAGCCTCGTCTTCATACGCTTCAAATATTAATTCGCTATCATCTTTTCTATTCATACTATTATTTAATCAAAATTGGTGGACCTGGCCGGAATCGAACCGGCGTCCGCTGCATCTCTGGTTAACGCTTCTACAAGTTTATTCTATTCTTATCTGATATAGACATCATATCTAATTATCTTTATTGAGGCCGTCATCCTCCTAGGTTTTCATTAGCAGACTTCTCTAGGTTTCGCTTGATCCGGATACCGCCCTCGTACACTATCAAGCGGCTCATGTACGTAGACCGGGGCAACCTCAGGCTGCCATTAACTCCGCCTCGTGAGAGGCGAAGGGGACGATGTTATCGTTGCCATTTAGGACTTGTGTGCCTTTTTAGAGAGCCAGGCACCTCTCTCACTTGCTACAATTAACTTTCAATGAACGTCGAATCCTTTACAGGCCCGTTTATACTTATATTATATAGTATAAAATCATAGAAATCAATTTAATTATATTTTAGACGCGCTTATTATTTCAAACGCTTTCCGCTGACCTACCCATCCCTTAATATTTACTTTCGAATCATGTACATCTAAATCCTTGTAATGATTGAAAAAGTTTTCTAATACTCTGAGAAACATCGGTTCAATGTCGCATAATTTTTCATATGCTTTTACGTGTGATGTCGGACAGGCTAATATCTTATAATCCTTTACACCGTCATCCTCCATATCCAAACAGTCAACAACATTACATTCAACGAGTGTTGCTCGCTCAATCGGTGTTGCGTTAAATACAACGATATCGAGAGCATCATCATCATGCGTCTTCGTCTTAGGTATGAACCCGTAACTAGCAGGGTACGTCATCGCAGAAACAAGGCATCTATCTAATCTGAATAGACCTAATTCCTCATCATACTCATATTTCGCGGATGTTCCTTTAGGAATCTCAATTACCGCATTTACAATATTAGGTGAGGCTTTATGGATCGGTAAATCGTATAAATTCGTCATGTATAATATATACATGACTTGTCATTGAATTGCCACACTACTTTTTTAATGTATCTTTCTTATTAACTGGTATTTTTACATCGGTACCACTTAGTTGAGAACATACCGAACCGGTAAATGCGGTATTGAGGTTTTGTCCACCGGCTTCGGTACTGAACGGTTTCCTTACCGGTTTGGTTTCTCGGTCCACGACTTAAAAAATCACAGAAAGAGCAACCGCTAGAGCTATGAGAGCTGCGAATTGCCATGCTTTTACTGAATGTATCATAATTTCTTTAATTGTATAATTGTCTTGGTTAGGAGATCCCCGGGAGAAAAGGTGTCTCCATTGTTATCCACCTTGTAAACTGCTACTATACCTGGAGTATTATGTTTCGACTTAACGTGTTTTGACCCTATCTCTGGCAGTTTCTTTATAGCTTGTATAGTCCCTGTGGATCCGAAATGCTCGCAACTAGGATTTATATTTTCGACCATATCTCCTCGCGTGAGCTTTTTGAGCATAAATTCACGAAAAGAAGGAGAATTATCTTTCTTACCTTCAACTGACATCCATTTCTTATCAATTGGGCACCAGAATTCCTCTTCCCCTGTATCTGGATTAGTCCGATATTTTGACATATAAGTACTTATTACTATATACACAAAAAACCCGGCGCAATTGCACCGGGCTTAATGTTTTTAGACAGGATTTAAATTATCCTACTTCTTCCCACCGGAATCACAACCTTTCTGAAGCAATGCTACTACCACCAATAAGGTGATTAGACCTGCAAGGCTTGCACCGGCTCCTACAAAGCCGTCTACGATACCCTGAAGGTTACCGATTACGTTAATGTCTGCAGCTTCGCCAAAGACGACCTGCGCGACTACTAGTAAGCCGATTGCTGATAGGAGGACTGCTGTTACCCCGCCAATTAGGCTCTTGATGTTTTCTAGTGTGTTTTTCATAATAAATTCCTTCTCTTAATTAGAACTTAAGAGATAGACCTACTCCCCAGATAGTTTCGTTGTCTCGTGTATCATTATCAGATACAGCCAGATCAGTATATACATTCAAAGTGTCGAATGTTCTACTCAGCTTAGCGCGTGCACCGGTGTAGGTGCTATCCACACTAGCTGAGGATTCTGTATTGCCCAGAACCCCGGATACTGATAAGTCTGCGACTTGTAAGTCGAATGTATGACTAAGTTGTCCTTCGAACGTATACAAATCATCATCCGTATCACGGTACAATGAAATTGTAGGTTCAAGCAAGGTATTTACTTGTACAGAAGCGAAGCCTTCCAAATCATCAGAAGAACCGGTGGTGTCTGTATTATATACTCCAACGTAAGCATTCGCGAAGTCATCAAACAGTCCAGTCCCGACACCGATGGTCAGTTCATTGGTGTCAATATCGTTATCTGTTCCTTGGTTGGTGAAGAAGTCTCCGAATACGTCGAATTCTCCTACTCCTACGTTAAATCCGACTTGAGCTTGAATTGCTTCAGCAGATAGCTCTTGCCCGCGCCGGTGGTAATCTGAAGTATATTTAGTACTTACGTGACCAGCGACAGCAGAGGGTTCTGCAGGAGCGGCGTTAATTAATAGTGCACTTAAGAGTGCGGAAATCATGATTTTCTTTTTCATAATAAATGTGTAAACAACTCTAATATTTTATACTACCTGGTGACAGAAATCAACTATTATCTTGTACCAAGTTAATCTTCTTTTTATTTATTGTGGCTAATGGGTATGTTTCTGCGTATTCGGATATAAAATCTCGTACAATGTCTGTGCGATCGTCCCATTTCCCGGAAAATCTATTAAATTCTTCAACTTTATGTATAGATATTGATTTCGCATGGATCCGGTTATTTTTAAACCCGTAATATATGTCATGAAAAGCTTCCGTTGAGTGAAATGCTGTAAAATGGCGAGTTGACTTCATTTTCCATGAACCTGGGCGGAAAATAATTCGATATGCAACAGTAGAATCATGCAGTGTTAATTGCATCCGGTAGATCCTTAATTATATCCTTTAAAACATGCGCGACCCATTCATTGAACGACATGTCCATTTCATGAGCTTTTCGCATATACTTAAAGAGCTCTTCATCTGAAAATTCTAACTCAACTGATTCATATTTAACTCTCTTCATCGTGAATGATTTCCCGTTCTCGTTACTCTGGAATTCTAGTTCGTCTCCTTCTTTCCAATTTAGTTCTTTGAGTAATTCATCCGGAAGGTCTATAAACATTTCATCACCATCGGTCCTTTGTACCTCAACTTCATAGGTCTTCATACTTTTATTATATGAACAATTTAACCGGTTAGCAACAATTAAATTTGTGTATCGCCCGTGATATTTAATTGAAATCTGTCTGTGAGTACATCTCTGTACTTTTTATCATTGATCGTATATTCTGTATTATCGATGTGAAGAGACTGGCCGGCGAGTTCTGGGACCTTTGAATTCGGACCAGTGAACGTCACGACAACACCCATCGGGTTATTGTTCAGAAATTCCGGAGAAGAGTTAACAGGTTCAAAGTTACTGCCACCTATATCTATAACCTGATCGCTTACATGAGGCCCAACCGGCGGGTACACGTCCCCTGAGCCAATCAGAAACCACTTTATAGCGGAACCAGGGTCATGTGTTCCGGTAGTATTTGAAAATCCCCAATCATATGCAGTATCAGAAATTACCCAATCACCATTCGGATTACGGAACATATACCATCCTTGACCGTTTGTATACGTTACATCTCCATTTACA
>Ga0315326_10000702_pt1 | contig 16547 bp, 15 predicted proteins | sample M180m32315metaG_FD_203457 | JGI IMG/M metagenome (GOLD analysis project Ga0315326, IMG submission 203457) | Ammonia-oxidizing marine archaeal communities from Monterey Bay, California, United States - M1 80m 32315 | ecosystem: Environmental > Aquatic > Marine > Coastal | place: USA: California... | reverse complement strand
CATGTGGTTACTGCTGAAAGGCGACGCTTAGAAAATCGATGATATCTAATGCCGTCATCGACACCTTGCCAAGTTCCGCTGCAGCTAAATCGCCAGCGCGCCCATGAACTTGTACTCCCAACTGAACCGCCTCACAAACATTCATACCTTGCCCGACCAATGCAGTGATCACACCGGTCAACACATCCCCACTACCCGCGGTGGCCATCCCCGCATTTCCCGTATTATTATGCCACTTCATTGTGCCATCCGTAACGAAGGTGACGTTGCCCTTTAATGCGATTACCGATTGAGATTCCCCTGCCAAATCAAAGGCAGCCTGCTCAAAATCCTCTCGAGTGAGTACTCCATCTACATTTAGTCCATCATGATTATTTTGCATCAATCGTACAAACTCACCTTCATGTGGAGTCAATACCCGTGGCCCATTGGGAACTGGTAATCCGCCAGACTCACCAGCCAATAAATTCAATGCGTCTGCATCGACGATCAGTGGACCGCGATTTTTTTCATAGAGTTCAGAAACAAGACTCATTAGATCAGTGCTTTTCCCTAATCCTGGCCCAATTGCGATTGCATCATATTGCCCCATTGACCCGACAGACTGCGATAAAGAATCGGCATTCTCCTTGATCGTACCGTTGCTCGAGCAGCAAAGTGGAATCGTCATGACGCACGGGTCGAACCCAGCGACAATGCTATGAACAACCTCGGCAGTAGCTACGGTCACTAATCCCGCACCACTGCGCAACGATGCCATTGCTGAAAGGGCAATGGCGCCGGGCATCGTGCAACTGCCACCAATTAACAGTAATTTACCATAATCGCCTTTGTGACTATCCTCGGGGCGTTGCGGAAGACCTTTTAATTCGGCAACCAGTTCCCTCTCACGCATCGTGACCACCTTGCCTCAACTTTTTCAGCATCAGCCCAGCTACATACGCTGCTTTAAAACCAGCGTCCACATTAACCACCACAACGTTTGAGGCACAACTATTAAGCATCCCTAACAGCGCGGTAATGCCGCCTAAAGCCGTGCCATAACCAACACTCGTCGGCACGGCAATAATCGGACTATCGACATGGCCACCTATTACACTAGGCAATGCTCCTTCCATACCGGCAACCACAATTAACACATCTGCCGCACGCAGTTGCACGCGATGGTCCAACAAGCGTTGTGGACCAGCCACTCCAATATCATGAATAATCTGCGGCTCGACTCCCATCCACAATAGCGTCTCGTGTGCTTCCTCGGCAACCGGACCATCACTTGTACCTGCCGTAACGATCGTGATATTTCCCTTTAGTTTATTCTCCGGTACAGCAATACTTCGCAGAGTACGTGACTTGGCATTGAAAATCATATGTGGCAAACGCTTCACAACCTGCTGCCCCTTTGCCTCACTGACTCGAGTCACGAGCGACAATTGGTTCACCGCATATTGTGTTCGCAAAATATCAACAATCGTGTCAACATCCTTGTTCTCACCATAAATCACTTCCGGAAAACCGCAACGTTGTTCGCGGTCTAGATCCATGGTCACCTCGCCGCCAGTCAAATCTGGCGTAACCTGAGCCTGCATGCGGGCAACGATAGCAGACTGCGCATCGGCCGAGCTCAGTTGCCCAGTTGCAACTTGATGTAATAAATCAAGGATCTGATTTTGATCCATCTGTCAATTCCATTCTTAATCTACAGAATATTTTAAACGTTCCTATATTGGTACGCATGCCGCACCAATCGTCAACATCTACTAGACCTTACCCACTGTAAATGCCGAAACCAATAGTACAGGCAACAGGGGTGATTTAAGCAAAGATTCCTATTGTAACTGCAAAGTCTACTATTTCAGTTTCCGACAAGAAGACAAATTTATTTTACGACCATTTTAGCTTCTACTGCGTAAAACCACTATATTCCGTTCTCTTGACATCATGCACATGACTAATCGAAAACTACGCATCGCCAATTTCATTCCATCCCTTAGTGGTGGCGGCGCGGAGCGCGTCGTCATTAATCTATGTGCGAGTTTTCCGCGAGACAAAGTACAACCAGTCTTGATCGCTGGCTCACTGACAGGCCCATTTATGGATAACATCGACGCCGATGTTGAAGTTGTGGATTTGAAATGTGCAAACATTCGACACACCATCGGTCCTCTGCGGAATTACGTAAGGCAGGCAAATCTCGATCTTCTAATTTCACATTTGAGTCATACCAATATTGCCACGCTGTGGGCCATGCGCAAACTTCGCCAAAGGCAAATGTTAGAACTTCCAGAAATCGCTATTGTGGAACATATGACGATGTCCGCCTATCGAGGAAAGAAATGGCGAGATAGGTTAATCCGTCCGATCGCTCGACGGCTCTACAAATCCGCCGATAAAATTGTCGCCGTCTCAAACGCCGCCGCTCGAGATTTAGAAAAACAACTACGACTACCACCCTTAAGCGTCACAACCATTTACAACCCCGTCGTCAGTGCACACATTCATAATAGCCGACAAGCGCCCTTACAACATCCTTTTGTCGACCAATATTCTGGGCCGTTGATTTTAGCAGTTGGACGATTAACAGCGCAAAAAGACTATTTCACATTGATACACGCGTTTGCCCAATTCCAATCTGTGGTGCCCGCTCGCCTCGCTATTCTCGGTGATGGTGAACAACGAGCTAGTATCGAAGCGCTCATTGATAAACTGGGTTTAGCGGATCGCATTTGTCTTGTCGGGTTTACTGACAATCCTTACCAGTGGATGCGGAGGGCGGACCTCTATGTACTCTCTTCACGTTGGGAAGCACTACCAACGGTATTAATCGAAGCCATGGCATGTGGCTGTAATGTTGTGTCGACAGACTGTCCTAGCGGTCCGGCCGAAATTCTCGGTGATCAATTTGCTCACCGCCTCACACCTTGTGGCGATACAATTGCAATGGCTACAGCCATTCACCAAGCCCTCGCTGAACCGCTCGATGGGGATGCCGTTGTCGAGCAGGCCTCACAGTTTGATTTTACCACCGCTGCTGAAAGATATATTGAACTTTTATCATCAAGATAGTTTTCACATTCCGTCAACGCAGACGGATTCCTTTAAGTTTCCTGTTGGATCGCGTAGAAACCACAAAAACTCTGAAGCTCTCAGGACTTGCCAGACCAGCCAACCCGAATCACAATAACAAACTGGCAGTTTAGATATTCGCTATTTATCAATAGATACAGAAAGACTCGCAAAATGCCCAGTTGCGTATTAGCTTATTCCGGTGGACTAGATACGTCTGTAATTTTAGGTTGGTTACAAGACGAAGGTTACGATGTGCATTGTGTCTACGTTGACCTTGGCCAACCCTGTGAAGATCGCGACGCGATCATGAAAAAAGCGCACGACTGTGGTGCTGCAAGTGCGCGGATTGTCGACGTTCAAGAAGAACTCTGCCGTGACTTCGCATTTCCTGTTCTACAATGGCAAGCTAAATACGAAAGCATTTATTTGCTTGGCACATCCATTGCGCGGCCGCTGATTTCCAAAGTCTGCTTACAGGTTGCCCGGGAAGTTGGCGCCGCCGCCTATGCACACGGTGCAACTGGCAAAGGAAACGACCAATGCCGCTTTCAGCTAGCAGCAGAAGCGTTAGACCCCAGTGTGAAAATGATTGCGCCTTGGAGGCTTCAACAATTCCGTGACTTATTTCCTGGTCGCACGGAAATGATTGCCTACTGCGAAAACAAAAATATTCCCATCAAGGTTTCCACCTCCAAACCTTATAGCTCTGATGAAAATTGTTTGCACATTAGCTACGAAGCTGGAGATCTGGAAGATCTGCAACGTAACGGCGTTGACACCGTCGATTTTGGCATGGGCGTCTCCCCAGAAGAAGCTCCTGATGAACGTGAACAGGTCACCATCCGCATTGAACAGGGTATCCCTGTCGCCATTAATGGCCAAGACCTTAGTCCGTTAGAAATTGTCCAGACACTCAACGACATCGGTGGACGCAACGGAATTGGCAGAATTGACATGGTTGAAAACAGATTCGTGGGGATGAAAAGCCGTGGAGTGTATGAAGCACCTGGCATGACAATTCTGTATGACGCATTATTGGTATTAGAACAATTAACGCTAGACCGTGACCTTACACACCTACGCGATCGCCTCAAAGCGGACGTTGCTGAAATGGTTTATTATGGTCATTGGTATTGTGCTAAGATGGATGCACTGTTGGCATTCATTAAAGAATCGATGCGGCACGTATCAGGTGAAGTACAACTAAGTCTGTACAAGGGTAACATCTTTGTTGACAGCCGCAGCAGCGAAAACAGCTTGTACGACGAGGGAATCGCAACGATGGAAGGCGGTGGATCTTACAATCAAGACGATGCTGAGGGCTTCCTAAGAATCATGGGATTACCCTACCGAGTGCAAGGCCGAACAACGCCCCGAGAATATTGACCTTACAACCCTAAGGTCAACGACGAGCAATCACTTTGTAGCGCGACAACTAAAAACCTGCCTGAGATTTAAAACTGCCGATCATTTCGTCAAGCTCTCCGGTCGCTTGTTGTCTGATAATAATGTAATCGCCATCGTGGATAGCATAATCATTAATGGGCTCGATCCGACGGTACTCTGGATTGAATTCAATATCCAGCGGCAAAAACCGCATGGGGTCAGTCGTCGGGCGACGCAATTTGATCGTCATAAAATTGTACTGATCCAACGCTTTGGATTCACGCAATGCGTCTTGCAAAAACATGCCTTGGCGCAATTCAAACTTTGCCCGTTGTTTGACACCATATGCGTTTTGCAACTCAACAGTATAGTGACCAAAATCCACCTGTGGAGTCTGATAGGTTACCTGCTTGGCAGCTAACTGCATCATTTCAGTTTTTTCACTGAGTAATTCATCGGGAGCTTGCATCATTTGCTCGTTATCTCCCGTCATCGCACAACCACTTAAAACACCAACGATCGTGGCGAAATATAGAAAACGAACGACTTTCAAAGATTTATCTCTCATCTTGTTTTACATTCCGTAACAAGTTAATTATCTTGATATTAATCCAAATCCAATACGACAATAATTCGATGAATTGGACTGCGTGAGCGACGAATCGGTAGATAAGTACAAAATCTTTACTTTAATCGTTAAGACTTACAAAAAATCCTAAACAATCTTATTGTGCTTTGCTTTTCTAGCGCTTACAGGTCTACTTAACAGTGCTAGAATCGCTCAAACGCTATAAAACAAGCTGAAACAACCGAACGACTCAAATTTCGTAACTTACCAAGGGAAAATCTTCGTGGGGACGACCGGACCACATTCGGAATTCACTACCGCTGCGGAATTAGTTCCAGCATCGTGGAAACATCGTCATTTATTGGGATTAGAAAATCTCGACCAAGAAGATATCACCACTCTACTGCAGACGGCGGTTACACTGAAATCCGCTACTGACGGTTGTCACAATAAACTCGATATCCTCAAGAACCTGACGATCGCTAACATGTTCTTCGAGAACTCAACACGAACGCGTAACAGTTTCAGCTTAGCGGCTCGACGACTCGGAGCGGAAACTGTTGAATTTTCAGCTAGCTCAAGTAGTTTGAGCAAAGGTGAAACGCTAATTGATACGGCAAAAACAATTGAAGCAATGAATGTCGATGCGATTGTAATTCGTCACAGTACGCCCGGCAGTCCACATTTACTTTCGAATAACGTTGACTGCAGCATCCTTAACGCAGGCGACGGCCCGCATGAACATCCCACGCAAGGGATGCTCGACATAATGACGATTTACGAACAACGCGGAACGATCGCGGGCTTAACCGTTGCCATGGTCGGCGACATTGCTTACAGTCGCACAGCCCGTTCCAATATTTGGGGACTCAAAAAACTCGGAGCGAACGTCATTGTTTGCGGACCTTCGACGTTAGTTTCCAACGCGTGGGAACAGTATGGAGTCGAAGTATCACATAACCTTGATGACATCATCCCCCGTTGCGATGTATTGAATCTCCTACGGATACAGTTTGAACGCCAATACACGCGCCCCTTTCCCTCGGTGCGAGAATACGCTTTCCTCTACGGCATGAATAAAGAGCGAATGGCCCACGCCAAAGAAAATATTTTAATTTTAGCTCCGGGGCCGATTAATCGTGGAGTGGAAGTAACTCCCGATGTGGCTGATGGTCCACACTCAGTTATCCTTAATCAAGTCACCAATGGCATCGCCGTTCGCATGGCTGCACTCACACTCACAACCACCGCAAATCAGCGGAAGCCGTCCAATGGAGGTAACGAACAATAATGCCTGATTCGTCGCCCCTCCATTCAACTACGGAAAACAGCCTGCTCATTCGCGGCGGCCGTGTAATAGATCCAAGCCAAGATTACGATGGCATCGCCGACGTACTGGTCAACGATGGTGTCATTGTTGAAATCGGCGAAAATCTATCCGGTAGCAGTAACATTATCGATGCCACAGATAAAATAGTTGCTCCGGGACTAGTCGATATTCATGTGCAACTGCGGGAACCTGGATTCGAAGAAGACGAATGCATTGCCACCGGAACAGCAGCGGCCATCGCCGGCGGTTTCACTTCGATTGCCTGTCTTCCCAATACTTGCCCACCTATCGACACTCAAGCTCAAATACAATTCATTCAGCAAAAAGCGATTCAGGCGGACAATTGCAATGTCTATGTCATTGCCGGTGTCAGCAAGGGTCGGCAAGGTGAAGAATTAGCAGAAATGGGAATGCTCGCTGAAACAGGCGCGGTAGGGTTTTCTGACGCGCCGGCACCACTCGGTAGCACCGACTTGTTTCGGCGAGCTCTCGAATATAGCAAGATGTTTGACAAACCGATCTTAGATCACCCCGAATTACCTGAATTGTCTCAATCTGGAATTATGCACACAGGAGCGACCTCAATGGTACTAGGTCTCTCAGGAATGCATCCAGACTCTGAAGAACTCGCCACCGGGCGCGACCTTCGGCTCTGTGAAACAACTGGTGGCCGACTGCACTTGATGGACATTTCCACTCAGGGAAGCGTTGAATTGATCCGACGCGCTAAGGGCAGGGGAGTCGGTGTTACGGCTGAAGTTTGCATTGCGAATCTTTTCCTTACCGATGATCTGTTACGAAGCTTCGATTCAAATTACAAAGTCAATCCGCCCCTACGCAGTCAACACCATATCGACGCCTGTATCGCAGGACTTGCTGATGGGACGCTCGACGTCATTACTAGCGGGCATGCTCCACGAGCGATTGAAAAGAAGATGACAGAACTTGATCGAGCACCATTTGGTATGAGCCAAATTGAATTCACACTGGGATTAGCCATTACACATTTAGTGGAGCCTGGCCATCTAGACATCTCCGCCTTAATTGCTAAATTATCCACGAATCCCGCAATTGCACTGGGGCTTAACAACTCTAGGTATCACCAAAAAGGTACCCTCGCTATTGGAGCATCAGCGGACATTACCATTATTGACCCTAACGCTACCTGGACCGTACAACCGGAATTCATGTTGTCCCGCAGTCGCAATACTCCCTTGACTGGCGTTGAATTAATCGGTCGTGCCGATACCGTAATTGTTGATGGCTTCGTCAAAACCAAATAGACCAGACTGCAAGCCGAAGTTGTTCATTGGATAAACGAAGATGAATCGCTCTAACCCACCAGCCCACAACGCTCCGCTCTTTCTGATCGATGGGTACAACCTCTGGTGGAACACAGGCGAGTTTGGACCCGACAACGACGATGGAACGCTGCAGGGGGCACGTGAGTCATTAGCGAACTGGTTGGTTACAACGCTTCCGGAGAACCTCCGCAAGAAGACTGTATTAGTATTTGATGCAAAAAACCCACCAGCCAAGCGACGGTTTCTCTTTGATCGTAACGGAATTACGATGCATTTTGCCGTCGGCTATCCAGACGCGGACACGTTGATGGAAGAGTATATTCGCCTACACCATGCCCCACGAAATCTGACAGTCGTTACCAGCGATCATCGCATTCAACGCGCCGCCAAACGTAAACGCGCGACTGCCATGGATGCAGATCACTGGGCACGGCAAATTCAGCATCAGTTTCAAACCACAAACGGTAAGCAGGCTAACCATGGCAAATCGAACTCCGCGTTATCTGATTATGAAGTTGTTGGCTGGATGAAAGGCTTTGGCATCGACTCTCAACAAGAGGCATCACAACTTGAGCAGGAAATCGAGCAGCAGCTGAAGGTTGAATACAAACAACACAGTCAGCTAAAAGGAAAACCTCGTCGCCCGCAATGAGCTCCAAGTTTTAGGGTAATGAACCCTTATTAACCCGTTACTTTTCACGTAAACTCTACGGTTGGGCTTTTAGAGGCCCAACGAATCTATCAAATCAAATAACAATGGCAAAATAAAACGCCACTTAAACGCTATCGTTACACACTCTACTCAGGCAATCTATACATGACGGCTAAATCAACGCTTAACGACATCCGCAAAAAAGTCGAAGACCAACACCGGCTCTCACTTGAGGATGGCTTGTTTCTGTATCGCAACGACACTCCGTTGCAGGCTGTGGGTGAATTAGCCAATATTGTCCGTGAACGCATCAGTGGAAACGTTGCTTACTACAATATCAACACACACCTGAATCCCACCAACATCTGCGTCTACCGGTGTAATTTTTGTGCGTTTCGTGCAGATCTACGAGAAGAACGTGGCTATGCGATGGCTGATGAAGAAATTCTACAGCGAGGCCAAGAAGCGACCGACCATGGTTGCACCGAAGTCCACATTGTCGGCGGATTACACCACCAAAAGGATTACGAGTGGTATTTAAACATCGTACGTTTGTTAAACGATGCCTACCCACAACTACATCTGAAGGCATGGACTTCCGTAGAAATAAATTGGTTCGAGTTTTTAACCAAAAAGAACATTCGCCAGATTCTCCAAGACATGGTCGAAGTTGGGCTAGGAAGTATGCCCGGCGGTGGAGCGGAAATTTTTCACCCGGAAATTCGCGATCAGATTTGCGAACACAAAGCCGATACCGGAAAATGGTTTGAAACGCACCGCACAGCTCATCAACTCGGAATCAATACTAACGCCACCATGCTCTACGGACATATTGAAAATGAGTTCCACCGAATTGACCATCTAATACGCTTGCGGGAACAACAAGATGAAACAGGTGGTTTTCAAACTTTCATTCCCCTCGCGTTTCATCCAGAGAACACTGGGCTATCCCACCTCAAGAAACCGTCTGCTCTGTTAGATTTGCGAACGATCGCCGTTTCACGATTAATGCTCGATAACTTCCCACATATCAAAGCATATTGGATTATGCTCGGCATCGGTACTGCACAAACGGCGTTATCCTATGGTGCCGACGATCTCGATGGTACGGTCCGTCACGAACTCATCTATCATGACGCTGGGGCCACAACGCCGGAAGAAGTCTCCGTTAACAAGCTGGAAGAATTAATCCGTGAAGCCGGACGCGAGCCAATTGAACGCGATACTCTCTACAACCAAGTCATCCGCGACCCCAACGACCCATCGAAATGGGAAGCTGGCGAGAAACTAGTCAGCGTGCTACCCTAAGAGCCACCGATTACCCTTATCACTGTTGCAAAATGCGGCTCAAAGCTTCTCGAGCGATGGCATTAGTGTCCTCGTCATCCGCAGTAATCATGGATGAAATTTTTTCTAAATACACGCGTGATGATGGGCCAATGATGCCGAGCGTATAGATTGCAATTTGTCGTGTCGCCAATTTTTCACTATCTAACGCAGCACCAAGTAAATCAATCGATGGGCGTCCGATCCGAGCTAGAGCCTGCCCTGCGGCATCGCGCAGATCATCATGTGAAGATTCCAAATGTACTGCTAATATCGCGACAGCCGCTTCACTCTTGCTGCCATACTTGCCCACCAGCACTGCCGCCGCACGACACACGTCGTCGTTCTCGGACGTTTCCAATACTTTAATCAATAACGCAATAACAGGCTCACGGGGTGCCAAACGAGCATAAGTCTGTAAGGCCGATCGCTGTACTTCACTTGCTTGAGTATTATCCACCGCCAACTGCCCAACTTGTGATTCAATTGTCGGTCGGTCACCTGGAAACACCGATAACAGTCGAATAATACTTACTCGGTTGTTAGTGGTCTCCGCCACATCAACCATGGCCTTTAGCAATACAGCTTGTTGCGCCACAGCTTGTTGCGGCAACAATTGTCGAATCAACTGAATCGCAATTGACCGAACTTTACTATCCTTGTCCTGTAACCCTAAACCGACCGCAATCGAAACTTGCTCTGGATACTGCTGTGCCTGTCCAGTGAAAAACAACATTAATCCTTGCCGTTGATTAAGCGTGCCGGCCTTCAGCCAATCTGAAACATTCTCCAAGACTGCCTCTTTTCTTTCACGCAATGCATCGCTAGCAGCCACACGCTCATCATTGCTGCCCGCCCCAAGGCTATCTAATAGTTGACCAATCTCGGAGTCAAGCACAATCGATGTTTCCGCCACAGAATCGCCCGTCGTAGCCGTAGGAACATTGATAGATTCGGATGATCCATTATTTGGATCGTTTGCTGATGTGCTATTTTCGATATCAACTTGCACACCCGAACTAGCATTGTCATCGGTGGTTGCGTCACTGCCAACGCAACCCACCATCAACAGCATTACCGTAATCAATCCAATACTTTTTGCGGTGTTTAGAATTCTAGTCATGAACACCACCTCCATCTGTAATAGCCAAACTTTTATGTGTATCGATGTCCTAATGTTTTCGTGCATCGATTTACCTAGCGATGCTATCAGGAGGGATTATGAAGCAAGTCTAGCGAAACAATCAAGAACAACCCGATACTAATTAACGCGTTTACCTGAAAAAACGCGATATTAACTCGCGCTAAGTCATCTGGCTTCACCAAACAATGCTCCACTGTCAATAAAATAGCGACTGCCACAACCGTAATATAGTAGATCCAACCTAGAGCATCCAACTGGCTCACAAACGCTAATCCCACCATCGCCACAATCATCAACAGGTGGGAAACCGCAGCGATTCTCAAAGCACCGCGAACACCAAACCGGGCTGGAATACTCTTTAGCTTCGCTTGTTTGTCAAACTCCGTATCCTGACAAGCATAAATTATATCGAACCCGCCAACCCAAAACATCACAATCAATCCCAACACAACTGCCGGAACAATATCCAACATATCTTCCTCTAGAATTTCCCCACGCAGTGCAATCCATGTACAGACCGGTGCCAATAATAGGCTGGCCCCTAAATAGAAATGGGCAAGTGACGTAAATCGTTTGGTGTAACTGTACAGACCCAATATCCCCAAGACGGGCAGTGACAATATAACGGGTAGTTGATTTGGCAAAAACAATAATGTCGCGGCCACAAACATTGCGCAATTCAACACTGTGAACCACACCACACTCGATAGCGACAATTTACCGGCGGGGATATGACGAGCGGCCGTCCTCGGATTCTCCGCATCCATCCGCCGATCGGCGATGCGATTGAAGGCCATCGCGGCGCTGCGAGCAAACACCATACACAATACGATTCCTAACAAATCTAATGGAACAAACGATGGTACGACACCCTGAGAATCCGGTACCGTCCAGCACATAACGGCTGACAACAGCGCAAAGGGCAAGGCAAACACTGTGTGACTAAAACGAATCATCTCCAATAATGTTTTGAATCTTGACCACATCAGATTTTCAACTCTCCTATGAGTCCAGCCTGTTATCACAATCGACTACTTGGTCACCCCATCGTCCCATCAGATCATTATCACAGCCAAGCTGATCCAAGATCCGCGCAACCATAAAGTCAACCAAATCGGTCAGCGCTGTAACGCCTTGATACCATCCAGGACTCGCAGGTAAGACGATCGCTCCCGCCTGTGTGACGCAGCGCATATTTTCAATGTGACTCAATGACAATGGTGTTTCTCGAGTGACTAACAATAATCGCCGACGTTCCTTGAGATGAACATCCGCCGCACGTTGAATTAGATTGCTGCTAGTGCCATTGGCAATATTTCCCAATGTTGCGCCGCTACAAGGGCAAATAACCATCGCCTGCGTACGATGAGAACCACTCGCCATGGGGCTCATCAAATCTCGATAGTGGTAATACCGCAGGTTCTGCAACGAAGGCAATTCGATGGGGGCAAGCGCCGAACATTCCACCTGTAGCAGTGCTGACAAATCCAAGTTCTCTAAATCAATCTCTACCTTCAATTCCTGCTTGATAACTTGCCGACCAGCATCACTGATCGTCAACTCAACATCGATGCCGGCAAGTGCCAATTGCTGCAATAACCGCACTGAATACACAGCACCACTCGCTCCGGAAATAGCGACAACAACTGGATGTGATAAAGATGACATACGGGTTACGCCCCTTATTAATTAAATAATAGAAGACAATTAGGTTTTAGGTTTGCTCGCAACATAAAGCGTAGCAATTCCACCGGTCAATGAATAGTAACAAGCGTCGACAAGACCATTGGTTTCCATGCGATCGGCAAGCTCTTGGCCAAAAGGAAATTTGCTGACACTATCTGGTAGATAATTGTACGCCTGCTCATCATTTCCAGCCAATACTTGACCTATGCGCGGCAAAATGTATTTCATGTAAAACCCATAAACCCCCTTGAAAGGCTGCCAAGTTGGTTGGGAAAACTCTAGTACCACAACTCGCCCTCCCGGTTTACATACTCGCATCATTTCTTGCAACCCTCGGTCGGTATCTGCGATATTACGTAAGCCAAATGCAACCGAAACAATTTGGAAAACATCATCATCAAATGGCAAATGCTGGGCATCCGCTTCAACAAATCTAATTCGATCGTAAGATTTATGACGACTCTTCTTCTGTTCACCAATCTGCAACATTTCTCGAGTGAAATCCGCTGCGATAATTTCTGTAGCAGCGTCTGACTTGCGGCAATAGGAAAATGCTAAATCACCGGTACCTGAACAGATATCGAGGATGGGTGCGGTACCTTGAGGCGTTACTTTACGTACCGTCCGCCACCGCCAATAATGATCGACGTTCATCGACAACAAGTGATTCATGCGATCATATCGCGCAGCAATCTGTCCAAACATTCGCTTGACGCGTTGATTGGATTTGTCAAGTTCGAATTGCTCAGTGCCGTTTGGTGCGCTCATAAACTAATCGCTGCTAGTGGTCGTTTGACATGGTATATTTTTGTACCCGTGATTGTGGTGTTCATCGTAACCCTTAAATGGATAATTGGGTATGATGTTCAACATCGTAGAAATTCAAGTACTAAAATAAACCTGTACTAAATCACCATAAAACAGCTTCTATGCAAACCAATGTATTCTTACTACCAGAATTAATTCACTCGGATACTATCAGCGGATCCTGCTGTGTCGTTATTGACGTATTACGGGCGACAACAACTATCGTCGCTGCATTGGCCAATGGTGCGCGGTCGATTATTCCTTGCCTCAGCATCGAGCAAGCCACTGACATGGCCAATCAACCAGAAATTCTTCTCGGTGGTGAACGTCATTGCATCAAGCCAGCAACTTTCGACCTAGGCAACTCACCCACAGAGTATTCAAGCGAGGTTGTTAAAGATCTAGACATTGCGTTCACTACTACGAATGGGACGAAAGCGATGCTCGCCTGTGCAAAGGCCGACAAGATCTTACTTGCCGCGTTTTCGAATCTATCAGCTATCACCTCCATGACTGCCCAAGAGCAAACTCTCAATATTATCTGTTCCGGCACCAACGGTGAAATCACTCTCGAAGACGTGTTGCTCGCCGGTGCTATTGTGCATTCTCGAATTAAACAACCACTTGGGAGCGTTAACGACCAAGCTACTCTGGCGTTTAAAGCTTGGGAAGAAATTATCCTTAGTGACATACCAACGGCAACTTTATTCGATAAGATGAAGAAGAGTCATGGTGGACAAAATTTAGTACTCGCGGACAAGGTCGCCGACATTCAATTTGCGGCCAACATCGACACGACATCCGTAACCCCGACACTAAACCCATCATCACTTATTATTACTGCCTCAATCTAGCTCTTACAACAACATAAAAACTACAGTCTACATACCGGAAAACACTTATGGTTGCGCTCGACTACTTTGTCATTACTGTTTATTTCCTCATCCTAGTTGCTATTGGTCTGTATTGCGCTCGCAAAAACAAGAAGCAGGAAGATTACTTTCTTGGTGGTCGCGGGTTCGGTAAACTGATGCAAACATTTGCCGCCTTCGGGGCGGGCACAGGTCCCCAAGATCCGATCAACTCGGGTAAAGCGACATACACCAGTGGTATGAACGGCATGTGGGTTTCGATGTACTGGCTATTTGTTACACCGTTCTATTGGATTACCGCCGTTTGGTATCGTCGCATGCGGCATATCACTTTAGGAGATTGGTTTGTTGAACGTTACGAATCTAAACCACTTGGCGGCGCCTACGCCATTTTCGGCATCACGTTTTTTATGATCTACGGATCGATGTTCTTTTCTGCTATCGCCAAAACAGCAGCTCCCATGATTGGCGACAACGTCATGGTCTTGGGTACATCCGTAGATCTGCAATATGTACTTGTCCCTGTGATCGGGATTATCGTATTAATTTATGGGGTTATCGGCGGACTAACAGCGGCTTATTTCACTGACCTCATTCAAGGAATCTGCATCATTGCATTAAGTTGCATGTTGATACCTTTAGGGCTCAATGCCCTTACAAATGACGCGGCACTCAACCCAACCGGCGAACAATCTGGTTTTGAAATCATGGCCGATCAATTGCCTGATTCTTTTTTTGAAATCATCGGAGACAGCACTTCCGAATTCTCACTCTTTTTCTTAGCGGCGATTGTGATGTCCAATTTAGTCGGAATCGTCGTTCAACCCCATTTCATCGCGACCGGTGGAGGTTCAGCTAAATCCGAGAATGATGCCCGCATCGGACTCGTCGTTGGTAATTTCCTCAAACGATTCTGCACACTTGGCTGGGTACTCACGGGATTAATTGCCGCCACGCTTTACGCCGATGTTGGTCAATTGATTGAAAACCCTGACCAGACATGGGGTTACGCCTCAATGCACCTGCTCGGACCTGGTTTTCGAGGATTGATGCTCGCCTGCCTACTGGCGGCGCTGATGAGTAGTGTCGACGCCTATATGATCGTCGGCGCTGGACTAATTGTGCGCAACCTATATGTTCCATTTATCAAACCCTCCGCCACGGATAAAGAATGTCTGTGGGTTGGGCGTGTTACAGGAATCGTCGTAGTTGTTGGATCCATCTATTTCGCACTAAGTATTTATGACATGATCGCACAACTTACGATCACTTTTTGGTTTCCACTCGTCTTTGCCGCTCCGTTTTGGATTGGGATGTATTGGCGCCGCGCTTCAACACGAGCTGCTTGGATCACCGTCGCGTATTGCATCTTGGTGTTTGGCATGATTCCTTACCTAGGACCAATCATCGCTCCTAGCCTCAAAACTAACGAGGGACTATTGGCACGTACGGATATGACACGTACTGTTTCGCAGGACATTGTTTCCAAATCAACACTACGGCGAGAGTACACCAAGGCCATGACAACTTGGAATGCACATTTCAAGCAAGCGGACGATATTCGACAAGCTGAACTTGAACTGCTCAAACCCCAGCAAATCAGTGCTACTAAAATCGCTGTTCCCAGCAGCACCGGTGAACAACTCGTCGAGTTGGAGGTTGGTGTATCGCGTATCGAAACCTCTGCGGAAAGTGGGGGCGATGCAATATTTTTTAAATCCGTCAAGCCTGTCGACAGTTCCATTACGCCCGAAGTTGTCGGCGAAACGCAAATCAATGATTTCACGACGCGTTATAAACTTGCCTACCCGCAAGGTACCAAGTTCGAAGCATCTGGCAACTTGAAGCTAAATCTCGTATTCTTTCTACCACTGGGAATCGACCTCGCAGCCCAAACAAATTCCACTCGCAACGCACTGGAACTCGTGTCGAAAATAATCTTGCCAATCTTGGTGATGATTATAGCGAGTTGGATTACTAGTATTACCGGTAAATCTAACTCTTCCGAGGCTCTGGAAAAATTTTATGCCAAGATGAAAACACCTGTCGATCCAGATCCAAAGGCCGACCTAGCTAAGCTCGAAGCAGTCTACGCAGAACCGAGTAACACGGAACGCGTCAAGCTGTTCCCCAACTCAAAACTGGAAATCCAAAAACCGACAACTGCTGATATTGTTGGCTTTACGATCTCCGTGCTCGTCTGCTTTGCAATCGTCGGCCTAGCATTTGTCATGGCTGCAATTGCATAAACTCGGGCCAAATTAAAATAGCGATATTTGAGGGATTCGTCACCTCTACAAACTGACTTTTCTGCAATATGATACGAATGGTAATTCACTTGGTAATAAATAATAGTAACGTGTTATTTTTCGCGCATATTCCAAGAAAAGCACCTCTAACAAACAA
>Ga0315326_10000695_pt1 | contig 16624 bp, 19 predicted proteins | sample M180m32315metaG_FD_203457 | JGI IMG/M metagenome (GOLD analysis project Ga0315326, IMG submission 203457) | Ammonia-oxidizing marine archaeal communities from Monterey Bay, California, United States - M1 80m 32315 | ecosystem: Environmental > Aquatic > Marine > Coastal | place: USA: California... | reverse complement strand
ATTTTAGAGATTTTTTTTATTTCGGTAGCGATAGTCTTAATTATTTCACTATCAAGACCAAATTCAAGTTTTCCTTTAAGTGATTCTCCACTTAATTTTAGAACAATTCTTTTAGGTTTTTTAACTTCCAATTTCAAACCTATGAATCTTCTTAATCACAATATTCTCTCCAACTTTTGCAGATAATTCTTTTACTACCTCACCTACAGTCTTTGAAGCATCTCTAATGTAGGCTTGAGATTCAAGGATCTCATCATCTGTAAATTCACTTTTTTCTTCTTTTATTATTGACTTTGGATTCATTGCTGCTATTTGCATGGCAATTTCTTTGGCACATTTTATAAAATCATCTGTTCTAGCAACAAAATCTGTTTCACATGATAATTCAACCATTGCACCAATCCTACCACCTGTATGGATATATGATTCAACTATTCCATTTTCAGTTGCTCTTCCTGATCTTTTTTCTACTGAAGCTAAGCCCTTAGCATTTAATATCTCTACAGCTTTTTCAATATTTCCATCTGATTCTACAAGGGCTTTTTTTGCATCCATTATTCCTGCACCTGTTGAATCTCTTAGTTCTTTTATTTGCTTAGCTGTTATTTCAGGCATTTATATCTCCAAGTAATTATTTAGTGTCTTCTTCTTTAGTCTTTTTTGTGGTTTTGGGTTTAGTTTTAGATTTTACCTCAGCCTTAGGAGATTCTTTCTCTTCCTTTACCTCAGCCTTAGGAGATTCTTTCTCTTCCTTTATCTCAGCCTTAGGAGATTCTTTCTCTTCCTTTATCTCAGCCTTAGGAGATTCTTTCTCTTCCTTTATCTCAGCCTTAGGAGATTCTTTCTCTTCCTTTATCTCAGCCTTAGGAGATTCTTTCTCTTCCTTTTTTGATTGTCTCTTAGAAGCTTCAGCCTGAGCTTTATTTCTTGCTTCTTGTTCTTGTCTTTCTAGTTCAGCTTCTTCAGCCATAAGGTCTTCTTGCCTTTTTTTGCTTATTTCTTGACCAGAAATAATAGAATCTGTAATAATATCAGTAATTATTTGTATAGATCGTAATCCATCGTCGTTTGAAGGTATAGGGTAATCTATTTCATCTGGGTTTGAATTTGTATCAACCATACCAACAACAGGGATTCCTAATTTTTTTGCTTCAGTAACAGCAATTTTTTCTCTATGTATATCTACTACAAAAAGAACAGCAGGTAATTCCTTCATTTCTTTTATTCCTGAAAAGAATTTATTTAATCTTCCTCTTTCAGCATCAAGTTTTTGGGATTCTCTTTTAGTTTGAGAAATGACCACTCCCTTTGCAAAAGACTCTTCTAATTCAACTAACCTGTCTAGTCTTTTTTCTATAGTCTTGAAGTTTGTCATTAATCCTCCAAGCCATCTTTGGTTTATGTAGTAAGAATCAGACCTTTCTGCGTTTAATCTAATAATAGTCTGAGCATGTTTTTTAGTCCCTACAAATAAACATTTCCCTCCTCTAGAAATTGTGTCCTCCATAAAACTTATAGCGTCATCCAGCTTTTCTATAGTTTTAGATAAATCTATAATGTGAGATCCATTTCTCTTGGTAAATATAAATTTTGTCATTTTAGGATTCCATCTTCTTGATGGGTGCCCAAAATGAGAACCAGCGTCAAATAAATCTTGGATGGTTACAGATTGTGTATGTTTTGTAGTCAAATTTTTTCCTTATGCTTTTTTTATATTAAAACTTAGTCCAGTAGACTATTATAACAATTATTGTTCTAATTTCACACTTATTTGATTCATAAATCAATGAATGAAAAATTATATCTTAAATTCACTCATCCAATATAAAATCAAATATGATCCACTAATAATTAGTATCAAAGAAGCTAGGATATTATAAATTTTAAAAAATATTTTTATTTTTTCTAAGAAAGTTTTTATAAACAATAATGCAATTGAAACAATAATTAATGAAATCCAAGAACCCATAGAAAAAAGAACGAAATCTCTAAACAATAAATTTATTGAAGAGGTATTTGAAAAACTAAAAACGATAGACATAAAAATAGGTAATGAACAAGATAAAGAAGTCAGTCCATAAGAAATACCATAATAAAAATAAAATTTTAAACTTTTTTCATTTGAAGAATTAATAGAGTTTGACAATTTACTTAATTTAGAAAAATATACCATTCCTCCAGAAAGAACATAGAATCCGTATCCTAATAAAATTATTGATATTAAAATCCCTACATATGAAAAAATTGATTTAAGTGTGTAAAAACCTCCCGAAATTAACAGCCCAAAAAGAAAAAAAACTATTACAAAACCTATATTAACGGTCGTTGAAATCAATATTGATTCATAAAATTTTTTTGGGATTGATACCGATTTATCAAAACCTTTTTCCTGTAAAAAATAAGATAAATAAACAGACAAAAGAGCAAATCCACACGGATTAAAAACAGCCACTAATCCAGCACTGAATGCTATTCCTGATCGTAAAAAGGTAGATAAATTAATGAAAGCAGTACTAGTATTTGCTGAAGCCTCAAAACCTAAGGACAATATTCTAGTAATCTTTCCAGAATCTAAAAAAATTCCAACTGATAATAATAGCAACAGGTAACACAAAAAAATTGCAATATATGTTTTAGAAATTGATTTTAGAATTATTTATTCCTTTTGTTTATTTCCCAGAAATCTGGGAAATTATTGTTGTTTTCAGTTAGATTTTTTAGTTTTTAAATCTTATAAACTATTATGATTTTAAGTCTAAAATAAAATAGTGTCACTACTGAAACATATTTAATATGTATAACCTTGATAATATAAAAACAACTGAACAAGAAGTAGAAATTTTAGAGCTACTATCAAATGGTCTAAGAGCCTTTGATATTGCTGAAAGATTGAATCTAGCTGAACAAACAATCAAAAACAAAGTTCAAGTAATTTGCATTAAGCTAGATTCATCTAATCGTACGCAAGCTGTTGCAAGAGCTATTAGACTTGGAATAATTTAAGCTGCTTCAACAGGATTTTCTAGTATTCCTACACCCTCAATCTCAATTCTTACAGTATCTCCTGGGTTAATAGGTGGAGTTTTACCTGATGTTCCAGTCCACAACATATCCCCTGGCAAAAGAGTTGCATATTTACTAATGAAACTTATCGCCTTAGCTGTAGAAAAAATCATTTCTGAAGAATGACAACTTTGTCCTTCAACTCCATTGACATAACCTTTAATTCCTACATTTTGGGGGTCAATTCCAGTTATGATGTATGGTCCTAAAGGCCCAAATGTATCTGCTGATTTAGCTCTCCACCATTGGTTGTCAGCATCATCTCCACCTTGCCATTCTCTAGCTGAAACATCATTTCCACACGTATATCCAAAAACATAGTCTAGTGCTTCTTCTTCAGAAACATTTTTTGCTACTTTTCCTATTATTGCCACCAATTCTGATTCACACGCCACTAACCCTGCTTCCGGATGAATCTTAATTGCATCTCCTGGTCCTATTAAAGCAGTTGATGTTTTATAAAAAGGCTCAGGTCTTTTTGGGGCATCTCTATCAGCTAAATGTGATCCATAATTTAAGGCTAAACATAAACTTTTCGAAGGAGTAGGATTAGGACATAAAATTTTTACGTCAGATTCATTATATGAATTACCTGTTTTGTTATATGAACCCATAATTGGGCTTGAATCTATTTCAATAATTTCTCCATCCTCGACTATTCCATAAGATATGTTTCCCGAATTTTCAAATCTTGCAAACTTCATTTTTTTCTCCATTATTTGATTTAAATCTTTCTTTTACAAATGTTGTTATAAGTGTAATCTACAATTGTATAAGGTCAAGAAAAAAGAAATAATATTATGCATAAATCATTTATCACTATAGAAAACTTATCAAAAACTTTTGATGAAAAAATGATAATAAAAAATCTGTCTTTTGAAGTTCAAAAAGGAGATTTTGTAAAAATTTCAGGTAATAATGGAGCAGGTAAATCAACGTTATTAAAAATAATGGCAAGAATTTATAGCCCCGACTCTGGTGATATAAAAATTGAAGGCGAAAGTATAAACAAAACATCATTATCAAAAAGTAGAATTTCTTACTGTTCATCGGATTATGTGTTTTATAAAGATCTTACTGTAAAGAAAAATTTGATTTTTTACTTTGCTCTTATTGGTGAGAACAATAATGAAGAATTATATGAACAAAACAAAAATTTTCTAAATATAGATCAATTTGAAAATTTTTATCCTCAAGTATTATCTAACGGCCAAAAAAAGAAAATTAATCTATTCAGATCTTTAATTCCTAATTTTGAAATTTATTTAATTGATGAACCTGAAAATGGATTAGATGATCAATCGAAGAAAGATTTAGATAAAAAGCTAAATATTTTATCTAAAGAAAGTACCATTATCTACACTTCTCATAATAGCAACTCTTTATCTATATATAAAAAAACAACTAAAGAGATAATTTTATGAAAAATTTATCAAGACTTTTTTTGATAATAAAATTAATTGTTTTAAAAGATTTGTTTGAAGAATTAAAATCAAAAGAAATCTTTATTTCTATTATTTCTTATTCTGTGCTAGTTTTAGTTGTTGTTGCAACTACGTCTAGTATAAACAATTCAGTTCAATTTTTTTCTACAATTTTTTGGATCTCTTTAAGTTTTTCAATTATTTTAGGTATAAACAAATCAATGTCTAAAGAATTTGAAAACAAAGGAATAGAATTCTTAATAACTTCTCCTATAGATAAAGAAGTTATTATCATTGCAAAATTCATTTCAAATTTAATTTTTATAACTATCTCAAGTTTTTTTATACTTGTTTTTAACAATGTTATTTTAAATTATGATCTCTTTGAATTTTCATTTTTTTTACTTGTGATTAGTATAAATATAGGTTTTAGCATTATAGGAACCATTACATATCTTCTTTTTTCAAAGGTTAGAGGAAAAGAAATACTTTCTCCTATGTTGTTTATTCCTTTAGTAACACCTCTTTTAATGGGTGGGGCTGTACTAACAAATCAAATAATAGAAAATGATATAAAAAACATAAGCTGGTTTGGATTAATTGTTGCTTATGATTTATTATTTTTTCTTATAGGATTGATGATTTCAAATATAATATTTGAAGAGTAAAATAAAAAAGGATAAAATTTTAAACTTAATTGTAGACTCTTTTAAAATACAATTATTATATATATAAAATTCAAATGATAAAATCAATATTTACATTTATAACAACAGTAATATTTTTGTTAACATTATGGATGGTTTTTTGGTGGATGCCCATAGATATTTCTCAAGGCCCTGTAGCTAAAACAGTTTTTATCCATGTCCCATTAGCTTGGTGTTCTATGTTAGCAATAATAGCAGTAGCTACAGCATCAATAGTTTATCTATATAAAAAAAATCTGTTTTGGGATCAAATAGCTCAAGCCACAGCTGAAATTGGATTGATTTTTGGGATTGTTGCTCTAGTAAGTGGTATTATTTGGGCTAAACCTATTTGGGGTGTTTGGTGGACAGGAGAAGCCAAATTGACTACAACTCTAATTCTTATTTTAATATATATATCTTATATATTATTTAGATCTTTATATAAAAACAGTTTTCAAATGAAAAAAATTGCAGCAATCATAGCTGTTATAGGAGCAATAGATAGCCCTATAATTTATTTCGCAGCTAATTTATGGCAAGAAGCTCATCCAGTCACTGTAGTCGGACCATTAGCTAATACAGAATCTTCATTTGGTACGGACTACGGTATAACTCTTTTAGTTTCAGTTATTGCATTTACGCTTTTATTTATACTACTAACTAATATTAGATACAAAACCATAAAATTAGAAAACATTTTTAAGGAAAAAATATCATGAAAAAAACCATATTACTTTTACTATTTATTTCTTCATTTTTAACTGGAGGTAATATTTATGCACAGGATAATAATCAATTAGTAAACGGATTTATAAAAAACATAAATATAGATAATGAAAACATTAATATTTCTTTAGTAGATAACTTTGGAAATGATTTCAATTTAAATATCACTCCCAAAACAGAAATAGGAATTGAAACTCAATCAGGTGAAAGATGGGTTGGAAACATTATAAATGATCAAAATTATGTTTTAAATCTTTTAGAAGAAGTTCAGTACAGTTTAGAGCCAATAACAGCTAAATATGCAGGAACTGAAATAATTTCGCTTGTAAGTTATGAATCATCTAACATTAAAAATAATTTAGGTTATCTTGCTGGAAGCTTTATTTTTTTGGCAGTATTATTCTTTGGATATCTATTTATAATTAATAATAAATTAAAAATAATTTCTTCAAAAAACAGTTAATGCAAAAAAAATCAGAAGACCGAGTAGTAGAGCTAAAGAATAAAAAAATAACTTTTTTTTCAATTATCATTATTGTTATTATTTTATTGTTATATTTTGGATTTCAGGCATTTTCAGAAGCCACTTACAAATATTATTCTGTAACAGAGATTTTAAATTCTAATACTACGGATAACACATCAAAAATAGGTTTAAAAGCAGTCTTAGTACAAAACACTTACGTTAGATCAGCAGACGGGTTATCAGCAAATTTTAAAGTAAAAGACAAGGATAGTATTACGGAATATGATTTAGACGTAGAATATTCTGGAGAAATTGGAAGCGTTTTCTTTAATGAATACTCTGAGCTCATTATGATAGGGCATTTTAATAAAGAAGGGACCTTTGTTGCTACTAATTTATCAGTAAGATGTCCTTCAAAATATATGACAGAAGAAGATTACACTTAAATAGAATAACTACTTAATATATCCTCAACCTTTTTAGACTTATCTTTAATTATTTTGTTTTGAAGATCATTTATTGTTGGAGGTTGATTTTTATATATAAGACCCAGAGGAACTCCACCTTTTTTGATCAATTCTACTGCAGCATTATAATCTGAAGGATCATGATCCTCATCAACTATAAAAGCTGTTCCAGGGATATTATCCTTTTTACTCCCGCGAAGAATATCGTAAGTATTATTATAAGTAGTACAGGGTGATTGAACATGAATTATTGATAGTCCAGGGTGCTTCATTCCTTCAACTATAAAATCAGCTAATACCTTAGGTTTGCTAGAGTAGTGGGAAGCTATAAAAGTTACACCATATGATAAATAAAGCTCTAAAGGTTTCATTTGAGACTCCATTTTTCCAAATGGTGTTGATGTTGTTACTTGTCCCGTTGTTGATGTAGGCGAGCTTTGACCTTTAGTTAGTCCGTAAACGCCATTATCCATTATTACACATGTCATATTAGGATTTCTTGATGCTACAGAAGGAATATGCTCTGCTCCAATCGATAAGAAATCTCCATCGCCTGCAACAACTATAGTGTTTAGGTCTGGCCTAGAAGTTGCTACCCCAAATGCAATTGGCAAAGTTCTACCATGTATGCCATGTATTCCAAATGGCTGTTCTCCATCCACCAAATGAACCATATTACCCGAACATCCTATTCCAGCAACAATTACATTTGATGTCCTAGGTATTTCAAACTCCTCAGTATATGTTCCAATGGCTTGTTCTAAAGCTCGTTTAACTCCAAAATCACCGCAGCCTGGACACCATTTAAAATCATACTCTGAATTTCTATCACTCAAGGTTAAACTCCTATTTCTTTGATTTTTGATAATATTTTTTCTGAAAGATCAGTTGGTTTAAAAGGCATTCCAGTATATTGAGTCACTGAAACAGCATTTATTCCTTCCATTCTTAAAATTGAAGACCACTGCCCTTGATAATTTAATTCAGGAACTATTACTAATTTTTTCTTTTTCAATTCGTCTATTATTTCCTTAGGTAATGGATTTAACGCAACAGAATATAACCAAGCAAGGTTTTCACCTTTATCAACTAATTTTTGGTAAGCTTCTCTAGTTACTCCTTTGCTTGATCCCCAAGGCATTATGGCAATATCAGAATCAGGGTTTATTATTTCAAACGGAGCATCGTTAAGCAAACTCAATTTTGCAAATCTTCTCTCAGTAAGTCTTATATGATGCTTAGGTAAATGGGTAGTGTCTCCTATTTCATCGTGTTCAGATCCATTAGCTACATAAGCAACATCTTGACCTGGAATTGGCATAGGAGATAATTTTCCATCCCATGATTGATATCTCTTAAAGCCATTTGTACCTGTATCAGAGTTTCTTCTTTCATCTAAAACTTTAGATAAATCTGGTTTTTTGATATTTTCTGACCTTTCTGCAAGGCTAAATTCTCCCATAACCATTACAGGGCCTTGATATCTTTCAGCCCAGTTTACTGAAAGTTCACCTACATAAAAACATTCTTCTACTGATCCTGGGGCTAAAATAGGGAGTCTTACATCTCCATGAGCGGGAAACATACAAGCAAATAAATCAGATTGTTCTGATTTTGTAGGTAATCCTGTTGCAGGACCTCCTCTTTGAATATCAACAACAACACATGGAATTTCTGCCATCCAAGCTAAACCTAAACCTTCAGACATTAGTGCAATTCCAGGACCTGCTGTAGCTGTCATAGCTTTTTTACCAGAAAACCCCGCTCCTACTATATTATTGATAGCTTCAATTTCTGAAGCTACCTGAAATACAAATTTGTCTTTGTTTATAAGATTTTGCTCCATCCATACCAATATGGTGGTCGCTGGAGAAATGGGGTATCCATAATAACTATCTAATCCTGCAGAAACTGCTCCCAATGAAAGTGCTGCGTTACCTGTAATCATTATCTGGTCATAATCTGGAGGGATAGGATCATCAAGAGATCCGACACTAAATCCACTTTTCTTTGCAACTTCCACTCCAAGTCCTATAGCAATTATATTTGAATCAATAATTTGATCATCGTTTTCTCTACCTCTACTAAACCTATCTCTAACAAAATCTTCTATACTACTTATTTTGAAATCAATAAGATTTGCAACTGCTCCTAAAATAACCATATTAGCAGCTCTAGTATTCCCTGACTCTTTAGCAAGTTCATCAGCATTTATCCCAAAATAATTACCTTTACCTGTAGGTTCACAGTCTTGAGCATTGTATATACATACTCCATTTTCACTCAAATCTTCAATATGATTATCAAATGCATATTGATTTAGAACTACCAAAACATCGACTGAATCACCATTTGATAAAACTGGAGTGGTAGATATTCTTACTTGTGATGATGCTGGCCCACCCATTATTTGAGAAGGGAAAGTAGAAAAAGTCTGACAAAAAAAACCTGCACCTGTTGCAGCTCTTGCCATTGCATCTGCTGAAGTAACAAGGCCTTGCCCGCCTTCACCTGCAAATCTTATTACAAAATCCTTTGATTTTAATTTTTGTGTCATATTTAAGTGTTTTATGATATTTGTTTTATACGAAAAAATAATAAAAAAATCTCAACCAATGTTGATGTTATTTTAAAAATCCAAGAATATCAATTATATACAAACTATAAATTTCAATATTATATTTATAGATATAATATTTGTGTAAATAGAAATGAAACAAACAGAAAAAATATGGTCAGCAGGTGGTGTACTAATTAAAGACACCAAAGTTCTAATATGTCACAGGAAAAATGAAAACTTATTTTGTTTACCCAAAGGAACCCCTGAAAAAAATGAATCTATAGAACAAACTGCTATAAGAGAAGTTTCTGAAGAAACAGGAATTATTCCAAAATTAATATCTAAAATAGGGGAAATTAATTATGAGTTTACAAAATTATCAAAGCAAAATAGATATAAAGAAAATATACTATATAAAAAAACTGTTTATTTTTTTTTGATGTCTGAGATAGATGGTTCAACAAATAATCATGATGGAGAGTTTGATGAGGTTACTTGGATGTCATTAAAAGAAGCAAAAGAAAAAATAACATATAAAGATGAATTCTCAATCGTGGAAAAAGCTTTTTATGCCAAAACTAAAAACTAAATCAGAAAAAAAGATTTCTATTTTTGGATATAAAACAATAATAAGACCTAAAAGTAAAAATGATATTAAAAATGATTTTTACTGGAGAACTGATCAAGAATTATCCGACCTTGATGCTACACTACCTATAAATTTATCATTTGAGCAATTTGAGAGGATTTCGATAAATGATTTGTCAAAAAGTTCTCAATGGTCAGAAAAATTTTCTATAGATAATTTTGACAAAAAACATATTGGAAATTGTATGTTTTATGATGTAAACAGATGGGAAAAATCTTGTGAATTTGGAATTATGATAGGAGACAAATCTTATTGGAGTGGAGGATATGGGTCAGATGCAACTATAAGTCTGTTGCATTATATATTTTCAGAAACAGAAATTGAAAATGTTTATTTACATACACTCACATCAAATATTAGAGCACAAAAAGCTTTCGCAAAAGCTGGTTTTGTTTCTCCTAAAGAAGTTAGAAAAGGTCGTTTTGAGTTTTTAAAAATGACTACAGAAAAAAGTTACTGGTTAGAAAGATTTAAAAAAATAAAAATAAAAATTATTCCTGACGAGGAGCAGGATTAATCAAATCTCTCCCTAGTGTTTCAGGGATTGTGTTAGCCAATTCTTCTACTGTCCATCTTCCTGATTTTCTAACAGATCTTAATACTTCGTATTTATTAAATAAACTTACACGGTTTCCAACAGCATGAATAATTTCACCATTTATGTGTGAAGCGGAATCAGTACATAACCAACCTACAACAGGTGCAACATCATCAGGATCAGAAAGCAGATGCTCTTCTTCTGCAGGCTTAAACACTCCTGTCCTCATTGCTCTTGTAGAATCAGGGATAGACTGCGTCATTCGTGTGTTGGCACCAGGGGATATTGCATTAGCAGTTACTCCATATTTCCCCAATTCTTTTGCAACTACTCTTGTAAACCCTGCAATTCCATCCTTCGCAGCTCCATAATTTGATTGCCCACTATATCCAATTAGTCCAGATACGCTTGAGAAAGTAATTATTCTTCCAGATTTCTGTTCTCTAAATATTTTTGAAGCAGGAGCTACAACAGAAAATGTTCCAGTAAGATGTACATCTATAACATCCTGCCATTCTTCTTTCGTCATATTGAATATCATTCTGTCTCTTAAAATTCCAGCTGGAGTTACGACTATATCTAATCTGCCAAATTCTTCTATAGCTTTATCTATAATCTCCTTCCCACCTGCTACTGAAGCAACAGATGCAGTAGAAGCAACAGCCTTACCCCCTAATTCGGATATTTCTTCAACGACACTCTGAGCAGGACCAACATCCTTTCCGCTTCCATCCAACTTAGCACCTACATCATTTACTACAATGCTTGCCCCTAATTTTGAAAGTTCTAATGCAATGCCTCTTCCAATACCTCTACCAGACCCTGTTATAACTGCTACCTGACCATCAAGAGGTTTATCTGAATTATTATTTTTATCACCAAAACCAAATAGCATTCCTCTGCCTTCTACATCAAAGTCTTCTGTAGTAAATCTTCCTTTGTTTATAGGGTTAAATAAAGTTATTTTTGGTCTAGGTAATGTTAGCTGATTAATTGTTCCACCCCATACTTCAAATACTTGAGCATTTATAGGAGAAGAATAATCACTTGCTAAATAGGTAACAAAAGGAGCAATATCTCTTGGATCTCTAGAATCCTTAAATGGTGTTGAATTTCTTTTTTGGAATTCTTCAGGAACCGATGCTGTCATTCTAGTATCAGCTCTTGGGGCTATTGTATTGGCAGTAACTCCGTATTTACCTAGATCTTTACCAACAACTTTAGTGAATCCTGCTATCCCAGATTTAGCTGCAGCATAATTAGATTGCCCTGGGTTACCAAACAAGCCTGAACCTGAAGAAAAAGTTATTATTCTTCCTGATTTCTGGGCCCTAAAAATTGGGGCAGCATGCCTTATGATTGAAAAAGTTCCTGTTAAATGAACATCAATTACATCGTGCCATTCTTCCTCGGTCATATTAAATATCATTCGGTCTCGTAAAATACCTGCAACAGTTACAACAATGTCTAATCTTCCAAATGAATCTAGTGCATCTTGTACAATTTCTTGTCCAGATTCGAAGGAAGCGACTGAAGATTTATTTGCTTTTGCTTCTCCTCCAGCTTTGATTATTCCGTCCACTACCTCATCAGCTAAGGAAGCATTTTCTACATTCCCATCCAATGATAAACCTGGGTCTACTACTAAAATTTTTGCTCCATGTGCAGCTAAATCTTCAGCTACAGCTCTTCCAATGCCTTGTCCAGATCCTGTTACTATTGCTATTTTTCCATTTAAAATTTCTGACATTTTAACCTCTTTTATTATTTAATATTAATTGGCAATTCTATTAATGCTGTTGAAGGAGTCGTTATTTTTCCTTCAGAATTTTCTAAGCTTAAATCAATTTCAACAAAACCAGCTGAATCTTCAATAAATTTATTTGTAATTTTTCCATAATATTTTATATCTTCATATGGAAAATCAACTCCTCTATATGATACATTAAACTTTTTCAACCTCCCTTTTAAACCTGCAAATTCAACCATAAGTTGTGCTAGCCATGCGCTTTTTAATGCTCCATGAATTATTATCCCTTTGTGACCAGCTTTTTTAGCTACTTCATCATCATAATGAAACTCATTAAAATCTTGTGAAGCACCTGCATACATAACAAGCTGCTTTCTATCCACATTTATAATTCTTGGTCCAATTACTTGACCAATTTCAACATCTTCAAAATAATTTTGTTTAATATCTTTCATAAATTTTAACTAAGAAAAGTTTTTTCTCCCTTGCCATAATAAATTGTAGTTATTTCTTGCTCTGCTACCAATATTTCGTTTTGATTAGTATATGTTGTAAAAAAAATCTTGAACATCATTTCCCCCATTTTTCCTGATTTAATAAATAAATCTTTTAATTGAGATACTACTGTTATTTCATCTCCAACAAAAATATCCTCATGAAAAACATATGATGAACCACCATCAACTAAATTGGAAAAAGGATCAGGAAACTTCTTATTTAATTTATTAGGTTTAAATAATCTAATAAAAGTAGGTGGCGTTATTATTCCCCCAACGTTTTTTTTAGCGAATATTTCATTAAAATAAATTTGGTTATCATCTCCAATAGCAGATGCAAAATGTTCAATTGCATTCTTCTCTACTATGTAAGATTTAGGATCTGTTTTAAGACCTATGAAAAACTTCATCTCTTCTGTTATTGTCTCTTTTAAAGGCATTATTCTTGGTTTTTATTTTTGAATTCAAATATAAAAGATGTTACAGAAGAAGACAATAGAAAAGTAGCACTTACTAGATATAAAAAAGCATAATTTCCTACAAGGTTAAACATTCCTATTTCAAAATAAAAAAGCAACACAGATCCAATAAATAAAGTTATAGGAATATAATAGGTTGAAACATTTTTCCTACGGCTGGAATATAGACAAACAAGCCCTATTAAAAAAGGAACGAATAAAGGAAAAATAACTTTTGAAGAATGAATATCTAAAAGAGTTTTATCATTTTCAAATTTCATAAAAAGCAATACAGAACCTGAAAAAAAACTAGTTAGTAAAGATAAATAAATAAAAGTTTTTATAATTCTTCTAAATCTATATACCATAATAATCCTCTAAATCTTGTGCCTCCTCATAAGAGGAGATAGTAATAGGAGCTTTTTCTTTAAGTATTTTTTTTATTCCATATGGAGGATTGAATTTTATAGTTAGTTCGATATCATTAGCCAAAACTCTATAAGAAATTAATTTACCTGTTCCAAAATGAGTGTGAGTAACTTTGTCTCCTAAAGAAAAATCTACTTCTATCATTTGCTCTTCTTCAATTAGATTCTTGTTTGGATTTTTTTCAAAAGTTGTCTTCCAAGAATCCTCATATTTTTTATATTTTGATTTTTTTATCAGAACCGACTTTGGAATTTCATTTAAAAATCTTGATTGAATAGCATTATCGTATATTCCTTGAAATCTTCTCCTACTTGATGAGGATAAAAATAAATTTTCTTTAGCTCTTGTTATTCCTACGTAGCAAAGCCTTCTTTCTTCTTCTAGTTCTTCTTCTGATTCCATAGATCTTGAATGTGGTAACAATCCTTCTTCCATACCTACTATAAAGACATTTTTGTATTCTAATCCCTTTGCTTGATGTAAAGTTATAAGAGTTACTGCTTCCTCTAATTCATCTATAGAATCTACATTAGAATTCAAAGAAGAATTTTCAATAAATTCAATTAATGATTCACTATTTTCCACATCAGAACTTGCTGAAAACTCCTCAGCTGAATATTTCAACTCATTAATATTTTCTAATCTTTCTATACCATCTTCATCATTCTTCAAATAATCATCATAATTCGTGATAGAAACAATTGTGTTAATAAGTTCATGAGGTTCTTGAATTGCAACTTGAGTGTTTAACTTTTCATAAAGAATCATGAAATCTTTTATAGAATCAAACGCTCTTTTAGATAAGAAATTGCTCTTGTCATTATCTACAATACAATCTTTTAAAAATTCAATATAACTTTGATCAGAATTATTTTTTTCAACTAATATTTTATTTATTGTTCTCATCCCTATGCCCCTTGGAGGGCAATTAATGATTCTTTCAAAAGCAGAATCATCATTGGGGTTAATTAGTATTTTGCAGTAAGCTAAAATATCCTTTATTTCTTTTCTGTCATAAAACCTAACTCCACCAACTAATCTATACTTTAGTCCAATAGAGTTTAAAGCTACTTCAAAAACTCTACTTTGAGCATTTACTCTATACATAACTGCAAAATCGTTAGAAGAATCTTTTGTTTCAATCAATTTAGATATTTCAGAAGCTACAGATATTGCTTCTTCTTCTTCGTCAGAGTAAGAATTAAATTTTATTAAATTTCCCTGTTTATTTTTTGTCCATAATTTTCTTTTAAATCTATTTGAGTTATTTGAAATTATTGAATCTGCTGCTTCCAAAATAGGCTGAGTAGATCTATAACTTTCATCAAGATTTACAACTAAACAATCTTTATATTTTTTTTTGAATTCAAGAATATTTGTTGGAACAGCATGTCTCCAAGAGTAAATCGATTGATCAGGATCTCCAACAACGGATATAGATTTTTCTTTATTAGTTAGCAAATTAGAAATTTGAAATTGTAGAGGGTTAGTATCTTGAAATTCATCAATTATAACTTGTTTATATCGACTAGACCATTTATTTCTAACATCTAAGTTTTCTAACAAAATATTTTTTGTCTTCAATAATAAATCGTCAAAGTCACAAGCATTTGAATTATTAAGAATTTCTTCGTATCTTGTGTATACTCTAGACACTATTTCTTCAAAATAGCTATTGGCATTTTTATTATAAATTGATGATGAAATATTTAAATTTTTTGATTTTGAGATTTCTGAAATTACTACTTTTGGATTATTCTTTTTTACATTTAAGTCTAATTCCTCAAAAATATTTTTAATTACTTTTAGTTGATCAGAATCATCATATATTGAAAAAGCTCTATCTAATCCATCAAAATGACCTTCTATCCTTAAGAAGTAAGATGCAAACCCATGAAAAGTTTTTACAACTGCGTTTGAAGATTCAGGTAAAAAAACCTTTGTTCTATTCATCAACTCTTTAGCTGCTTTATTAGTAAAAGTGACTGCTAAAATTTCGTATGGTTTTACGTTAAAATTATTTATAAGCCAAGGAATTCTATGAGACATTACTCTAGTTTTCCCAGAACCTGGTCCAGCTATGATTAATAGAGGTTTCAAAGAGTGAGTAACTGCTGTTTGTTGTTTTTCTGATAATCCTTCAAGTATTTTATGGTTTATATCTGCCATATTTTTTACTTGGTAATAGGCGTTGAAAAAATATCAAACAAAGAATCAAAATCTAAGTTTTTCAATAAAACTTCATTAGAAAATTCTATCTTTTTCATACTGTCAAACTCAAATGTATTTATTATTTCAGACAATTTATCAATTGTTTCTATGGTACTATCATTTACTATGGCTATAGGAATATCAAATTTCTTGGCTTCGTTTCTTACATACTCTACAGGAGTTTTAGAAGAAGTAGCAATAATTAGATTTACTGTTCCAGATTGGATAGCTGAAAGCTGAACATCAGGCCTATCCCCTCTTACTATCAATGCTACATTTTTTAACGTGGAAAAATATTCGGGTCCCCAATCAAGTACAAACCCTCCAATTAAAAAGTTTTCTATAACTTTCCTTTGGTAATTATCTCCAATAATATTATTAGTATCTAAAAATCCAATTATTTCTTCAGCAGTATGCCCCATAAAAGCTCTATATTCTTCAATTATTGCTAGAATTTTACTTTCAATATTATTTGAATTTTGAATAATCTCATTTTTTTTATATTTCCAAATACCATTTAGAATATATCCAATTAACCTTTCTCCAAAAATATTTGCAGAGAGTTCAATGTCTTCTAAGGAATTTTCTACTAATATAATTCTTGCGTCATTTTTATCTAAAAACTTTTTGGTCTCATCAACAGTTAGATCATTAATCTCCACAAATATAATTTCTGATTTATCCAAATCTAACTTTT
>Ga0315326_10000694_pt1 | contig 16652 bp, 9 predicted proteins | sample M180m32315metaG_FD_203457 | JGI IMG/M metagenome (GOLD analysis project Ga0315326, IMG submission 203457) | Ammonia-oxidizing marine archaeal communities from Monterey Bay, California, United States - M1 80m 32315 | ecosystem: Environmental > Aquatic > Marine > Coastal | place: USA: California... | reverse complement strand
GATGATGATGATGACAACGATACGCGCGTAGATGCGGATTTTGACCATTTAGAAGAGACTTGGACTGCAGACCCTTGTTATGCTGGTTCACAATCAAGCGATTGGGACCACGACAACGATTGCAAATTAGATGCCGACGATAAGGCGCCTACATTCATTACGATGCAAATTCCAGAAACGCTATGGATGGATGCTCGAAGCCCATCCATTTTCAGCGGGCACGTAGATTGGATCAATCCAGTCAGTCAAACACTTGAGCCTGCAGTTGGATTGCCAGTTCAAGTTCAAATTGAGTGGACTGGGAACAATACTACAGCTATCGAGACAATCGATGTTCTCACTAATCAGTGGGGTAATTTCACTGTTGGACAGTTTATCTATCCAGAGGATTTGACAGTAGGGGACAACACAACTTACCGCGTATACGCAGAAGTTACCGAGATGTTCGCCTTCAATGGAAATACAAGCCAGTCATACCTTGTTGGCTGTGAGGCTAACCTTACAGTTGACTATTCGGCATGGACCTACTTCCGTAGCGATGAACAACCGTTCTGGCTCGATTTCAAGGCTCATTATGAAGCAGACTGGATTCGTGGATACTACGACTTCCCTGTGAAGAATGCTCCAATAACATTCTCAATTACCGGAGGAATGTTTGGAAACCGAACAGCTCCATCCAACTTCTCTGGATTCGACGGTAATGGATACAGAACCGATGAAGGCGGTTGGGCTTCACTCACATTCGTACAGAGCCTTGGAGCAAATGGAACATGGAAACAGGTTCGATGGAATTCTACAATGGATAATGGAGTAGGCTCCATTCCAGGTGGCTATGAAGAGATTGTGTGGAATGATCTAATCAAGGAACACGATGTGGTAGTAGATTCTTTCGGAGCACCAGTCAGGTATGATTACACCAATACAAGTCTACCAGCAGGAGATATTGAAATCATTGCATTTGTCGACCCAACTCTCGCAAGCGAGTGGCCGTTCCCGTACCTCCACGGTGATGAAACAGATCCATTCTCCGTTCGTGTTATGCACAGAATGAATATCGAGGGAGAGATGATTGTTGGCGGATTATCGCCGGTGTATTATTGGGATGCAACCATCAATAATGGCGATGGTAGTTTCGGTAATTGGGCGACTCTCTTCCACCAGCAAGCGCTCAATGCCGCCGGTGTAACTTTCACTGAGGCAAAGATACTGAGGCCATATCCAACACTTTGGGATGGCAATCCAGCAAACTTAACTGGGGAAGCAGTCAACTTACGCGACTTCATCAATGTCAACACAACTCACTGGTTCATCAACCTGGTAAATGGTGGCGATTCTGACTTACCACCTTGTGGTCAAGTTGACCCAACCGACCCTAACAGCCCAATTCGCTGTGAGATTGTACCTGAGATGAATACTGGAGATACCCTATTCGTCACTGGTAAGGTAACAAACCGAACCAATGATGCGTGGGACCAAGATCCGATTGCACTACAGGTCGACATTGACCACAACGGACAGTTCTTAGGAAGCCAAGAGACAGCATATACTCAACGCCCGGTTATGCATAATGGCGATGCGACATTTGAGTACAACTGGACTTGGTTCAGTCAGTACGCAGCAGGAACCTACGGTCTCCGAGTCGACTTCACCAACAACGCATACTACTTCACTGGAAATTCTTCCACATTGGCATCTACTGGTGCATACATCAATGTTACAGTCATTGGAACAACTCAGTTCCAGATGACTAGTGTGCCCCGTCTGTATCGCAATTCGACCACCAACATCGAGGCCCGATTAATGGACAACTCATTGCAACCTGTAAGGCAGGTTCCGGTGACGTGGACATGGAGTTTCGACGGTAGAACTGGCGTTAATTACACAGATGATATCGGAACCTTCTCAATTCCGTTCGACATCAATCCAGATGACTCACTTGGAAACTATTCCTTGCAATTTGAGTATGATGGTACACGGTTGATGAAGGGCAATGTCGCAAGCCAGAGCGTCTGGGTTGTCTCCCGTACATACATCAACGTAGTTCAAGCAGATCCTAATATTCGTCAATCAGGCGACCGTTGGGACTTCACAGCTCAAGTTAATGATGACAATAAGACAGCCACAATTCGAGATGCCGGCGGGCAGGCACTTTCCGGTGCTAACTCTCCAAATGGCGGTCTAGTCGATGTCATCTACGAAGGAACTGATTTCAATGGAGTAATGCATCGGCAAGTTGTTGCAACACTCGCTCCAAATGCAGGGATTATTTCTCTACCAGAACCATTGTCCGCAGGTAGCCACCTCTGTTTCTATGATGGAAATGGCGATGGTATACCTGACCGTGATAACGATGGAGATGGACAATTATCTGATTCTGAATCGATAGGCTGTTTGAAGGCGAATATTTCACCTCTCAACCCACAATTGCTCAGAGAAGACCCCGACAGTTTCCTTCCGGATGGATTCGGGCCGGTTAGCGTTTATCTGCGATTCCGTGAGACATTACCTAACGAAGGATGCCAGGAAATTGAGGTTTCGTTCCTTTCCTTACAAGGTAAGTGGGACCCATGTGTTGACCTACTCGGAAACGACCACTTCCGTGTTCAGATGTCATATAACTCAAATGGATTCTCTCTAATTGGAAGAACATCGCTCGATATTGATGACCAAATCGTCTACACAAGTGAGATTGACCCACTATCTGGATTAGTAGTTTCTAAGCCGATGGTCGTCACAGGTGTGCTTTCTGATGAATTGGATACCAACCTAACCTTCCGTTCAATCCGTGTCAATTATGAGATGGTAAACAGTCCAGCAGGTCCGGTTGCATGTGAGAACGGAATGACAGATATCGATGGCCGCTTTGCCATCACATGTCCACTTTCAGACGTAATGGCGGGAACAGCACGCGTATCAGTCATTTATTCCGCTTGGGATAATAACGACGCATTCCGCTATCAGAACAAGACCGTTCAAACCGAGTTCGATGTATTCAGCAACTCAACCCTACAGATTTCAGAGGTTGGCCCATTCAAGTCTAGCGTCGAAACATTCGTCGCTGCAAATGGGACATCATACCCAGTATTGTATCTAAAGGAAAGCTTCCACATCGATGCAATATTGACTCAATCAAACGGTCAGTATGTCGGCGGTAAGTGTCTGAACATCTACCTCGACCCACAAAAGAACGTCCGTCCGCTTGCAAGTATCAACACTCGCGAGTCCGATGGAATGGTTGAATGGTTTAGTGGCGATCCGAGCCAGAATCCGAGTTTGAAAGGTGTAGAAACTACCGGAGGAGAACTCGAAGGCTATCGCCTATTACGAGTGGCATTCGAACCGGAAGTCAACGTACCCGGTGGATGTGACAAAGACTCATCTAACGTGTTGAATGGTTCAAGCATGGATATCGTCGTACTCGTGCGTAGCAGAGTCGATCTCCAGGTTAAGACTACTTGGTCTCATACCGGGGCAAATGGTCTGGACACCGACGGCATGGTTCATGGTGAAATCGCACTATTACGGGACCGCCTTGACCTCGCAGTTGAGAATGAAGAAATATGGTTTGTACGCCAGTACTGGGATTCCAACAGCCTCGAGTGGGTTACTGAGGGACGAAATGAGTCTTATACAAACGAGCAAGGTGTAGCATCGTTCCATTGGGCATATTCTGGCAAGACCTGTGAAGGAGAGCCTTGTGGTGGAGATTGGCGCATCATCGCTTACTACCCAGGTTCTACATTCTATGCGGAGTCAACCGATAATATCACACACGAAGTACATTACAAAGAGAAGGTAATTATTGAATCTACATCGTGGTGTATAGGTCCAGTTTGTATAGATAATCCATCATGGTTAATGGCGCTTGCAATCATCTTCCTTGCCGGAGCAATTGCTGGTGTAATGTATTACCAGCGCGTCGTTGCTCGTCGTCAGGTAGAGGCACTTCGTGGTATTCTTACGGATACTATGCTGCAACTCCAAGCTGCAAACGAATATATCGCAATCATCTTTGATTGCTACAAGCAATTGGTGAAGCACTTCAGGCGACATGGATTCATGAAGAAGGTCTACGAAACCACTCGTGAATTCGAAAGCGCAGTACGCAATGCATTCCACATGGTGCCAGCAGACCAACTCGATGGATTCCTTGGAATCTTCGAAGAGGCTCGCTACTCCGATCACGACATTGGACCAAGTCACCGTGACCGTGCAATACAGACATTGAATGCTATTGCTCAGAGCCTATCGATGGCTCTTGGCGATGGCGGAATGATCACCCGCGGTGCGCAACACGATGCGGAATTGTATGGCAATCTCACCAAGGCTGGCGAATTCGTTGCAGCAGATGGAACAGTCAAGCAGGCTGGACTTTCAGACGACGAAGAACAGTCCAATTTCAAGATTTGAAAGGGATAATGAGGCAATTAGGCCGGAGGCTCCGCCTCCGGTCCTATGCCCGTAGCAAGCGCAGGGTTGATGTGGCGTGCCTTATGTGGTACAATTATGAGCGATTGGAAGGCGTTAATCGACCAAGCTATGATGCAAGAGGGTTCTGATGTAATTGGGGCCCACCACACCTACGGAAAAGCAGTGAAGTCAGCACTCGCAAGTGCCCAATCATTGTTGTCAGATCTTGAGGCTGCACAGATTATGGAATTAATCTATGGCGCCTTGGTGGCATACTCCCAACAAGTGATGTTGAGAATGAAGGCTGAAGACCCAGAGATAGGAGGGGTCGACCATGCATTCCGTGCCGGGCAAGCATACGGCGTAAGTTGTGTACTCAATCACCTGATTGATCAATTAACAGATGCAGCAGCGGTTACTTCACTAAAGGCTCTGGATGATTTCTCAGATACTCTACATGACGAGATTATTGTTCAGGCTCGCGGTGCAGGCTTGACAGTTGAACTCCTCGATGCAAAGGGCGAGATTCTATTCGAGTAATAGAATTGCTCTGAATGATGCACTACGGCGCGATGCACCGTAGGTGCGCGTCGGTGCCTTCATAACAGGGTGTCCGGTCGGCGAGATGCTTCTAAAGCATCGAGTGAGTCATATGAGTAACCCAACAAGCAAGACAAACCTTCACCTCGTCGACCTAATCGGCGATTTGAAGACGCAGTCTCGTGATACTGGCGCAGCTCTGTGGCGAGATGTCGCTCAGCGCCTCTCTAAGAGTCGCAGCAACTGGGCACAGCCCAACCTCAGCCGTCTAAGCAGGCATGCCCCCGAGGGCGCAACCGTCCTCGTTCCAGGCAAGCTTCTTGGCGCTGGTGAGGTTTCTGCAAAGCACGACGTCGCCGCCTACAGTATAAGCGCTGGAGCACGAGAGAAAATCGAAGCCGCTGGCGGACGTGTATTGTCCCTCAACGAGCTGATGAACGAAAACCCATCTGGATCGGGGGTGTACATCCTTGGATGAAGGAACAACATTCGTCTACGATGCTGACGGCCTCATCCTTGGGCGTCTGGCTAGCACCGTTGCTGACCTACTCCTGAAGAGCACTCGTGGTGGCGGCAGTGACAGAGTTGTCATCGTTAATGCCGAGAAAACAGTAGTATCTGGCAAGCCAACATCTGTCTTTGCTACATATCACGACAAGTATGCTCTCAATCACGCCCGAAAGGGTCCATACTTCCCACGCATGCCCGATATGATCCTCAAGAGGACCGTCCGTGGAATGCTGCCTTATCAGGCGAAGACCAGTGGTCGTCGTGCCCTGCGTAACCTACGTGTCGAAATCGGCTGCCCAAGCCACCTCTCCGGAGATCTTCCAGAAGGTCACGAGCAAGGTGATGACAGCAAGATTCGCCGCGCTCTCCCACAGCGCTTCGTGCGCCTTGGAGAGATTAGCGCTAATCTTGGCGCACCCGCACACCGTTGGAACGGAGGTGAGCAGTGATGGCTCGCAAGAAACTGAAAGTTGTCCACTCATCTGGAAAGCGTAAGACTGCAGTCGCTAGAGCCACCGTCAAGGCAGGTAAGGGACGTGTCCGCGTTAATAGCGAGCCAATCGAAATTCTTCAACCAGCTCTATCCCGCCGTAAGGCAATGGAGCCACTAGTCATTGCTGATGCAATGAACCGCCTCGGAAAGGTAGACATCAATATCCTCACACAGGGTGGCGGAATTATGGGTCAAACCGACGCTATTCGTACTGCTATTGCGCGTGGATTAGTCCACTACAATGGAGGCGCTGAGGGCCTTGATGACGAACTCCGTGACGAGTATCTGCGCTTCGACCGTAGTCTGCTTGTTAACGACCCTCGTCGTAAGGAGCCAAAGCATCAACTCGGCCGTGGTGCTCGCCGCAAGAAGCAGAAATCTTACAGGTGATATGAATGATAATTCCAGTACGTTGTTTTAGTTGCGGAGGACTTGTAGCCCACAAGTGGGAAGAGTTCAATGAGAAGAAGAAAGCAGGTATCGAAATAGCAGATGCACTCGACGAAGTCGGAATCATGCGCTATTGTTGCCGTCGTATGATCGTATCCCATGTGGATTTAATCACCGAGGTCGCACCATTCAGTGCACCTCGCCAGTAAGCGAACATAACTTTCCGATTCCCAGGCTCATGGGCCTGTGGGTTAGCTTGGCCTATACTTGGCGGCTGGGGGCCGTCAGACTCCAGTTCAAATCTGGACAGGCCCACCTGCCTGGGAATTAGCAATCATCGAATCTAGAGCCTCCATAGGAGGCTCGAAGCGCCTACCTTCATGGTGTAGGAGCGTAAGGACACAGTATGCGCAGCCGTGCTATTCTACTCAGTATCTTGATGCTGGCCTCGGTTATGAGCCCTGTATTAGCCAATGACACAGTCACTACTACAGACGTTGAAATATCTGGAAACCACACCATGACAGGCAATTATACTGTCAGTCATGGATCTACTTTGACCCTCAAACCTGGTACGTCAGTCGACATGGGTGAATTTTGGATGAAGGTCGAAGGTAACCTTGTAGCTAATGATGCAATCATTATGTCAAGCGTTCAATCTACTTCGCCCGGCGGCCATAATGCAGGGGTATGGGATGATATCACAATCACTACTATCGGTACTGCGACTCTGACAAATGTCACTATTTCCAATGCTAAATCTTGTCTGATTGTCGATGGTTCATTGACTGCGACGGATTTGATTCTGGAGGATTGCTTAATCGGAATGGAAGTTGCAGGCACCGCAGATGTTACCAATCTCGTTGCTAGAGATATCGATCACGATGGAGTGCGACTAACAGGAATAGCGACACTTTCCAATCCCGAGTTCATCGACATGTCCCAAGGAGTCTCCTCTAGTGGCGACTTAACGATGACAAGCGCAACATTGAGTTCTACAGGATTGTATTTCTCAGGAGGCACGGTCGATGCAACAGATGTCACTCTAAGCAATGCCCAAACCGGGGTGACAATCCTGTCGGGAGCGAGTGGCTCTATCGATGGCTTGACGGGAACCGCAGCTAATGCCATTACTTCGATGGATTCTACAGGATTCACGATTAAGAATGTCAATATGCAAGGAGAAAGACTAGTCAACTCCTGGTCAGCAGGAGATTTGACTGTAGAGGATGTAGATTTTACTTCGACCAGTGGCGAAACTGTAGTTGATGTAAGGACCTCTGGAACGTTCACTCTTTCCAATGCAATAATCGACGGTTCATTCAATTCTCAACAAGGCTCTTTTTCTTCACCATGGATTGCAATGTCACTTTCTGGTTCTGGAGATTATGTATTATCAAATATCGATGTAGAAGCGACTAACACCGCAATCACCTCATCGGGAACAGGCACACTTGACCTTTCTAACTCGATGATTTCGAGCGAAGGAACTGGGATTACACTCTCTGGTCTTTCATCTTCTATGATGTCCGATGTAACGGTTAATATTAGCAATGGAGGAGTGACTGGCCTGGATATTCTCCAAGGTCAACATACATTGGACAATCTTACCATTGAAATGCCATACAATCCTAACGATGCAGATTCTACCGGACTTGAATCATGGTGGGCAAACATTGCAGTAGGCCATCTAGACGTCAGTGGATTTGAGACAGGAGTAGAATTACACGACACATTCTTCGAAGTAGAAGAAGCGGTATTAATGGATTCAAATCTTCAGAATTTAGTATTGTATTCATCACAAATGGACATTGCAACCTCATTGGAAACAAGAATCGCAGACTATGGTGTTCAACTTGAAAATTCAACTCTCACCATGCGTAATTGGGATTCGAGTTTGCATGGCTCATCACTTCTAGTATCATCAGGCAGTACTGCTACTGTCTGGGGTTGGACTTCTATGAATAACATGAATGATGACGCAATAGGCGCAGGCCATCTGATTTACGCTTCAACAGATTTCCCATCAATTAGCACGGATTCAAATGAAAGGCTCTGGGGCAATACTGTGACATTCGAAGATCTCGCTGGAAATCCGATTGATGCAGATTGGGTTGCTCTAGGGTTTCATGGAACCGCAACATCCGGCACAGACATTCTCCCGCTATCCGAAGAAGGTACGATTGTAACTGCAGCATTCGAGGGTATTGGGGTTGCATCTGAACTCATCGGTTCAGAAGGCGATACTCATAATATTCAGGTGCCGATTATTCCTTCAGGAGATTGGATTATTCCTACCGGTGCAGATGTTGTGCTGGGTGCTACTCCAGATGGCTTATCGCATATGGCCCAAGGCAATATTACCATCCAGAACGGAGGTAGTTTAACAGTAATGGATAGCACATTGAGCATCCCATCAACCAAGAAGGTCACAATCAATTCGGGCGGTATTCTCAAAGGCGCAAACGGTATTTTAGACGGCGATGTATTTACTCAGTATTCCGATAATATCAATCCTGATTCTGGGGATGAATTGGTGGTAAATGGAAATACTGCATTGGATTGCCCCGGAGCGACTGAGAGCAATAATCTCTTCATCGAGGGCAACCTTTCTCTTGGTCCTGGCTGCGATTTGACGATTATTTCGGGCGCAGTATCAGGCACAGTCACCGTATTTACGGCGGCTGAACTCATTGTGAAAAACACATTGCAGGTAGCAGTTCTCGATAAAGGCGAACCGGTTCAAGGCGCTTCGGTCAAAGTGGGCGGTCAAGTAACTACAACCGACTCATTGGGACAAGCATCACGTACGATTACTGCAAGGTCAACAGATAGTGGGGGTACAACATGGGCTGGTCTAATCACTGTCGAAATGCAAAGCGGAAGTCTTCTCGATTTGTACGCATGGGATTCAAACTCATCATATTCACACACTTTTATGGCCTCGACAATTTCTGGAGGTTCACTAAATGAGTGGATGGTTCTTGAAAAAATTTGGAGCCCATACCATCTTTCATCTGACCTTGTAATTCCACACGGACAAACTCTCACAATTCACGATGGAGTATCTCTCAGAGTTGCGGATAGTGTAACGATCACTGTTGACGGAACCTTAGATGCAGGAAGTTCAACTATCTCTTCAGTTGGAAGTGGTTCAAGATGGGGCGGATTAATGATTGGAGATAATGCCGTGGCCACAACCAATCTTCTCGGAACACAAATTGTCGAGGCAGCACCATTGATTACAATGGACGGCCCAGCTTCAGTCAACATCGTCGATGCAATTCTATCACGTTCGGCAGCAGGAGAACCATTAATTCGAGTAACACTTTCTTCTTCGGGTGACATTTCAATCGTCAATACGATGTTTTCAGACGGCGGATCGTTTTGTATTGAAGCCCAAGGGCCAACTCAGATTAGCATCACCGCTTCCATTATGTCAACATGCGGGGGAGATTCACTTTGGTTACGCTCAACCCCACTTTCAATATCGGCCCTTGAGGTTGAAGATGGAATTGATTTGGCTGGAGTCACTGGGACAATTTCTGATTTGACTGGAACCAATCTTACATTATTCAATATCGACGGGCTTGAAATGGAGAATCTCGAACTAGATGGTTCTATTACAGGAATTGACAATCGAGAACTAATAATCAATGGAGCAACCATTAATTCGGCCCCTGGAATCGATTTTGATTCGACTGCAGGAGAATTATCCGGGCTCGATATCGATTGTGAAGGAAGCGGCACAGGCCTTGTACTCCATCATTCAAGAGCCTCTAGACAGATGGTCGTAAGCGACTCCAATATTATTGGATGTAGCAAAGGAATTGATATGCACGCCGATGCGGATGAATCCCCAATGAAAATCATCTTCCGAGGAGTTACATCAGAAGCTGCAACCGCTCTTTCAAGCGATGGACACGGATTCACCTTTGAGGGCGGCGCTCTAATTGGAAGCCTCGAGATATCTAATGCTCGCGGCGATATTTACGATGTCACACCTCTTGCATCTACAGTGACTGATGGTGATTTATGGATGTGGACTAACCACATATTCGATAGCCAGATGGATGGAAGCCCATATGCCTCTGAAATGACGATGAGCATCGATGCATTAGATTGGTCAAATACTGCAACAGGTACTGCGGTTCAAATGGCAATACCTCATACACATGAAGACGCAACAGGCCAGGTGACTGCCTCTCAAGCAATGGTTAGCGCAATTGCTGAAGGACTACCACAGGTGGACACTACCGTTTCGATTGGGCCGAATGCCCAAACCGTAATTGCGATTTCTTTGAGAGATAATGAGGCGCCAAATGTAGAGATAATCATTCCAGATGACGGTCAAAGAGTGATGGAGACATTACCTATGGAAGTGAGAGGCGTTGTAAGCGACGATATTACTGCCAACGAGGATCTAATCGTAATGTGGAGTGTAATACAATCTCAAACAACTCTCATGCAACTTTCAGGCGAATGGGCTAATGTAACCGATTTGAATGCCGGTAATTACATCTTAAAATTGGAAGTAACCGATGAACAGGGATTGACCTCTTATGATACACTTGCATTCGAGATAACCCTTCTCGATAGTGATGGCGATTGGCTCAATACCTGTGATTCAAACGAATGGTATGATTCTACACACTCCCGCAAATGTGGCCCTGATATCTATGATGATGACAAGGATGGCGACGGTGTTCTGAATGGAAGAGATTCGTTCGACATGGATATTTGTGCAAGTCTGGACAGTGATGGCGATGGCCAGCCGGACAATTTGCACTGCCCCCCAGGACTCTCTACTTGGCTGACCGTTGACGATGATGACGATGGTGATGGCATTCCTGATGTTATGGAAGAAGAAGAATCCGCTGAGGAGGGAGGAATGAACCCCGCTCTATTGGTGGTATTCTTCGTATTGATTGGAGCCCTCGCATTTGTTGTAATGAGAATGCGAAGGGAAGTGGATTGATGACCAATCCTGCTGACGCATTACCCGATCCAGCATTAGTTGGTGCAGTATGCGTTGGTATTCTAGCATTGATTGTGGCTTGGGATGCGTGGTGGCTCACTCGCCAGCGACTCGATATTCCTGAATTAGGCGAATTGGCCAACTTGGGTTTTGCATGGGGGAGTGACCAAGCGACTGAAGCTCAGCGCCAATGGGCTAACATGTTCAGCATGGCTGCAATGATGGTACTACCGTGGGGATTGAAGGATGTTTCAGATACGCCAACCAGTTACATCTTGGTTTGGGACGCCCTTCTTGCTTTACACATGATTTCCTTACTCATTCCTAAGAGATATGCAGTAACGAAGACCCATCTATTTACAGATGGCCAAAGGTATGAATGGAGCCGGTTGAAATTACAGAAGCGACAACCAAAGAAACGTATTATGCTACTAAGGAAAAACTGGGGTCCTTTTGGACCATTACCATTAGGCGGAAATCGTTCAGACCTCGAAGTCGCTCTTAGCAGAATTAGTGGATTTATTGAAGAAGAAGAATGAGAAGACTAATCGGCTCATTTCACTGCCAACGAAACATGGAGTGGACTAGAAGTGGCGATGACCTATTCGTAAGGCTCGACCCAGGAGAAGAAATCCACGCTGCACTCAGAGCGTTAGCCGATGAAGCAGAATTCGATGCTGCGGCAATAACTAGTGGAATTGGCCGCACTAGAGGCAACCACTACGGCTACATGTCTGATGACCACATTTACACTCGTCGAAGTTTCGAGCCTGCTGCAGAATTAGTTTCACTTCAAGGAAACCTAGCACGTCTTGAAGATGGCACAGCATTTACTCATATTCATGCTACATGGTGCAGCGATGACAATATTGTGATGGCTGGACATTTGTTTGAATCTACTATACATGTTGTAGGAGAAATTCATATGAGAATACTCTCAGAAGCGATAATGACACGTTGTCCAATGGAGAATAGCGAGTTTGTTGCACTACGCTTTTCGTGATGTTCAAAGCCTATGGCTGCGGTGGTAATTCATGGCCGGGGCGGACCGCATAAGTGAACTCGCCGAAGCCGTGCGATACCATCGCGAACTTTACTACAATCAGGCTGCCCCGGAGGTAACTGATGCAGAATTTGATATGCTATGGGAGGAGTTAATCCTCCTTGATCCTAGCAATGCCGTACTCCATGAAGTAGGCCCTGAACCGGCCCCTGGGACTGTGAAGGTAGACCACACATTCCCAATGCGTTCTCTCGATAAAGGAATCAATGCTGAAGACATAATCCACTTCGTAACCCAATCGACCTTTAGCGGTACCAGATACATCGCCCAACCTAAATTAGACGGCTCTGCACTTTCATTGGAATACGTGTCTGGAAATTTGGTTAGAGCCGCAACAAGAGGTAGTGGAGAGCGGGGTGAAGATGTCACTCTTAACGCACGTTTAGTAGGAAATGTCCCATTACGCCTGAACATAGCTGCTGATTGTCATGTTCGCGGTGAAGTTGTCATGCCATTGGCTATATTTGAAGAAAAATATCGCGAAATATCACCAAATCCTCGCAATCTCGCCGCAGGTGCCCTTCGGCAAAAACACGGCGATGGTAAGGCCGATGCAAGAGATTTGATATTCCAAGCATACGATGTAAAATTCCCAAAAACCTCCCCCGATACCAATCTCGATAGCGATTTACTATCTTGGCTTAGTAAAGCAGGCATTGAACCAGCTCCTTGGACAATCTTTGATGAGGATCAACCGCAAAATGCAATGGTTGAGCATACCGTTTCTTGGACAGGAAAACGCGCTGAATATGAATATGAAATCGATGGGATTGTATTCAAGTTAGACGACCTTGCTCAGCGTGAACGACTTGGAATGACTGCGCATCACCCGCGTTGGGCTCTGGCGTGGAAGTTCCCTTCTCAGGAAGCAGAGAGTGTGTTACTCGGAGTTGACTGGCAAACTGGGCGTACTGGTGCAATAACTCCAGTTGCTCGAATAGCACCGCAAATGGTCGGCGGCGTAACTGTGGAAAATGTCACACTTCACAATGTAGGTGAAGTTGAGCGATTAGCAATTACATTGGGCGATAAAGTTAGAATTACTCGTAGAGGAGATGTTATTCCGAAAATTATCGAAAATCTAGGCCAAGCAACGATTACTGATTTGGAGAATCGTTTTCATGCCAATAGCGAACCTTTTGTCGGAAAATTACCTTCAGGAGTAATTCCGATTCCATCGAATTGCCCGGCCTGCGATAGGGCTCTCGTAATGGATGGAGCATTTTTGCGCTGTATTTCTTTGGATTGTGATGCAAGAACCGCCCGTTCTCTGACCTATTGGTGCCGTTCTCTGGAAATGGATGGCGTCGGGGAGAAGTTAATCGACGCATTACTTGAAGCAGGACTAGTCGAATCTATTGCTGACCTATACCGGCTTCAACATGCACAACTTGCCGACCTTGAAAGAATGGGTGATAAGAGTGCGTACAATGTTTTGGACGAACTCTCAAAGACTCGAAATCTGACTCTAGCGCGATTCCTTCATGCTCTGGGTATGGAACGCATTGGTCCAGAAGTTGCGACGACAATCTCTCAGCATTTTGTTAGTTTGGGGCGCATTTTGGAATGGGCTGACGGCGAGGATTTGGAAGAGTTAACCGCAGTTGATGGTATTGGCGAGAAAGTAGCCCAGACATTTAGGAGCGGAATACAGAAACGTCGTGACCTTATTCAAGAATTATCAACAATAATCGAAATTACCGATGAAGCACCAGCAGCAACTGGTATACTCGAAGGGCGCTCTTTTTGCATCACCGGATCACTTACAAAACCCCGCAAGGAAATTGCCTTAGCAATCAAGAATGCAGGAGGTAGAGTGGTTAGCAGCGTTAGCAATAGCCTCGATGTCTTAGTCGCTGGAGATAATGCTGGAAGTAAATTATCCAAGGCACAAAGCCTTGGGTTAGTAGTTTGGAGTGAAGAGGAATTATTCTCGGAAATTAGCAATGACTCCGCCATAGATATCGCTTCCAAGACCTTATTCGATTTCTGACCTAATGGGGTAGACTTCATACCTGAATAGTCGATGAGGAGACTATGCGTCGCATTACAGCTGCAATGCTTGTACTCATTTTCGCCATGTCTTTAGCTTCACCATTGAGTGAAGGAAAAGAGAATGGAATATTCAATTCGGCCAATGGTTGCACATGTCATTATGCCGGCACAACAACCACTGCCTTGACAGGTACTCCTACAGATTATTCTCCGGGCCAGACCTATTCTCTGACGCTGAATGTTGCAGGCGGAGGTAATGGTAAAGGAGGATTCTCAATGAATGTCGATAAGGGCTCATTTTCAAATCCAGGCACCTCTGTGAAAATAAATAGTAGCGATAACAAGCAGGCAACCCATTCTAATCCTAACGTAAGAACATGGACATTTGATTGGAATGCTCCATCATCAGGTTCTGGTACAGTAACTTTCGATTGGGGAGTTATTGAAGCAAATGGAAATGGTGGGAATACTGGAGATAACAGAAATACCGGCACAAAGAATGTTCCCGAATCTGTAACGAATAGTCCTCCTTCGGTTTCCAATGTGCAGATCTCTCCGTCTTCAGCAATGACTGGAGACACATTGTCACTTTCATATAATTACAATGACGGTGATGGCGATTCTGAGAGTGGCACCCAAATTAGGTGGTACAAAAACGGTATGGAAGAAACATCTCTTAATCAGGTCCCTTCTTCATTTACATCTAAGGGTGAATCTTGGTATGCAAGGGTTACACCTAGTGATGGAACCGACTTTGGGAATACAGTTCAATCGAATAGCGTGACTATTCAAAACTCAGCACCTGCAGCCTCTGGTTCAATCACTCCATCTACTCCTATGGAAGACGATGATCTAACTCTTGTATGGTCTGGTACAGATGCAGATACAGACCCAACTACTCTTGTTGGGATTGAATGGTTTGTAGACGGCAGCGTCGTCGAAACTTTTGATGATACAACTACTGTTCCTTCTATTGCAATTCGTTCTGGCGACGTTTGGCACGCGAAAGTTATGGTGAATGATGGTACAACGAATAGCCTATGGTTCACTGTTCCAAGTGTTACAGTCGGCTCATCAAATACAGCACCGGTCATGTCGAGTGTGACACTTGCAGGACCATATACAACTGTAGATGATTTGGTTGCATCCGCTCAAGCAAATGATGGCGATGGTGATTCTCTAACCTATGAATGGCAGTGGGTGGGCTCTTCTATCACAACAAATACTCTTCCTTCGACCTTGACAACTAAGGGTGAGAGTTGGACAGCAAAATGCAGAGTAACCGATGGTTCAGCATACTCTGCATGGATGGAATCTAGTCCGGTAATAATTCAAAATTCAGCGCCTGTGGTTGAGAACCTATCTATCGATCAAGACGCGGTTTGGTTCCAAGAGAATGCAACATGGTCTCATGTTGCAAGCGACGCTGATGGCGACCAAATTACTATTCTAGAACAATGGAGTCAAAATGGAGATGAATTGACATTGACCATTCAAGCTAGAGATACTGAGATGGCACTATCACCAACAGTTAGCGATACAGTACTCATTGTTAATGCGCCTCCGTCCGTTTCTTTCGATGGGGAACTTAGTCAGGATTCTTTGAACGACCTTGCTCCTGTATTCACTACAGACGACCTAAATTCAGATGCAGTTACACTTTCATATGAATGGATGAGAAATGGATATCTAACTTCATTCAATTCCTCAGCAGTTCCCGCCATTAGCCTCGCACCTGAAGATACTTGGATTGTAGCGGTTACCCCAAATGATGGCATGGATGATGGAGATACTTTGTTGGTTGAATTCACCATTACTAACATCGCTCCAAGTGCGGCAATTACAGCCGATAATAACGCTTTAATCGGCGTCCCAACAACTCTTTCTGCAATCTCTTCAGTTGATGTCGACGGAGTAATTTATGAAGTAATTTGGACAATAGATTCGATGACATATAGTGGATTAACAATCCAATATGTTCCAACTACAACTTCGACAAATGTCAGCGTAACCGTCTATGATTACAGTGGCGCATCATCTTCTATGTCTATGACATTGCTCGCTACGCCTGCACCAACTGCAAATAATGTCAATGTGAAGGTTGTTGATAACGAGGTAACCCTCTCTTGGAGTGGAGATGCAGACGAATGGGCAATTTACCGGGATGGCACCCAAATCGGTACTACTACGGATAACAAATGGAAGGACCAACCACCAATTGAAGGCGACTATACCTATGGCGTTGGTGCTGTAGTAGAGGGTACCGCAATTCC
>Ga0315326_10000686_pt1 | contig 16712 bp, 13 predicted proteins | sample M180m32315metaG_FD_203457 | JGI IMG/M metagenome (GOLD analysis project Ga0315326, IMG submission 203457) | Ammonia-oxidizing marine archaeal communities from Monterey Bay, California, United States - M1 80m 32315 | ecosystem: Environmental > Aquatic > Marine > Coastal | place: USA: California... | reverse complement strand
GAAAGGACTACACCTTCGCCTGATGCATCGAGTCATAATTTAGATGAGGTGAAGTCGTGAACGACAACGCCATGTCGATTTTCTCGCACTTGAACGAACTGAAACGTCGGCTGTTTCGTGTAGCGATTGTCTCTGTGATATTCATAGCGGTGGCCGTGGTAAATTTCCGATGGATATTCAACGAGTTTACTGCAGGTGCCCGTGAGCTGATCGAAGCTGCAGGCGGCGATATTGTTCAGTTAACGCTTACCGAAGCGTGGGTTGCTGCAGCTAAATTGGCGGTGATGGTTGGGCTGACGGCGGCGTTGCCGTATTTCTTGTTTGAGATGTCAAGGTTCTTCCAGCCTGGTTTGAAATCGAGTGAAAGGAAATATGTTTACTTCTTAATTCCTGGAGCTCTCGTTTCGTTCGCCATTGGGGCGACGTTTGCTTATCTGATTTTGATACCGAGATTGTTTGAGTTCATGCTGGAGTTCCAAGGCAACTTGGCGGTACCTACAATTACGACCGCATCGGTCGTGTCTATGACGGTTGGAATCGTATTCTGGCTGGGCACGATATTCGAATTGCCGATCGTTATGTATCTACTGGCGAAAATCGGATTGATCAAATCGAAATGGATAATGAGCAAGATACGGTGGATGATCTTGCTTGCGTTTGTGTTCGGCGCGGCTGTTACGCCTACAGATCCGATTTCACAGGTGATTGTCGCTATTCCCGTAATGGCGCTATTTGGTATTGGTCTGCTGTTGGTGAAACTGGCAGAGCGTGGACGCAACGAATAAGACGCTGTTAGCGCCTTGAATGGTTCGTACGGGTTGGTTAACTTAGGATTTACTAGCTAGATTTAGCGTCGTCATCGTCTTTATCGCTAGTATCGTAATCCGACTTCTTGCCCTTGGTATCGATGGCGGATTTGAACTCGTTTATGGCCTGTCCCATGCCTTTGCCGACTTGCGGTAGTTTGCCTACTCCGAAGAGAAGCAAGACGATTACGAGTATGAGGGCGATTTGCCAGATGCCAAAGTTCTGCAGCACAGATAAAGCTCCAGGTTATCCCTAGTTTGTTCGGGATTTGTTAAATTGAATCAGGGTTCACACTTAAGTATACGCCGAAGGTTATAAGGCGCATATCTGGAGTGTGAGTTTTTCCCAGCCTAACTCAGATTTGATCGTCCTGCATTCTGCGTTGTCGACAGTAGCCTTTAACCCATGTATCGCCAGACGGCTACCACTCGGCTGAGGACTTCAATGTCTTCTGATCGGAATGTCATTGCCGCTATTTGCGAATTGGCTGGCTCTAGGCGGGTTCGTGGACCTTCTGAATAGAAATGCTTGAGAGTCGTGGTATTGTCGGACTTGATGCGTACTGCTGCCATCTGACCATTCCGTACGGATGCTGCTTGTTCCATGATGACGAGATCTCCATCCGAAATCAGAGCGTCGATCATCGACTCGCCCCGTACTTTGAGAGCGTAAACACCATCGCCTGTACCTGTAATTGCCTGAGGAAGATCGATCAGTTCAGATCCGGAGAGATCGGACCATGTGTCGTTCTCTGGCATTGGGAACGGTGAGCCAGCTGCGATAGTTCCGAGTAGTGGAACGGCTACAGTGTCGATGGACATTGGCTCAGAGGTGGATTCGCGGTGAGTTGAAAGACTTAACCCGCGGGAGACTTCCGAGTGACGATTTAGTAGGCCGCTCTCTTTGAGTCGGTCGAGGTTGTATGAAACCACGGATGTGGAACTGATATCACAACCGTTTTGTATATCTCTAATACTCGGCGGGTAGTCGTTTTCGTCGATGAATTCCTCGATGAACGAAAGTATCATCAATTGCTTTTCGGAGAGCTTCTTCATCTTTGCTGTTCCTGAACGGTGGGTCTGGCGGTGACTTATTAGTGTGACTGTAATCGCACTAATGTTCTGAAAATTATCAGTCGTCAGTGTTCGGTGTCAATTCAATGTGTCACAAATTGCGATCATAAGTTCGCAATCAATGCGTATTTTCTTTTTGGAGTCGTCGGCCTGAGATGTATCAGTGAGGTGATTTTTGCTTAAGGCAATCCGGGGAGGGATTCTTATGTGGTGAAGCCCTTTTTCCATCAAATTAGTGTCGATTGTAGGCTGGTTAATTCGCAGCGACGACAAATGATTGTGCCGGTGAGCAATCGTTGAAATTAGTATGCTCAGAAGATCCAAGCCGATTAAGAACGAGTGAGTTTCAGTGTTGGTGACCTGAGTGGTCGTGATCGTGCCCCGCATGATCATGTCCGGGGTGCGTGTTGAGTCCGGTAGGATGGACTGGCTGTGAATGACTATGTGATGGGTCGATATGAGCGTTTGGGTGGGTCGGGTGATCGTCGCCGAATGAGATACCTTCGAGATTACCTGGAGGGGCGCCAACCGTTTCAGCATGCCCAAACGCAACATAGTGCGGTGGTTCGCCTTCGAAGACGAGATATGCGGATTGTTTGGTCGAAAGTGACTCGTGGCCGCCGAACCATACAACGAGCGGACCGTTTACCATTTGTACGGGACCGTCTTTTGCAGGTCGCTTTACGTCTTCATTGATTTCACCTGAACCGACAGGTCCAATACCCCATCTATAGGGACCTTTGAAATCACCCGGTATGACGAATCGCCATCTAGGGATTAGCCCTTTCCAAGGTGCTACTTCGACCGCGACTCGATCTTCCACGCCTTCAAAAGGGTGATGGATTCGCCAGTTGAACTGGGTGTCATCGGCTTGTGACGGTGGACCGGGGCGATGGGTATCGGCCACATGGTCATGCTCGTGCTCTGGGAAGTTTTTCGTACCCTGAGTCAAAAGGTCTATCCGAGGTTAGCTAGAAAGCTTGTTGTACTGCTTGGTCAGGCGAGACTTCTTGCGAGCAGCAGCGTTTCGGTGCATAACACCCTTGGTCACTGCTTTGTCGAGCGCTGATATTGCGGTTATTAGTGTTGCGTCTGACTCGTCGGTCTTAGAACCGGATTCGAGTACTTCTGCAACAGCTCGTACACGGCTACGAGTGAATGATCGAGTCGATCGATTGCGATCAGCTTTGCGGGACTGAGCGCGCAAAGTTTTAGCGGCGGGCATTGATGTTCCTTGATAACTATTCTAAATTCTGTGTAAAACGACGTTATGCGATTTTTAGAGTTTGTATTACTACTGACTCAGCGCTTCGCTGACCCGGAAGACACTGTCTACACCTGGGATCGTTTCCACCCGGGAGAAGAGCCGACTTAACTGTTCTACCCCAGTAGTGTACACCGTGAGCGACACAGTACAGGCATTTGTTTTCTCATCTTCGGCCGATGTCAGGGAATGAATATTTACGTTTTCAGATGAAACGACATGTGTGATGTCTCGAATGAGTCCAACGCGATCGAATGCTTTTATCTGCAATCTAGAGGCGTAAGTTGTCTCGTAATGACCCCATGCGACTGGTAGGTGTCGGTCGGTATCTTGTCGATCACGGAGGATAGAACATCCTTGCCTATGTACTGTTACACCTCTGCCGCGCGTTAGGTATCCAGATATTTCATCACCGTGCACCGGGCTACAGCACCTAGCGATTCTAGTGAGGAGACCTGGTTCTCCCATTACGAAAAGACCCTTAGATTGATCCGTAGGCGGTTTGCCTTTAGAGAACTCTGGCTTGAACACTTCATCGGGTGCTGGGTTGAGTGTTTCAGCGACTCGTCCGACCGAAATTTGGCCAGTTCCGAGTGCCTCGGTTAATTCGTCGAGATCGTCGTAGTCGAGGCTGGCGACGATCTCTTTTTCGTTGTATCTGAGACCGAGTCGGCGTAGCTCCTTCTTCAGCAGGTCCTTGCCTCGGCGCACGTTGCTTTGTCGCTCCTGTTTGCGGAACCACTGCTTGACCTTCGTCTGTGCGCTACCGGTGATGAGGTATCCGAGGTCGAGGTTGAGCCAATCAAGACTTGGTCCACGAGGGATTCTGGCTTTACGTATTTCGACGACATCGCCGTTGTTCAGCGGGGTGTTGAGAGCTGTAAGCTTGCCGTTTACCACGGAACCAACGGTATTGTGCCCTAGATCGGTGTGAATGCGGTAGGCGAAGTCGATAGGCGTTGCGCCTGCGGGAAGGTCTTTGACATCGCCTTTTGGCGTGTAGACGAATACTTGATCTTGCAGAATATCGGTTTTAACCGTGGCAAGGTATTCGTCGTCACCAGATAGTTCTCGCTGCCAGTCGAGCAGTTGCCTAAGCCATGACATTTTCGTTTCGAAGTTGTCGATCTTTGATGCACTCTCTTCGCCTTCTTCGCCTTCTTTGTACATCCAGTGAGAGGCGACACCTTCTTCGGCCATTTCGTGCATTTCTTGCGTCCGAATTTGCACTTCAATTGGATAATTACCGGGGCCACGTACGGAAGTGTGCAGCGATTGGTACATATTTTCTTTAGGGCTGGCGATATAGTCATCGAACTGACCAGGCACTGGACGCCATTTTGAATGGACGATGCCGAGCGCTGCGTAGCAAGAACCCACGTCGCCGGTGACCACTCGAATAGCGATCAGATCGTAGATTTCATCGAACTTACGACCCATACGTTCGTAGCGTTGGAGCTTGTTGTAAGTACTGTAAAGGTGCTTAACTCGTCCATCGACTCGGCACGTAATTTCAGCTTTGTCGAGCGGCCCTTTGATTGCTTTTACGGCAGCTTCTGTGTAAATCTCGCGCTCAGCGCGTTTACGGCTTACGAGTCGGGAGATTGATTTGTACTTTCGTGGCATCAGGTATCGGAAGGCTTGATCTTCTAGTTGCCACTTGATGTCGTACATGCCAAGGCGATGTGCCAGAGGCGAGTAGATGTCGAGGGTTTCTCGTGAAATTCGCTGCTGCTTTGGCACTGGAAGATATTCTAGCGTTTGCATGTTGTGCAGGCGGTCGGAAAGTTTTATTAGCACGACTCGTACGTCTTCAGCCATCGCCACTAGCATCTTGCGTAGCGATGCTGATCGGGTCGCTTCAGGAGTTGCGATCTGCTTCATCATCGCACTGGTTTCAGAGATCAAATCGAGGCGTTTTAGCTTGGTAACACCATCGACTAGTTTTGCGATTTCAGTACTGAATGCTATTTCGAGTTGCTGGAAGCTGATACCGCAATCTTCTATTACGTCGTGGAGCAAGGCTGCTTGAATCGTGGTGGCGTCGAGTCGCATATCGGCGAGTCGTACGGCGGTTGCGATTGGGTGAACAATGAACGGTTCGCCAGAGTCGCGTACTTGACCGTCATGAGCTTTGATTGCGTACTTAAGTGAGTGTTCTACAGCGGAGGCGCGATCGGGTGGCAGGTACTTGTTCACCGCATGCATTAGATCCTTGCCGGATCCGATTTGTGGAGTGGTTGTCATAAATCGTAGGGTTGCCGATAGGTTGGCAGTTTAGTTGGTTCTTGCCGCTACGCTCGGGCATGTCCATTATTTCATTCTAATTGTTTGAAGAAATTAAGGTCGAGTGGAACATACGTGGAATACGAGATTACCTTGAGTAGAGTCGGGCTATTTCATCTCGTTCGAAAACTGGAAGAGGCTCACTTATTCCTCTTGAAGTACGAGTTAGTCCGTTATCTGGGTGTGTGATATTCCCAATCACGTTTGCGGGTATGCCGTTGTTTTTAAGCGAATCAACGATTTCTTGGGATCCATTTGGGGCGCAAGTGATAATTAGAGCACCTGAAGCGATTAATCCCCACGGATCGAGACCGAGAGCGGCGCATATTGCCTTTGTCTCGGGGTATATGAGTACTTGTTCGACGTCGATGTTAATGCCAGTTTTCGAGGCCCGTGCCATTTCGTCTAAGGCACCTGCTAGACCGCCTTCAGTGGGATCGTGTATCGCAGTTACATGTCCGGTTGATGTGGCTGTTCTAGCGGCTTTGACGACCGAAATGCCGGGGGAGTCGAGGAATTTAGCGGCTTGGGAAATTTGCAGATTAGATAGTCCGCCCGAGAGAAGTTTGGATTTGCTTTCTCTGGCGATTATCGCCGTGCCTTCGATCGCTATGCCCGAGGTAAGGATTACGTCGTCTCCGATGTTCGCTGTAGATGTTTTTACTGTTTCGGAAGGAGTTGCTTCTCCCAGCATGGTTCCCGCAATTATTGGTCGCGGTAGGTCGATTGTGATCTCGGTGTGTCCCCCTATCACCGTGATTCCTAGTTCAGTGGCAGCTTCTTGAAGTTGAGCGAATATGTTAATAGCGGTCGAAGCAGGTTCGTTTTCAGGTATAAGTAGTGTTCCGAGGAACCATTTTGGAATGCCGCCTGACGCTGCTATGTCGTTGGCGTTGACTTGAATTGCGTACCATCCGATGCGATCAGTGGCGAACGTTATTGGGTCGGATTTGGCTATAAGAGTTTTGCTGCCAAATGAAACGAATGCGGCGTCTTCACCGACTGCTGGACCGAGCAAGATTCTCGGATTTGTAGGTGCGAAATCACCGAGTAAGTTGGCAAGTAGGTCAGCAGGTAGTTTTCCTGCTTTGAGTCGCCTATTCGCTAATTCGTCGGTCATGTCGGTCATAAGGATTGTTTACGCTGGGCTTCTTACGGGTTTTCAGTTGGAAGCTTAGGAATTGGATCGCCAGTGAGGTATGGACCGATGATGTAGCCGAGTGTCGGGGCGGTTCCGTGTAGTTCATTCCAGTAAATATCGAACGCCTGATAATTTTCTTTGCAGGCGACTTCGATTTCGCTAATTCCATCGTTAGTAACGAAATCGAGTCTAAATACCGTCGTGCATGGAGAGCTGTATGAGATTCTTGACTTTTGATCGAAGAGAGCAATGACTCGCGCCATGTCTGCTGGAGTCATTTCTCTTCGGACTTCAAAATTCCCGGTGGAAAAATCTCGTCGCATGAGAGTGAGCTTGGTGGATCCGGCTAGGTTCGCCTGCTCAGAAATATTTATTAGAGGAGCGTTCGATGGCGTTCGTTCGTCGCATCGAACGACTATAGAGTCGTCTGCATTAGCATGGTATTCCCAAGTTCTAGACCCGTTGCTAATCACATAGTAGAAGCCGTCGTACGGAGCTTCACTAGTGTCTGCAAATGTCCCTGCTTCTGGGCAGCCAAGAGCACTTGATGGCCACTGTGCTGCTCCGACTGATTGGACGAATAGCGTTGAGAAATCAATGTCATATTCCGTAAAGAGTCGTCCCATTTCGTTCACGTAAGAATGTGGGGGAGGTGGCGTAGATGTTGCAATCGGTGTTGGGCTAGGAGTTGCAGTTGGTTTTGGAGTTGGAGTTGGTCCTGGAGTGTTCGTAGCTGTTGGAATTTGAGTGACAGTTGGTATAGCTGTAGCTGAAGTTTGGGCAGGTGTAGTCCGTTCTTCAGCCGAATTATTTGATGAACAGGATACGAACATTGTTATCAATGTGATCGATGCGATAAGAGTTAACGTAGTTCTGAACGGACTTCTCACTTAGGTTCTTTCATGTTTCTATCGGGCATTTTTATGTGAATGCGCTGATTGAGTAGTTCTGTATAAATATTCTGCCTATCCGACTAGGAAAATAACTAACCATATGTCGGTTTGTACGTGCAATTGTGTTTGTTAGTTTATTACACACGGCTTATCTCTGACTAACCAGTTTTGTGAAAATATCGAACCATATATTCCGAATTACCTATACGATTTAATCAACTAGTCAAAAATGTTAATTGTATATACGAATATTTTTGTTCGTTGATAAACGTAGCCGATGAGGTGCAAATTTTCCACAAATGCAGTGCTCGTAAAAAAAAGCGACATAACTTTTGTAAAAAACTATTTGCGTGACCGTATTAATTGTGTATTGTGTAGGTAAGGATTTCGGTATACGAATGATTTATGACGTATGAGCGAAGCAATGGAATCGCATACGCTAATTCTAAATTATTTTGATAAGAGGAATTTTTTAAATGCACAAGAGTGGAGCCGAATTATGGCGCGTGATTGCTAGTTTCGCGCTGTTTTCAATACTGACAGTTATCGTTATGGCATGTTCGGCAGAAACTACTGCTGTTGTAGAAACAGTAGTAGTTGAAAAAGAAGTCGAAGTTGAAATAAGCAATTCACCAGAGGCTAAACCACTCATTATTTACTCAGGGCGAAGTGAGTCATTGATCGCTCCACTGATTGCAGATTTTGAAGAAATCACTGGTGAGACGGTTCAGGTCAAGTACGGTAAAACTGGTCCGCTGGCTGCTACCCTTCTTGAGGAAGGGAGTAACACCCCTGCAGACGTGTTTTTCGCTCAAGACCCGGGAGGTCTGGGTGCTGTAGATTCGCTTATCTCTGTGTTGCCAGAAGATATTCTGAGTTCCGTTCCAACTTGGGCTCACGATCCTGAAGACAAGTGGGTAGGTACATCAGGACGTGCACGAGTGATTGTTTACAACACCGATATGCTTAATGAGGCAGACCTTCCTGATTCAATCGAAGATTTTGCAAAACCAGAGTGGAAAGGGCGAATCGGTTGGCCTCCTACAAATGGATCACTGCACGCCATGATTACCGCTATGCGGCAGGAATGGGGTGAGGAAAGAACTAAGACTTGGCTCGAGGGCATAGTCGCTAACGAGCCTAAGATTTACGCTAAAAATACTCCAACGGTTGCTGCTGCTGGCGCAGGTGAAATCGAAGTCGGATTCGTGAACCATTACTATCTACATCGCTTCATTGCTGCAGAGGGTGAGTCCTTTGCGGCTCGTAATTACTACACGCGTGCTGATGATCCGGGATCAGTAGTTTTAGTGGCTGGGGTGGGAATACTTGAAGAATCTGACAACAAAGATCTTGCTAGGCGTTTTGTTAAGTTCTTACTTAGCTCAACAGGTCAGCAGTATTTTGCTTCGCAGACTTACGAATTCCCGCTTAATGAGAACGCTAGGCCAAGCACCTTACTTCCTCCACTCGAAGACATTACTAAGCCTTCGATCGATCTTGGCGACCTGATCGATCTTGCAGGAACACAGGATCTGCTACGGGAGGTAGGCGCTCTACCGTAAGGATGGGCTGGAGCGTATATGAGATGCTCCCAACATGTTGATCCGATTGTGTACTGTAAACACGTTGGAATCCGTTTCGCAGACATCATCTTTTGAAATCCTGGTGGTGTCTGCGTGACGATTTCTGGTGATATTTCAAGTGGATGGAAATCCACGGATGGAAAACGGCCGCCTGCGTTTCTTTTAGCATCGGCTGCTGCTGTCGCGATTGCGGCGTTAATTCCTGTTGCGTATTTGTTCGCTAGATCGATTAATACAGGATCGGACTGGATTGATATTGTATGGCGCCCAAGTACGGCTGCCGTATTCGGGCGAACCTTTTTACTGATTGCTTTCGTCACGGTTATTTCAGTGGCTGTCGCCGTTCCGCTCGCATGGTTGACAGTGAGATCGAACATTCCTCTTCGGAGGGTGCTTTCGGTGGCTTCGGTATTGCCCTTGGTGATGCCGAGTTTTGTGATGGCCACCACTGTTATAGAGATGTACTCACCAAGAGGAGTGTTGCAGGGCTGGCTTTCAGGGCTTGGAGTTGAGCGGTTGCCTGATATTTATGGTTTGGGCGGCGCGACTCTTGTTCTTGTGTTGATGACGTATCCGTATGTGCTTTTGACAGTTCGAGGCGCTTTACGCCGAATGGACCCCGCTCTGGAGGAGGCTGCAAGGGCGATGGGATACGGTCCAGTCCACACATTTAGAGTTGTGACTTTGCCAATGTTACGACCTGCCGTTGCTAGTGGATCGTTACTAGTCGCCTTGTATACATTGAGCGACTTCGGTGGAGTGGCACTTCTCAGATATCAGACATTTACTTCGACAATCATGATTCAATATGAGTCATCCATCGATCGCACTCTTGCAGCTGTTCTTTCATTGATTCTTGTTGCTATCGCAGTTCTGCTATTGCTTGGTGAAGGATTTACTCGTGGGCGTGGGGCTTATCACCGAAGCACTGTGGGCGCAGTGAGGGTTTCTCGCCGAGTTGATCTTGGTCGCTGGAGATGGGTAGGAGCGACTGCAGTTGGAATTCCGGTTTTGATTGGATTAATCATTCCGGCAGCTGTATTGATTCAGTGGTTGGTGCGAGGGTTGTTGAATGACCAAGAGTTGTTACCTTTGCTCGTTCCAGCACGAAATTCGTTGTATCTCTCTCTTTTGGCTTCGGTAGCGACTGTGCTGGCGGCGTTGCCAATTGCAATACTTGTAGTTCGATTTCAAAGTCGGCTTAGTCGATTCTTTGAGCGAGCAATTTATATTGGATTTGGATTACCGGGTGTAGTGGTTGCATTGTCTCTGGTGTTCTTCGGGATCAACGTCGCACGGCCTTTGTACCAGTCGATATGGTTGTTGATATTTGCATTTGTCGTACTGTTCTTGCCGGCGAGTGTTGGAGCGTTGCGGAGTTCGTTACTACAAGTGAATCCACGAGTTGAAGAAGCTGCTCAGAGTTTGGGTCGATCTCAATGGAAAGTGGTCTTATCTGTTACTGTGCCATTAGTGATGCCCGGCGCACTAGCTGGAGGAGCGATGGTGTTTCTCCTTACGATGAAAGAGCTTCCGGCAACTTTGATTCTTTCCCCGATCGGCTATCGCACGCTTTCTTCTTCTATATGGTCGGCAGCATCAGAGGCATTCTTCGCCAAGACCGCTGCTGCTGCTCTATTACTTGTTTTGGTTGCTGGGGTGCCGACGGCATATTTGACGTTACGGGGTCACAATGACGGACCTGAACAGTCAGATCGAATTGCCGAACCCGAGATAGAACCTCCGTCAGAAACTGTTGAGGTAACTTGATGAGGATGCCTTGGAGTAAAAGGCCTGTCGATATATTGATTCAACCAGGAGTGGCGTCATCCGTCGCGGCATTAGGTGCTGTTTCAAATGAGGCCGGTGTTATTGAACTTCAGGGCGTCGAATGTAGCTATCCGGGATCCGATTCGCCAGTGATAAGCGATTTCAACTTGCTTGTGAAGCCAGGCGAATTTGTGAGCATTTTGGGGCGTAGTGGTGCTGGCAAGACAACAGCTTTGAGAGTGGTTGCTGGATTTGAGAAGGTTTCATCTGGCTATGTTCGTGTTGGTGGTCAACTGGTAGGCTCTTCATTCGTACATGTGCCGCCAGATCAACGTCGGATCGGTCTAGTTTTTCAGGACTACGCGTTGTTTCCACATTTGACGGTAGCTAAGAATGTTGAGTTTGGATTGAAAGGGCTTCTCGCGGAAGAGCGACGAGAACGAATTGCGCCTGTGTTGAAGATGGTTGGAATGAGCGGGTACGAGTCTCGCTATGTGCATGAACTTTCTGGTGGCCAACAACAGCGAGTGGCGATAGCGAGGGCACTCGCTCCTAATCCAGTGGCATTGCTTTTAGATGAGCCATTTAGCAATCTTGATCGACAGCTGCGGGCGGCACTTCGTCGAGATATTAAGAGGATTGTGCAAGAGACTGGTGCTACTACTTTGCTCGTTACGCACGATCGTGAAGAGGCGTTGGCGACATCGGATCGGATTGCGGTGATGGGTGACAACAGCATCGAGCAAATCGGTACTCCAGAAGAGGTTTATCAAAACCCTGTTTCGGCAGCGGTGGCGAAATTGATTGGCCCTTGCGAGCTGATTCCTGGAGTATTCCGTGGTGGCGTTATTGTGACTGAAGCGGGTGTATTTCCGACTCGGTTGACAACAGATATTCATATGGCTGATGGGCAGCAAACATTGGCTTTGATGCGGGCGTCGGAGTTAGAGATCGAGCTTGCGGATGAAGACGATCAGCGGACTGCCACTATCGAGATGACGGAGTTCGAGGGTGAGTTCACTGAGTACAGCATTAGACTGGATTCAGGGACATTACTCAGGGTTCGCCGCCGGGCTGCGGACGGGATCGACGTTGGCAGCCGGGTGACTGTGCACACTAGGGGAGATTCCAGAGTGATCGTATTTCCGGTTTAGGTCGGGCGGGACTAATTAGCGGAACTTAAAGCCTTATGGTAGGCGGTCTGAGTGCTTACTTATGGGTGTGATTTTGAATCTAATTCAGATAAAAAATGCTAATGGAGCAGCGGACGTTCTTGGGTAAGCTATGGTTTTACGCGAATTTCTTGATTACTAGGCAGGCGTTCTGACCGCCGAATCCGAAGCTGTTCGAGAGAGTGACGTTGACCTCTAGTTCTCGAGATACATTTGGAATGTAGTCGAGATCGCAGTCTGGATCGGGCTCAGTTTGGTTGATCGTTGGGTGCAGAACACCGTCGCTTATGCTGCTTATGCAAACTATGGCTTCAAGTGCTCCCGAAGCGCCAAGAGAGTGCCCAACCATCGACTTAGTCGAGCTGATCGGCACGTTGTAGGCGTGTTCGCCAAAAACAGCTTTGATTGCTTTTGTTTCCGAGGCATCGTTGATCGGGGTCGATGTGCCGTGTGCGTTGATGTAGTCGACATCTTTGATCGATACCCCAGCGTTAGTTAACGCTCGGTTCATAGCTTTGGCGGCGCCTGATCCTTCAGGATGAGGTTGTACGAGGTGATAGGCATCGGACGATACGCCCCAGCCTCCGATTTCGGCGTAAATTGATGCACCACGTGCATGTGCGTGTTCGAGGCTTTCAAGGATGAGAATTCCGCTGCCTTCCGCTGGAGCGAATCCGTCTCGACCTTTGTCGAACGGTCGGCTTGCCTGTGAGGGGTCACCGGACCAAGTTGAAAGAGCTCGCATGGTGCTGAATCCACCCATGCCTATTTCACAGATTCCAGCTTCGGTGCCTCCAGTGACGATAATATCTGCGTCGCCGCGGCGGATTACCTCGGCTGCTTCTCCGATTGCTTGTGTGCTGGCTGCACAGGCTGTGACACATGTGTTTGTGTAACCGGTGAGATTGAATCGGTGCGAAATGTTCGCTGATGCCATGTTCACTAACATCATTGGGATGTAGTACGGGCTCATGCGACCGACACCGCGCTTAACGCGTATTTCTGATTGCTGGTCGGTCTCGGGAAGTCCGCCAGAACCACTGCCAATTAGAACTCCGACGCGATCAAGGTTTTCTTGTTCGAAATCTAAGCCAGCGTCTTCGACAGCTTGGTCGGCCGCAACAATTGCGAACTGAGAAAAGCGTGCCATACGGCGAGCTTCTTTACGATCCATATGTTCAGTGGGGTCGAAATCCTGAATCTCGCCCGAAACACTGCAGGGGAATCCATCAGGACTTACGAGGCTAATTTTACGAATTCCAGATTGACCGTTTTTGACGCCGGTCCAAAACTGTTCGACAGAGTTACCTAGGCACGTTATTGCGCCCATTCCGGTTACTACTACTCTTGTCTCGATATTGCTGGTCATAAATTCGTTTTTAAGGTCTTGGATGAAGTTTAATGTCTGTATAGAGTTCAGGCTGGATATTGTGTTCAATCTCAACGATTTCCGCAGCGATAAACAGGGATCCGGTTCCGAGAATTAGGTCGTTTTCGTTTGCAAGATTTTTTGCCACAGCCAACGCATCTGATGTATTTGATGCGGATGTGTGCACGGCAATTTTACTCTCATTCAATAATTTCGATAGCTCCAAATTGGTCATAGATTTAGGATGCCTCGACTCAGTAGTGATGAAAATCGGATTGAAACATTGTAATTCTTTGGCAACTGCCGTCGGGTCGTGTCCGCGGACAGTGCCGAAAATGACGAATATTTTTTTACTGTGCGGGAACAGCGTTTCTACTGATTTTCGTAAGGCGCTTGCTGAATCGACGTTGTGGGCACCATCGACGAAAATTGGCGTGGGCTCAGTGGCGACAAGTTGGTTTCGGGCTGGCCATTCGATATTTTCGATGCCGAGACTGGTTTTAGCTGGATCGATTTTGATGCCGGTAGTTTCGAGTTCGGATATTGCGGCCATGGCGGTGGTTACGTTGTCGATTTGGTGATCGCCCAGAAGTTTTAGATGAGGCGTGAACGTTGCGTTATGCGTTTTGAGTTCAAGCTTTACGCCTGCGAGGTCGAGATGTTCCTCTTTAGTGATCGTGATAGCAGTGTTCGATTCGATTAAATTTGATCGTTTTTCAAAGGCCTTAGCGCTGATAACTTTTTGAGCAACAGGGCGCTGAGGAGCCGTTACGACTGGAACGCCTTGTTTGATGATTCCGGCTTTTTCACCGGCAATCAGTTCGATGGTGTCACCGAGTACAGCTACATGATCGAGACTGATTGGGGTGATTACGGAAACTAAGGGCGTAATGATGTTGGTGGAATCGAGTCGTCCACCTAGCCCGACTTCGATCACGCTGATGTAGGCGCTTGAGTTGGCAAAGTGGCAAAACGCCATGGCTGTTTCTAGTTCAAATACCGAAACGATTCCGATGTCCCCATCGGCTGTAACTTTTTCTACGGCTTGCCAAAGGTCGTTCACGAGGTCGGCAAAGTTGGATTCAGAGATCGGTTCACCATTCACCCGGATTCGTTCCGTAATTCTATGAATCGAAGGTGATGTGAAAAGTCCGGTTTTGTATCCGTTGGCGGCTAGTGCCCATGCGATCATAGCCGATGTGCTGCCTTTGCCTTTGCTTCCAGCGACGTGGACGTATTTTTGCCCGTGGTGTGGATTATCCAAATACGAAAGTAGGCGTTCGATGCGTTTGAGATGGAAGTCGGGCGGGTCATTGACGCGAGACTTTCTCTCAAAGTCGGCGAGCGACAATAGCTTCGAAACGGCTGACTGATATTCGGCGTGTTGGCGTGATTTGCTCGACATCGATAACGATTATCTCTGCGAACGGGCTGGAATGTAATTGCGAACGCCGTGAGGAAGTACGATTTTGAGAGTTCGATTGTTATTATTGTCGATCTGAAATCTTATTGCCCTGATAACGCTATTTACGTTTAGCATTCATAGTTAGATAACCCACCACTTGAAGAGGCTCGGCGAATTCGTGAAATACCGCAATATTATTGAGAACGCTCTGAACGGCCACGGTGCCGATTACTGCGAAATCCGAATCGAAGAGACGGACAACTCACGTCTGGCTTATCGAGGGAAATCACTCGACACTATTGCTCAGACTAGTGGTCTTGGCGGAAATGTTAGGGCCGTTACTAAAGGCGGATGGGGTTTTGCTAGCTTCAACAGTTTGAACGATCTAAGCACAAAGGTTACTGACGCAGTTGCGCAGTCGAGGGCTGTTGGCGGAACGAAGACCGAGCTTGGCGAGATTGAGCCGCACGTCGATGTCGTTCCGGTTTACATCGTTGAGGACCCTACTGAAATTTCTCTTGATGAAAAGAAACTTCAGATGGACCATTACAACGATTTGGTGTGGTCGGTCGATGGCATTAATAGTGCCGATATTATCTACGGCGATACATCTCGAAAGACTTTCTTTGGCAGCTCGGATGGATCGTACATTGAACAGCAGCAGATTCATGTCATATCGAGGATTTCAGCGCAAGCTCGAAATGGTGGTGATGTGCAACAGGCGGGATTCAGTCTTGGGTCGCTGGGCGATTACGGATTGATTCGTGGTCTCGACGATAAGGTGATTGACGCTGCGAAGAGGGCGGTTGCTCTATTAGATGCGAAGTCACTTGAAGGTGGGGAGCGAACTGTCGTTCTTGATCCCGTTCTTGCTGGAGTGTTTGTTCACGAGGCATTCGGTCATCTTTCTGAGGGAGACAATGTTTACGAGAACGAGAAGCTCAAAGAAATTATGTATATGGGTCGAAAGTTCGGTGGAAAGCACCTGAACTTCACAGACGGCGCTGCGATTCCTGCCCTTCGTGGCAGTTTCAAGTACGATGATGAGGGCACGCCTGCGACTCGTACAGCACTTGTTCGAGAGGGTGAGTTGGTTGGGCGACTGCATTCTCGAGAGACTGCGGCAAAGCTTGGTGAGCAGCCGACGGGTAATGCTCGTGCCATTAGTTACAACTTCCCTCCGATCGTTCGGATGACGAACACGATCATCGAGCCTGGTGAGGCAACTCTGGCTGATTTGCTTGCGGGAGTTGATGAGGGTGTTTATGTGCGCAATTGGTACGGCGGGATGACCCAGCACGAGATGTTCACTTTCTCGTCGGGCGAGGCGTACATGATCCGCAATGGTGAGATTCAAGAGGCGGTTCGTCCAGTAATGCTCACAGGCAACCTTTTCGAAACTCTCCAGAATCTTGATGGTGTTGGAGACGATCTAGATATGAATCAGGGTGGTGGTTGCGGCAAGGGTGGTCAGTCTCCCCTTCCCGTTTCGAACGGTAGCCCGCACATTCGTATTCAAAAATGCCTGATTTCAGGTGCGTAAGTGCGTTTTGTAGACAATTTTTAATTACTTATTCCAAGAGAAAATAATTTGAGCGAATCGCTATTAAGCGCAGCAGCAGAGAAGTTCGATGAAGCCGAGGTTTACCGGATTGAAATGGAAAGCCACCCGGTTTCATTTGAATCGGGCAAGCTGAAGGAAATTATGCGACGCGACACTTCAGGTGTTGCGTTACGGGTGATAGATAACGGCAGAATCGGGTTTACTTCGACTACCGATACCGCACGTGAGAGCGAGCTTGTTGATAGAGCGGCAACGCTTGCACCATTTGGATCGGAGGCCTCATTTAGCTTCCCTACGACTTCTGAATACCCAAGTGTCGACATTGTCGATATGGCGGTTCCTCAGGTTTCGCAACAGTCGATGATTGATACTGGCGAGGGTT
>Ga0315326_10000685_pt1 | contig 16735 bp, 18 predicted proteins | sample M180m32315metaG_FD_203457 | JGI IMG/M metagenome (GOLD analysis project Ga0315326, IMG submission 203457) | Ammonia-oxidizing marine archaeal communities from Monterey Bay, California, United States - M1 80m 32315 | ecosystem: Environmental > Aquatic > Marine > Coastal | place: USA: California... | reverse complement strand
AACGATGATTTGGCGTTAATTATGGCGCAGACGGTTTATGCAGATTCGGCTATCGATTGGGGTTGAATCACAGTGAGTTATGGATACTTTTAGTGTAATAACTCCTCTTTTTGGGTCGTTATGTGGGTGATGGTGATAGATTTTGTTGAGAATCAATTTGAAATGAGGCAGAGATGACTCGAGTAGCGAGATTTGTGGTTTTCATGGCGATCGCTGTGGTTGCGATGGCGGCCTGCGGCTCGAGCAGTACAGGCGACGCGGTTAATCCGACTTCAGAGGCGGGTTCTGCGGCAGTTTCGTCGGCGGTGATTGATCCTGATAGTTGCGCTGGCGTCTTGACGCCGATAGAGGGCGATTTGAAGTTGTTCACAGATTCGCTTACCAGCACGGTTAATACGTCGAAGCCGCAGATCAAGTCGATGTGCTCGGCGATGTACGACACCAGTTTGCCGGGTAGCGAGTTTCTTTCGGTGCTGTTGATTCGTTTGGAATCGGACGATGCGGCGGTTGAGCACTATGAGCTTATGAAGAGTCCGTACACAGAGACAGGCGCTGAAATATCGGAGATTAATAATGCTGATGACAATTTAATTGACCAGATTTCGGCATTGATCGATAGCAATGGAGTTGGGCAGATAACGGTGATGCGGCAACGGTCGTGGATAGTGAGCGTGACAACGGGCCCATCGATGGCTGAGTCGCTTTGGAACGCTGGCGATCTGGAGTCGATTGCTTTGGGTGTGCTGGATCGAGTGAAGTAGGTGACAGTGTTCCGTGTTGCATTCTAGTGACAAGAGCTTGCAATGATTCTGTTCAGTAAATTCAATATTAGCGGGGACGTGGGCGGAGGCTAAAAACGATGTGCAATGGACAATACTTGGCAGTAGTGTTGAGAGACGATGTTTAGATTTATTAAAAATAGACGCCCACTGGGTGTCGGATTCATTTTCGGCACTGTGTTGGGTTTGATGATTGCAATTGGTTACGGGTCGACGAGTGCATGGTTATGTTCAGGCATTCGAAAATGCCCTGCCAGTTGGGAGCCTTTCGTTTACGTTTCGTTAGTGATTTTTTTACTGGTTTTATTTACGGTGATTATCGTTGCAGTGGTGGGTGCGAGAGCATACAAGGTTTTCGATACGTCGATTGGCGGAGACAAGGCTTACGAGCCCAGCATTGGTTCGCATCAACATGGTGAATCGGGCTCGGACGCATAACGGGCGATTTCATGGTGTTGCCATTGCAGGTGCGGGTCGATAGATGCTGAAAATGAATTCAGGATGGCATGTACTGAATTTTGGATCTTGATCGTCGTTGTAGAGAGTTCTGCTGGCGGTTATATAGGGTCTTACAGGCCTCATTCACACGTATAATCGGTCGGTTGATTTTGTGGATTGCTGAGAATTGCTGGTTAGATAACCGGCTAATATAGCGATCGAAATAATTATGTAGGATGCACTAACTGCTTCGGTGCGCAGTAGTCCTCCACAGAAATGAAAAGAATTTTCCGAATGGCAGAAACTAACTTCGATCTTGTTGTTATTGGTGCGGGTCCTGGCGGATATCACGCCGCTATCAGAGGTGCCCAGCTTGGCTTGAGCGTTGCGGTTGTTGAGAAAGACGACGGCACGGGTATCGGCGGACTCGGCGGAGTTTGCTTGAACTGGGGCTGCATTCCTTCGAAATCTCTTCTGAAGAACGCCGAAGTTGTGAACCACCTTTCGCACGCCGAAGACTGGGGCATCGAAGTTGGCGAATGGTCGGCAAGCATTTCAAAAGCTATCGATCGCTCCCGCAAAGTGTCTAAAGCCCTGACAAGTGGAATCGGATTCTTATTCAAAAAGAACAATATCACTTTGGTTAAGGGAAAGGCGACGCTCAAGTCATCGACACAGATTGATGTCGAAGGAGGCGATACGCTTACTGCAAAAAATATCGTTATTGCAACGGGGGCACGAGCGAGAAGCTTGCCAGGTCTTGAAATTGATGGCGAAAGCATCATTACGTCTCGACACGCGCTTGAATTACGCGTACAGCCAGAAGCGATTGCCGTTATAGGCGCATCCGCTATCGGCTGTGAATTCGCTTATTACTTCAATTCTTACGGTGTGAACGTAAAAATGTTCGAAATGCTCGGACACCTCGTTCCTCGAGAAGATGAAGAAATTTCGGTGGAACTAGAACGTCAATTTGGTAAACAGGGAATAGAATTTGCCGTTTCTGCGAGTGTTTCCGGTGTTGAAAAGAAGGACGGCCGACTCGCTGTTCAGTATGAAGTGAACGGTGAGAAGGAAGAGTTCATTTGCGACAAAGTGCTGCTTGGTGTTGGTGTTCAGCCAAACACTGATAGCATCGGGCTCGAGAACGTAGGAATCAACACTGTTGGCCCCGGGTACATCGAGGTCGACGGAAACATGTGCACGAACGTCAGTGGCGTTTACGCCGTTGGTGACGTGAACGGCAAGCTGATGCTTGCGCACGTAGCCTTCGATCAGGGTGTGGTCGCAGCCGAAACGATTGCGGGTCACAACCCCGAGCCTATCGAAGACTATGTAAACATGCCTCGCTGCACGTACGCTCAGCCACAGATCGCTTCTATCGGTCTAACTGAGTCGCAAGCGCGTGATAACGGCGTGAATTTGAAAGTTGGTAAGGTTCCGTTCCAGGTCGCTGGTAAGTCAGTTGCTATTGGGGAACCTCAGGGGTTCGTGAAGGTACTTACCGATGATGACACCGGTGAAATTATCGGGGCGCATATCATCGGACCTGAAGCTACCGAGTTGATCGCTGAGATCGGTATGTTGCAGATGCTTGAGGGTACGAACCTAGAGCTGCACAAGATGACTCATGCTCACCCAACGTTGTCGGAGGCAGTGAAGGAAGCTGGTGCGGCGGTTACGAACGAGGCTATTCACTTCTAATTTAGTCGCGCTTATCGAAATCTCCCCATTTAACTCCCGTAACCCCCGCAGTCTGGAGAGGGTACCGTTGTGGGTGATGTCGTAGGTGCCCGAGTTGGCTGATATCCTGCCGCATGATGACCAGATCCCGTAACAATAAAGAGATCGTTCATGGGAGTCTGAGTCATAAGATTCAGGCTTCTTTGTTTATAGAGGAGATAAATTTTGACTAAAAAAACGACAATTACTCGGTTGTATACAGGCGACGATCGTCAGTCGCATTTCGAGGATATCGAGATTGAGATGGAGTCGAATATCGTTGGGCACATCTCGGAGACTTACGGTGCGACCGGCATCGTTTTTCGTGAGACGAGCGAGTCGTACGACTACGATTTCCACACGGCGCCAGCACGACAGTATGTTGTAAATCTTGAGGGTGCGGTTGAAATTACGATCGGATCGGGTGAGAAGCGGATTTTCGACACTGGCGATGTGTTTATCTGCGAGGACACGACGGGTCAAGGTCATATTTCACGGGCTGTTAACGGACAAGGTCGTAGGTCGCTTTTTGTGACATTAGATTAGGCGGCTGGTGGACGCGTCTCAAGCGGCAGCCGAGGAGTGTAGGGCATAGTTGGGCTCGACTGGCAAGTCCATACATTTAAGGAAAGAAGCGTTCTCCAGAAAGCACTTCGGACGTGGCATTTGAGAGTAGTCGCTGTGCAGTGGGGTTTCACCCGCACACTAGCCTTCTCGCCCGGTAGAGCGGATTAGTAGTCGGTTGTGACTAAACCGCGAAGGGTTGTATTTTTTCATAGGCTCCGTTGACTATGGGTCTGGCTTCTACGTGCAGCCAATCTTCGAGGATGTCGGTGTAGAGACCTCGGAAGTCGTTGTTGAAAGCGAGGTCGCCTTCGATCCAGTCTGCCGGGTCGATCGATGGGTACTCGGCGTAGTGACCACCTTCGACCTGATTGCCGACTACGAACGCAACTCCGCCAGAGCCGTGATCGGTTCCGGTGCCGTTATCGAGCACTCGCCTCCCAAACTCGCTGAACATCAAGACGGTTACTTCATCCCCTAGTCCATGTTCCTCGAGATCGTCGAAAAATGAAATTAGCGAGCTTGAAACGTGACTCCACAAATTCGATTGCAAAGCTACTTCATCGGTGTGCGTATCGAAGCTGCCATACTGGGTGTAAAAGACTCGTGTGCCTAGATCGGCGAAATGAACTTGTGCCACTCCCTTGAGTGATTTTGCAAACGGGTTGTCAGGGTATTCGACACTCGACTTGTACTTGAGTGGAGCCTGTTTAAGGATTTCGGCACCTCTCATGGCGTCGAGCCCGGTTTGACCTAGATAGTCCATAACGGTGTCCGATCCGAGTAGCGGCGTGTACATACGGCTGAAAGCATTTAGCGCCCGCTCGCGCTGATCGGTACCAGCAACTCCGGTGAGTAGGCCGTAGTTTTCGAGATCGCCCACAGATGCGACGGGTACCCCAGGTGCCGCAAGTGCTCTTGGCAGGCCGTTGCCAAAGTTGACAGCAGTAACCGGGTTGCGACCTCCTGGATCGAGATCTTTGATTGCCTGACCAAGCCAACCTTTAGATCCGACCGTCGTTGGCTCGGCGGTGTGCCAGATGTCCATAGATCTGAAGTGAGATCGGTTGGGTATTGGGTAGCCGATGCCGTGAACGATTGCCACTTTGCCCTGATCGTAGAGCGTTTTCATCGGACCCATGCCAGGGTTAAGTCCATAACCTCGATCGAGAGGTATGACCTGATCGTCAGTAATGCGAATGTTCGGTCGGGAATCTTTGTAGAAGCCGTCCTGATACGGAACAATACAGTTGAGGTAGTCGTTACCTCCTGAGAGTTGGATGACTACGAGAACTTTTTGTCTGATTGGTGTAGTGGTCATGGTGATGGTGATGGTGATGGTGGCCGATTTTTGGGTTTTTAGATGATGTATCGTCCTGCGAGAGCCTCAGGATGACATTTGTTTTGGTTGGTGTTGATAGTTGTGTTGCGTGATCATGCTTGCATTGTCGCCCCTCCTCGCAACGACAATGCAAACTAAGCGCTGGATCGCTGATAGACCTGTAGTCGGTGGCGGAGGGTATCGGTGATTATCAGGCGACCTTCGGGATCGATTTCGATTGCAATGGGGTCCCACAGATACCCTTCAACTCTCGAAGAAACTTCGTGTGGGTCGTCGGTTGTTACTTCGATAATAGAACTGAAACGGGAGCGTGCTTCTGCTTCGTCGGCATTAGCATCGAGATATTCTTGTGCCCAAGGTGAAACCGTGGCTTCGCCTCGCACAGAGTCGACAAAATTCCAGTTCGAATCGAACATCTGGACGCGTTGGTTACCCCAGTCAGCAATGTAGATATACCCTTCTTGATCTACAGCGACATCTGAGGGTCGATCAAATTCGCCTTCTCCACGTCCGCTCGAGCCATACAGATCGATGAACTTTCCATCATTCGTAAATCGCTGGATTCGATCGTTTCGCCAATCAGCGATGTAGATATTGGCACTCGAATCAGTGTCTATGCCCCATGGAAGGTTGAATTCGCCTTCACGAGTTCCGCCTGAGCCGAAGTGCGAAATATACCCACCACCGGGTGTCATTCGTTGGATACGGTTGTTGAGGTGATCGACAACAAGCAAATCACCGTTTGCGGTGAACTTAAGACCAGCAGGTCCGCTAATCTGTCCGAGGTCGCTGCCCTGTTCACCCCATTTCGATATGAACTCGCCGTTGGGATCGTAAACCGTGATTCGGTTTAGTTCTTCATCAGCGATATAGACCTTGTCATCAGGTCCGTGGGTGATTGCGGTGGGACCGGTGAACTGACCATCACCGGTACCGTCACTGCCGAATTCGTGGTACCAACCATGGAAAACATCGCAAATGCCGACACGAATGCCCAAACGGTGCATTGGGCTGCGGTTGACGGCAAAGATTCGACCATCGTGTCGTATAGAAAGGTCGACAGGAATGTGAAAGCCCCGGCCGCCAACATCGGCACCGAAGCCAACGGTATCGACATAGTTGAGTTTGATTTTTGTTTCAGTGGTCATGGCGGCTTAGACGAACTGGTATTCACGGGTGGCGACGATAAGTTGAAGAAGGGAGACAATTTGCTCGTTCGTTGGATTAGCGGAGTCGACATTGTCTGTAGTGAAATCGACTAGTCCTACCCAAGTTCCATCGCATACTTGCAATTCTCCAAGGTTGTAGAGAGCGGCTCGAACGATTGCCTCCGCCGTACTAGGATTTCCGGCATAGGAACAAATTCGGTCGATTAATTCGACTACGCCTTTCTTGCTCTTATCACCGATAACGCTTCCAGCAAAATTCACACGCTGGACCATTGATCCTGTCGATATCCAATCGGCACCTCCCATCCAGCCTTCGACACTTGGCGGGGCGTAGATGTCCTGTCCCATGAAGCCACTGGCTGCGATATGGTCGTATACGTCTCCGGTTGGACCGTCGTACCCACCAGCTAATCGAAGCGTTCCTACAACTAGTTCGATCGGACTCTTTACCCGAGCGTTCCAGCTAGCCTGCGATTTGAACGCATCGGACAGGAACAGTGCTTTCAGCATCGCTTTGATCGAGTAGCCCGAAGCGAAGTAGGCATCAGTCATTACTTTGATGGCATCGGGATCCTTCGGCTCGAAGTGCGCCCACTGTGGAACCGGAAACTCGTCGGCTAAGAAGTAGTGATAGAGATGCCTAGCAATGAATCCTGCAGTTGCCGGGTTCTTGCAAATGATGTCGATGATCTCTTCGCCATTGAAGTTGCCGGTCTCACCTAGGAAGGTTTTATCGCCCTCATCGTGGTCATCTGGGTCGTACTTGAACTCCCAGTTGACGTATCCATAGGGGCGCATCGTGTTGTTGCGCATTTTGAGCGCCATGTAATCTGTGTTTTCGACCGTCCAGCCGGTAAACGCCCGCGAGCACTCTTTGATGTCTTCTTCGGTGTAGTTGCCAACTCCCATCGAGAACAGCTCGAGGATTTCACGGCCGTAATTTTCGTTTATTTCGTCTTTGTGGTTGTCCTGGTTATCGAGCCACAGGATCATTGCCGGATCTTTGGAAAGTTGTAGGAGTAGTTCGTCGAACTTTCCTAACCCGTACTTGCGGAACATGTCTAGTTGAGTTGCCATCGCCTTGCCCTGAATGAGCTTAGTTTGTCCCGTGGCGAACACACGGTGCCAGAACAGGTTTACCTTTTCGACGAACGGGGCGTCGGTATTGACCATGTGGTACAGCCAATTGCCTGAACTAGAAGGACGGGTGCGAAGATCGGACATATCGACGTGGTACCGACGGATGATATCCTGCGGCATTGCTGTTGTGTCTTCGGCGTTTACCAGTTCGTCTACTACGTCTTCATATCTGAGGTAGGCGAAGTGCCGCAATTCAGTTGTTGTGCCTCCAAATCCCGCACGCCGCAACAGGTGTGCAACAAGTAATTCGTCTGTTCGTGACTCGATCATGGTCATTTCGTGGTAAATCCTAACTAGTTCTCGATGAGCGAGAGTTTAGCGGAAGATTGAGCGCGCGCAAGTTGTGGACGGTTGTGGCAGGGCTATGCGAAGTTGATGGGAGGGTCTCGATGACAACTCGAACGCCCGGGCCCCCTCAAATAATGTCGGAACGAAGATGCCGTACTAGTTCGAGTAACCTCTTGCGAAAGCCTGAACGATCTCTTCGTTGGATTTTCGGAGGATGCTAGGGTTTACGTGAAGCAATGGTGCGTGCCATTCGGGGTTGGGCCACGTAACGACGATGTTTTGATCTTTCAGGTTCGCGACAAGCTGATCGGTTTTAGCTGGTTCGTCGAGAATCAGTTCGAAAATATTGGAGCCATGTTCGAACTTTTTCACTGAAAGCTTAGGCAGTTTACTAATTTCTTTAAACAACGATTCTGCCTTATTTAGCGATTTTGCGAACTTTTCCTCGAAACCATCGAGTCCATCGAGAGATAGTGCTGCTGAAATGTATCCGAACGGTATTCCGCCACCAAACATGCGTCGGTCGTTGAACATACCTTCGATAAACTCTTTCGTGCCTGCCAGAATGCCGCCGAAAGGTGCTCCGAAGTACTTATAGCTAGAAACGTAGACGCTATCGAAGAGTTCGGTATACTGCATGATGCTGATACCGGTTGCAGCCGACATCATGTAGAGCCTTGCACCATCGAGGTGTACAGGAATATCCTCTTCGTGACACAAATCTGTAACCGTTTTCATTTCGTCCCACGGCATGATTTGCCCTGCCTGTCTTCGTACAGGACTTTCTATCGAAACAGCACCAACAGGGTTTAGAACCCGACCCGTGACCGACAGTTGAAGCAATTCATGTAATTCGCCGACAGTGAAATATGGTCGGTTGGGCGCGAGCGGCATAGCATTTAACCCGCAGAGCCTAGAAAGCGCATCGCCTTCGTCCTGATAGATGTGACTTTGCTCTTGCAGCACGATTCGAGCGTTCACTCCACAGTGCTTACGAAGTCCGAGAATGTTCGCCATGGTTCCTGTTGGCATCCATATAGCGGCTTCTTTGCCTAATTCAGCTGCCATTCGGGTTTCGAGTTCCTCGACCGTTCCTCCAAGCGAGTACTTATCGGGTTGGAGTTTGTTTTCGGCTAAAAGCTTGTTTAGTCGATTGATGGTGGATTCAGGAGTGTGGGGTTCGCCATCGCCTGAGAAAACGACTGGTCCGAAATCGTTTTTCTCACTGGCGGTGGTGATTTTCGATTCGCGGTTTTCGATAGGGGTTGCCATTCGGATGTTGCCTGTTGATGCTTTTCGGTTTCCAGTAATTTGCGTGGAGTGTATGCCTGAATTAGGTGAGCGTGGGTCGTGGTGGTGGATTAGTTGGGACTAGTTGAAGACACGCCCCTGACGCGTCCTGATCCGTCGTCGAAGGATCTGTTTATGACGCGAAAACTTCGACACCAACACCTTGTTAGCTGTTGGATTCTTGTTGAACGGCATGGAGCATTTCATTGAGCTGGGCTTCGTTCACGCCGAATGTGATTGCTGTTTTTGCGTCGGATTTCGATTCGACAATGTTGCCGAGCGCAGTGTGTATGACGGCTCGATTAGCGTGCGCTTCGCCCCAATCCGGTTTGAGTCTAATAGCTTCGGAGAAATCTTTGAGAGCGCTTTCGAACTGGTTTAGCTGGTAGTGAGAGTTACCTCGGTCTAGGTATGTGTCGGGATAAGACGGATTGAGTCGAACAGCGATGTCGTAGTCGACGACGGCCTTTTCATAGGCTCCGTACATGGCATAAGAATCGGCTCGGTAGTGGTGAAGTTTTGCCGATTGCGGCGAGCGTGAAATTGCTTCTGTAAAGTATTTAATTGCCTTTCCGTGGTGCCCTTCATCGACTTCTCGCACGCCGTTTTTGAAGATATTTAGCGTTTCTTCGGGCGTGGTGAGCTTGCTCTGCCGATAGCGAGTTTTGAGATTGACTATCCAATTTGTAAGCGGGTTTAGCATGTCTGTAGAGGGCGTAACGATCTGACGTTATAGGTAAGCAGCGTAATCACACCAGTTGACTATATCTCCTCACCCTAGCCCTCTCCCAATCAGAGAGGGGATGGCGTCAGTTCTGGTCCGAGTCTTCAGGTTTCGGATTACGGGAGATCATTTCTAGCCAGTTGCCGTCGGTGTCTTGAAAGTAGATGGCGTGACGTGCCCATGGGTATTCGAGGTCCCGTTCGTATTTGGGTCCGAAGGTTTTAATACCTCGCGCTTCGAGTAGCTCTCGCCATTCTAAGACGCTATCGACAACCATTGCGGCGTGGGCAGAGCCGGGTCGATTGCGATCGAATTGATCGGATCGTTTTTCGCCACGTGGCCGCATGTACTCGATAAGCTCAATCGAGTGACCATCGCCAACTCCAACGTATGCTTGGCGCATTTTTACGTTTGCGTACCCGACTACTTCTGATATCCAGGGTGTTTCTGAGATCTCAGGGGCGCGTTCGATGTTGAATCCGAGAAAGTCTACGTAGAACTCGAGGGCTTTGTCGAGGTTTTCGACGATGAAGCCGGTGTGGTAGATGGTTTGAATGGTTGGCATGGGTTAGGTTTCAAGTCGTCGCGATGTTGTTGGCTAGTTTGCGCCCTTTTGAGAGCCCCAGTGTGGCACTTTGGGGGGGTGGTCTTGTGAATTGTTCGCTGCTGACTGATATTCACTGCACAGCCCTTAACCCCTCCGCCTTGGTCAGCGCCTGCCTTAAATTCGATAGTACTTTTCAGCGTTATCGTGAAATAGCTTCGTGCGCTCTTCGTCGGAAAAATCAGCCGTTATTTCGTCGTAGGCGTTCCATACCGTTGCGTAGTCGCTGAAGAGACTGTCAACAGGAAAGTTAGACGCGAACATGCAGCGATCAACGCCTAGAATATCGATCATATCGAGTACGAACGGTCTGATTGAGTCGGTGGTCCACGTCTGATCGAGCATTCCGAGTGCTGAAATTTTTCCAGAGACGTTCGGGGCTGTTCCCAAAGCTTCTAATCCTTTGCGCCATTCTCGCAAATCGCCAGGTGTTCGCCCAATTGGCATTGCGGCGTGCCCAAGAATGACTTGTACTTCGGGAATATCGTTGGCGAGTTTGGCAGCGTCTTGTAGCTGCCAAGGCCATATTTGCACTTCAAACGACCCGTTGAATTTTTCCAGTAGCTTAAATCCAGACAACCATTGGGGATCGCTCATTAGGTTTCCTGTTTCGGCGAACCGGAAGTTGAGCTTATCTTCGGACCAGTTGAGCATGTGTCGAATACCACGCCAGTTAGCGTGTTGGGCGTGGCGTTCTAGCGTGTCTTCGACGTTAGGATCCGAGAGGTTTGCGTAGGCGATAATAGCGTTAGGCATGCTTTTTGAGTTGGGGTCGTTAGCAACAGATTGCAGCCAGGCGGTTTCGCCCACGGGATCGGCATTGTGATCCCATTCAGCCTGAACATGAACCGATTTCACTAACGGAATGTCTTTTGCGCCTTCGTGCAGATCGCTAATTAGCCACGATTTTCTAATTGCTGAATAGTCGCCAACGAAGTGGTCAATAGCTTCTGTGAGCCACGGATAGGGATTATTTTCAAGATCCCAGAGGTGGTGATGTGTGTCGATGAATTTAGGTAGCAATGTGTTGCCTTTATTGCCGGTTATCGTGATTCGTCGTTGCGTTGACCAACCAAGTCGGACACAGTTTAGCTATCGGTAGAGATAATTGGTCATCCCTATCCGAAGTGATCGCTCGGAAAGACGACTGTCTTGATTCTAAGGAAAATCGATTACGTTAGATTGATCGCTGTTTGACAGTTCGTCGGAATCCTCCCAATGAAAGTGCCCGCTAATCAGCGTGGAAGACTTCTCGCCAAGTAATCATGTTTTGATCCGGGTGAGCGCCAGCAGGTAACTGAAAGAACGGTGACATGTCCTCTTGCCAGCGCTGATTGACATCTTCTTTGGACATCCCGGCGATTGACGCCTCGTGCGACTCGGTGCATTCAACATACCCGAATAGCGTGCCGTCTTCTCGGAAGAAGATCGTGTAGTTACGCCATCCGGTGCGAATTAGAGCTTCTGACATCTCAGGCCAAATGTCGTCATGTCGTTGTTTGTACTCTTCGACCATCTCGGGGTGGATTTTCATCTCGAATCCAACTCTTTGCATGCTGTTACAACCTCATTTCTAAAAAGAACCACTAAGCTAATTAAAATATTCTGACGACGCAGAGTGTAGGCTATGCGACGATCGAAATCATTTTTTTAGCGGTAATACCTTGTTGATCTGGAGCGAGAACGAATGTCAAAGTCTATAGCACAGGTTTTAGACCTTAAAGACGATCCTAAGATCATTGCCGAGTACGAGGAGTACCACCGCAATGTGTGGCCCGAGGTAATTGAGGCCTTGAAAGGCATTGGAATCGAGCGTATGGAGATTTTCCGAAGCGGTAATCATTTATTTATGTACTGCACGGTTCCTGATGATTTCGATCCACGTCGTGATTTCCAGAACTACACGGCTTCGAAACGGGCTGATGAGTGGAATGATCTGATGTCGACGTATCAGCAGAAGGTTGCAGAGGCTGACGAAGAAGACTGGTGGTCTCCGATGAGTTTGGCATTCGATTCCGAGTGGCAGTCTTAAACATAGTTTTCTTGGGTGTTTGACTAGTGGTTTGTTTTTTTAACCGCCAATCCGATCTGCCGCACCGTCGAAGGTCTCTCCACTTTATTGACGCTGTCGTCGAGAAGTTAGATGTTTGACTAAATCAAAGGTGGCGCCGCAGGGTGCAAAACGATCCCTAGATGAATTTAGGATGACATTGTTGGGGACGTTAATAATGGCGGGCACATTGCTAGCGGACAAGCGGGATAGTTGAATATGTTTAAATTAGATAGTGCTTGGATTTGGGCTGTATTGTCTCTTGGCTGGATGGCTTTTATATACGCACTTTCGGACCAACCGGCTGGGACCTTCGACGATGCGAACGATGTTGTATCGTGGTTGCCGTTAGCCAGTGTCCTAGTTCACGTTGCCCTGTACTTCGTACTCAGCGTGCTCGTGCTGCGGACGTTGATACTACTACGGTCAGTCGCTGGAGGCCTAATCCCTTACTCGACGATATTTGTGGCACTCGTGTACGGAGTGTTGGACGAATTTCACCAATCAGACGTAGATGGAAGGACCTCTGAGGCGATTGATGTAGTTGCAGATGTTTCGGGAGCAGTGCTGGTGGTGGTATTTTGGTTCTTTCTAAAAAGATATCGAGCTAGGCCTGCCAAGAATGCTGACCTCCCTAAGTAACGACTTGAGCGATTAGAACAAATGCCGATTAGGGACGCTGAAGATCTGTGGCCAACAGGCCCGGAAGTGTTGACAACTCTCGAAGAAGCCGTTCAAATGGCCGAAGAGATCGCAGCGCCTCCTGCAGAACGATGGGTCGCCCGAATAATTAGCGATAAGTTAATTCCGAGCCTCTACAATGCTCGAACTTATCTCGAGGTTGGGCAATTACGGTCCCCTGAAGTGAGAATGGGCATACTAAACGCTCGCTTGGAAGCAGGCGAACTGGCAAATTCTGACTCCCGCTACGCACCACTTTATTCGAAAATTCGCGTGCTTGCCGAAGAAGCCGAGATGGCTTCGAAAATGAGCTAGAGTTTCGAATGACTAAGGCTCTAGAATTCACGTTAGAGCATGGTAGGATGGTGGCACTTTGAAGTCTCCTGAAGATACCGAATCCTTTTTATCTGAAGACGGTCGAGTTGAGGTCGTGTTCGATCTCGATGAACTGTCAGAATCCGACATTGCTCTCGTGATGAAAGCAGCAGTTGACGGGCTTAATTTTGAGCAAATCGACGGGCCAGATCACATAACGGTGCTGATTACTGGCGACGATCGAATCAGGGAACTCAACAGGGAATTCAAAGGCGAGGATCAAATCACAGACGTGCTTTCGTTTAATGCCTATGGCAAGACCGAAAGTTCAACGAATAAAGAAGACGGATCGAACGATAATGAGTGGCCCAAGTTCGATTCGTCAATTGTTGATGACGAATTAGAATCGGATCGTCTTGGAGACATTGCGATTTCACTTCCACAGGTCGTTAGGCAAGCGGCAGAGAACGGCAAATCGGCGGATCGTGAATTAGCGATGCTAACTATCCATGGTGTTCTTCATCTTCTCGGGTATGATCATGCCGAAGTTGCCGAAGAAAAGGTTATGTTCGGTAAGACCGACGCTATATTGGCGAAGATTTTTGGCGCATAACCTTGATTGTTTGATCGGAAATATGAGAGCAGTGAGACTCGTTCTAAAGTGACAAATAGCCAAGTTTTTTATAGAAAATGGCGCCCTACTCGTTTCGACGAAGTGGCTGGACAAACGCACGTCACGAAAACTCTCAAACGGGCGATTACAACCGATCACGTTTCGCACGCATATTTGTTTACGGGTCCTCGCGGAGTCGGCAAAACGTCAACAGCGCGGATTCTTGCCAAGGCACTTAACTCAGAAATCACGCCAGATGGCGAACCGATTACCGATTCAGAAACCTCGATAGCGATCGATGAAGGTCGCTACATGGATCTCATCGAGATAGATGCTGCCTCTAATCGTGGAATTGGCGATATTCGTGAACTCCGTGACAACGTTCAGTTCAGACCAGTTTCGGGTAAGTACAAGGTTTACATCATCGACGAAGTGCACATGCTTACCGATGCAGCGTTTAATGCGCTGTTAAAAACCCTCGAAGAGCCGCCACCGAATATCGTGATGATCTTGGCGACAACCGACGCCCACAAAGTACCTGCAACCATTATTAGTCGCTGCCAACGGTTCGATTTCAGGCGGCTTTCTAACGACGATGTGATCGAGCGGCTTATCGAGGTGTGCGAGGTTGAAGAGATCGAAGCGGAACCATCTGTCTTGGAGATGATCGCTCGAACAGCGTGGGGATCATTGCGTGACGCCGAGAACTTGCTTGAGCAACTTTATGTTTCTTACGGACAGTCAGGCGCTGATGGGCTGCCTTCCGAGATAACCGAGAAACAGGCAAGGGAATTGCTTGGCCTGGGCGATACCGCTACCAGCACCGAGCTTGCGACGGCATTGCTGGACAAAGAAGCTGCGGCTGCTTTGACCGTTATAAATCGCGAGGCACAGCGTGGTGCCGATCTTAGAGCATTGCGTTCAGGGGCTGTTGATGCACTACGAGTGGCATTGCTTATGAAGGCAGGTGTTGAGGATTCGATTACGCAGGGTTCAGAGTTCGCTGAGACGATGGCCGCAGCGGCACGACCGGCACGTTTAAATCAAATTTTGCACATTCTAACTTCTCTGGGTCAGGCCGATATGAAAGCCAACTCCTCTTCCCCGCTTCCGCTCGAACTAGCGGTGCTTAAGGCAACTACGAAGCCTGTTGCTGCAGCCGCACGACCGGCAGCACTAGCAGCTTCAAATGCTCCTACTTCTCGGCCCGCAACTACCCAACAGCCTGCTAAACAAATTGGCGTTCCAGTGAATGCTAAAGAGCCTACCCCGGCTTCACCTCGAGATCGAACACCTACTGAAGAGCAGTGGGACAAGGTTGTATGGGCGATGCGTCGAACTAAAAACCGTAAATTTGTGGTCGGACCGATTCTTCGCAATGTTGAGACGCCTACGCCATCTGAAGGCAAAATTTCACTCCGCTTCAAAAGCAACACCCTGAAGAACAACTTCATGGAGGAGATGCAGGATCAGCGTTCAAAAGATGCGCTTAAAGCTGCAATTCTTAACGCATACGGTTCTGAACTAGAACTGGAAGTCCGTTCACCACATGAGGTCGCCGAAGATGCTAAGGCTAACAGCAGTGACGCTAATGGAGGATCGGCTAGACCGGGCAACGGGCAGATTGGGTCACCCGCAGATCAAGAAAGCGCAATGGTTAGGGCTGCAATGGCGATGGGCGCGAAGTTTGTGGCTGATAATCAAGAGAACTAAAACGCGTAAGACTATTTCTGAATCTCAAATTTCTCGATAATGAAAAAGCGGTCGAGGTATAAACGATGTCAGTCAGCGGTTATAGATCTTCACCGAGAGTTTCATTTCGATCTTTTTCAGGTGAGCCGGACGCGATTTCTTTTTTTGATTCGCTTAAATTCATAGTACAAACTTATTAGGAATCCTAACTCATTCGTTCTTTTTTCTTGATATTTTTGCAAATTAGTGTGCGGGGTTGGTTGATTTTTGTTGATAGATAATTACGGTGGAACGGATTAGGTGATAGCAGACTAAGTGTGAGCCTGCATGAGGTTATGTTTCACCAATCGGCGTACAAAGTACTCCTATCGGTTGGTAAGGACGTATGATTATCGGATTCAATTTTTGTTGTCTTATTTCTTGATAATCGAGAGTAAGACGCTCCCTGTTGGCAGGGGTCAGGACTTATTTCGATGATGAACAAGAACATGCTCAAGCAAGCACAACAGATGCAGGCCCGACTTGCGGCAGTGCAGGAAGAAATCGCTGTCGCACGAACTGAAGCAACAGTTGGCGGCGGGATGGTCAAAGTTTTAGTTATTGGCGGATCGAAGATTGAGTCGATTGAGATCGATCCGGAAGTAGTAGATCCAGAAGACGTTGAAATGCTTCAGGATTTGATTCTTGCGGCGATAAACGAAGCGATGGACACTGCTCAGAAGCTTGCTTCGGATAAGATGGGTGCTATCACCGGCGGCATGAACATTCCTGGTCTTATGTAGCTAGCGTTTCAGTTTCGGCTGATTCATAAGAAATACACGATTGCCATCTTCCGACATTACACCTTCCGCTGCCCCTCCAGTCGCCCGATTGATCGAGGCGTTTCACAGGCTGCCCGGAATTGGGCCTAAGAGTGCACAGAGGCTGACGTATCACCTGATTCGAATGCCTCAGGACGAGTCAGAAGAGTTTGCAGCGGCTATTTTGGGCGTTAAAGAGCGAGTCGTTCTTTGCGAAACCTGCGCCAACATTGCGGAAGCAACTGAGTGCACGATTTGCGGTGATCTTCAGCGTGATAGCACTCGAATATGTGTAGTTGAAGAGCCTTTGGACGTTGTGGCCGTGGAAAGAGCAAGGGTTTACTCAGGTAAATACCACGTTCTTCACGGAGTAATTTCTCCTGTGAATGGGGTTGGCCCGAACGATTTAAAATTACGAGAATTACTTGAACGACTGCGTGACGGGACGGTAATTGAAGTGATTGTAGCTACGAATCCAAACCTCGAAGGCGAGGCTACAGCTATGTACATTCAACAATTGATAG
>Ga0315326_10000684_pt1 | contig 16750 bp, 13 predicted proteins | sample M180m32315metaG_FD_203457 | JGI IMG/M metagenome (GOLD analysis project Ga0315326, IMG submission 203457) | Ammonia-oxidizing marine archaeal communities from Monterey Bay, California, United States - M1 80m 32315 | ecosystem: Environmental > Aquatic > Marine > Coastal | place: USA: California... | reverse complement strand
GTGCACCAGTTTGAATTAATGTGGGCTACAATACCTCCTTCAATCTGGAATGTGCTGTAGGCTGCATCATCAGCAGTCGCTTTGTATGTCTTTCCGTACTCATCCACACGCTCAGGTATATGAGTCGCTCCAATACAAGATACCGATTCGATCTTACCGAAGAGATTAGCAAGAACATAGCGCCAATGGCAAACCATGTCTATGATCACTCCACCATCATCTTCCTTGCGATAATTCCAAGAAGGACGCTGAGCTGGAATGCTATCGCCTTCGAATACCCAGTATCCAAAATCTCCTGTAACGCTAAAAACTCTTCCCAAGGTGCCAGAATCGATTACCCGCTGAAGCTTAGCGAGACCTGGGAGCCAAAGCTTGTCCTGCACCACGCCATTTTTGACGCCAGCCTTCTTGCAAATATCCGAAAGTTCGACTGCTGTCTTAACATCAACTGCGGTCGGCTTCTCACAATAAACATGCTTTCCAGCCGCTGCTGCATCCTTAACGCCCTGCGCGCGACGAGAGGTCGTTTGCGAGTCAAAATAGATTTGATAATGATCATCTTTCATCACGCTATCTAAATCCGTAGTGTATTTCTCAACACCGCTTTGTTCGCAAAGCTGCTTGAGCTTCGTCTCATTACGACCCACCAAAACCGGATCAGGCATAATGACTTCAGTCGGGTTTACCTTAACCCCACCCTCTTTAATAATAGCCGCAATAGAGCGTAAGAGGTGTTGATTCGTACCCATGCGTCCAGTGACGCCGTTCATGATAATGCCTACCGTATGTATCTTCATAATATTTTATTCTCCTAATGCCTTGGTTCTTACTCTAAATTACTTTATCTCGAAGTACGCTTCCTTGATTTTGGCGAGGTATTCGTCTTGATCCATCGCCCAATATCTATTGGAAAAAATTTCAACTTCTTCGTATCCGGAAAACCCTGCTTCGCGAACCCATTTACGAATCCCCGAAACGTCGATCACTCCCTCGCCCATCAAACCGCGATCATTGAGCATGTCCTCAGGCAAGTTCTTCCAGTCGCATATGTGGAAGGAGAAAATCCGATTCTTCTGACCGGCTATCTTTATCTCGGCTTCGAGTCGATCATCCCACCAGGTGTGGAAAACATCCACCGTTATTCCAAGATTCGCATGACCGATTTCATCGCAAATAGCGTTCGCCTGAGTCATCGTATTTACCGCGCTGCGACTATCCGCATACATCGGATGAAGCGGTTCGATTCCCAATTTAATACCGACAGCCGACGCATGCTCGAGAGACGCCGAAATGCCTTCCGTAATCTGCTTGCGCGATTCGAATAAAGATTGTCCCGGAGTGGCTCCGCAAACAAGCACCACCAACGGAGCTCCGAGCACAGCTGCTTCGTCGATAATTCGCTTATTCTCATCGATCGCTTTTTGCCGATCCGCTCCGCCTAGGGCCGTGAAGAATCCCCCTCGAACGTAACAGGCCACATCCACCCCTTCGTCCCGAATCATATCGCCGGTCGCCTTATGACCTTCGCCCTGGGCAGCCACCGCGTCTTGCCACACGGAAATTCCGCTAACACCTGCCGACGCATACTTACCAACCGCTTCTCGCAAGCCCCAAGGCTTCGTCGTTATGCTATGAATACACAGTTTAGATAAATCGGACATATCGAATACTCCTCTCTCGGAAATTGGTCTATTTATTCAAGCAACCGTAAAACGTATACGGAGCTTCTCCCTTGATCATTCGTTGCAACCCCAAAGCCACTTCACGGATGTGATAATCCCCCCATTGGCTAGACTCTCCACAAGCGATTTTCTGCCCCGCCGGAACATTGTCCCAACCATTAGGCTCGTGGTAGATCGAATGCAGCAGCAATCCCTGATGATCGCTCGCCTCGCTTAAATAGGGAGCCGCCAACAATGACCGCATGCTCGTCAACCCCGCCTGCCAGTACCTAGCGCCGTCTTCCGTATCCGTTCCCAAATACTGTCCCAAACGAATCAAACCCTGCGCTCCTATTGCGGCAGCAGTACTGTCGATTGGCTCCCATTCATTGTACGGATCGGAAACACGTTCTCTCCAATCGCCTAAGCGGTGCAAATTCGGCGCGCCGCCATCCCAATAAGGAACCCCATCGGTCGGCGTGTTTTCGATAAACCAATCGCAAGTCGCCCGAGCCGCTTTAAGACACATTTCCTTTATGGCAGTCTTACCGCCAAACGATTCGAATTCCGAACCTTCAAGCGTTTCCAAAAACTCTAACTCCTCCGCAAACCCAACCATAGCCCAAGCCAATCCACGAGTCCAAGTAGTAAACCCGCTAAACCCTTGCTGAGCATTAGGACAGCGATATTGTCCATCATTCGTATTGAATACGCTCTCGTGCGCCGTACGACCCAATTCATCATACTTATCACGGCCTTCGCCGTAATACACGCTGTACCGAGCAGTCGATTTGATGTGATCCAGAGCGCGACCCAACAAACTGATTGGCGAATCACCCTCCCCCATCAACACATGCCCCATTGCATGAGCAACCATCACAATACGACAGCTTCGAATCGTATCCACAAATAAACTATGCGGTCCATTGAACGAATAAATGTACCCGCCTCCGTCGTGCGTCTTCGTCCAGCGACTAGCTTGGACCGCTCCGGAAACCTTAAGCGCCAATTCGCAAAAATCCTTCTCTGCTTGCGGACCTTCGATCTTCCCTTCGTTTAACAAGCGAAGCCAATTGCCATAGCAGCTCAAATTATTGAATCCGTGATCATGCACGCCGATATGGCTCACATGCGTTGCCATTCGCTCCACGGTACGCTTTTTGCCGAGCTCAAGATATCGTTCGTCGCCGGTTGCATCGAACTGCAAAAACGCCGAACCGTAAACGAAGCCTTCCGTCCACTCAGTCCAACCACGAGTCGAATACTTCCCGTCGATCGTAAAAACCGGCGATCCTTGGGAAGAATCGTATTCCTTTTCGATTAAATCGATTTTCTGTCCGGAAAGCTCCCAAAAGCGTTCCAAAGGACCTGTTAGCGATTCAGGTGAAAGCGTAGTGTCAATTTTCATACAAATTAATATCTCTTATCTTTTCGAATGTGAACGATCATGAATTGGCAATCCTCGAGAGCCTCGTAGCTATGCTCTTGAATAGCATCGAACTGAATACTCTGGCCCACCGATAAAGTCTGCGTTTCCTGGGGCAAAGTCAGACGCAACACGCCTTTCAACACCCAACAAATCTCATGGTCGTCATGATGGATCTCCGGCTTAGAAATACTCGACCCCTTAGCAGCTTCGCCCAACAGGCAGTTCGCGTTCGCATAGCGCACTGCCCTAAAAAGAAAACCGTCCGCATCGTAAAACTCAGCTTCCTTGCGATTCGAAAGCGGCGCCTCGGCCAACGTTAGCAAATCCGTTGCTCGCATTCCAAATACGCGGCCTATCTTAAACAAAGTCTCAACCTCTGCCTGAGTCTGGTTCCGCTCCAGCTTTGAGATCACCGCAATCGAGACTCCACTAGCCTCAGACAAATCGCTCAATGTCATTTCCGCCCGCTTCCTAATCTCTCGCAAAATCGAGAAATTGAACATCGGCAAACCCTCCGCCTCTTCCAAAAGCACACTAGACATAGGAAAAGCGTCACATTCTTATTTTTCCCTGGCAAGCATTTATTGCTATTAATTTATCTCTAAAGAAAATTTAAAATTAGTCGATTCACGCCAAAAAACCGAGACGACCCCGAAAAGAGCCATCCCGCGTAACCTTGATAAACGATCGAAAGACGCGTTCTAGAATATGAAATCGTTTACGATCTGCTCGTAACGCTCTTGCTTGCCGCTGATTTGCTTGGGCTCTCCATTGGCGCTGCCGATCGCATAAAGCGCCTCGAGCGACAATTCGCCCTTCTCGAAGCTCGCCCCGTTTCCTCCGTCGAAACTACTATAGCGTTCCGTCTTAAGCACTGGCAGTTTAGAACCATCGAGAATCTTCTCTGCAATCAAGGACGCACGAGCAAATGCATCCATCCCCGCAATGTGAGCGATGAATAGATCCTCCAAGTCAGTCGAATTGCGACGCGTCTTCGCATCGAAGTTAACACCTCCTCCCTTCAATCCACCGGTCTTCAAGATAACCAACATCGCTTCCGTCAACTCGTTCAAGTTCATCGGAAACTGATCCGTGTCCCAACCATTCTGATAGTCGCCGCGGTTCGCATCGATACTGCCCAGCAACCCTGCATCGGCTGCCATCTGCAATTCGTGATCGAACGTATGTCCCGCCAATGTCGCGTGATTTACCTCAACATTCAGACTGAAATCCTCGAACAAATCGTACTGCCGCAAGAAACCGATAACCGTTTCGCAATCGAAGTCGTATTGATGCTTGGAAGGCTCCGCAGGTTTCGGCTCGATAAAGAACTGACCTTTGAATCCTTGCGAGCGAGCATAGTCCCGAGCCATGATCAGCATGCGGGCAAAGTGCTCCTTCTCGCGTTTCGTGTCCGTATTGAGCAAAGACATGTAGCCTTCGCGACCACCCCAGAACGTGTAGTTTTCGCCGCCAAGTTCGATCGTCGCATCGATAGCGTTCTTCAACTGAGCTCCCGCGTAAGCCACCGTATTGAAATCTGGATTAGTCGCCGCCCCGTTCATATAGCGAGGATTGCTGAATAAGTTGGCCGTTCCCCAAAGTAGCTTAACGCCCGATGCGGCCTGCTTTTGTTTCGCAAAATCAACGATAGCTCTTAGATTCGCTTCGGATTCCGCAAAACTCGCTCCTTCTTCCACCAAATCGAAATCGTGAAAGCAGTAATAGGGAGCCCCCATCTTGGTGATGAATTCGAACGCCGCGTCCATCTTCCCCTTTGCTCGACTCACCGCGTCGGAACCTTCGTTCCACGGAAACTCTTTCGTGCCAGGACCAAACGGGTCGTTGCCCGTTCCGCAAAAGCTATGCCAGTAGGCGATCGCGAAGCGAAACAGCTCCTTCATCGATTTTCCGGCAATCTGCTGATCGGGATTGTACCATTTGAATGCTAGTGGGTTGTCGCTGTCGCGACCCTCGTAAGGGATCGATCCCACTCCGGGAAAATACTCTTTGTCGCCTTGGATAATATTCATCGCAGTTGTATATTCAGTGTCGTGTTTAGGTGGGAACGGAGTCTTCGCTCGTTCGAAATCAAAAGACAGAGAAACCAGCAGGAATCTCTAGGCTGCAGCATTATGCCACGTCCAAGTTCGTTTATACCTTAAACATTGTCTCAAAAGTTAGCATTATTGTCCCACCCCGACATTGACCCCTCACAATCAGGTGCCACCTTCAATCCCACGAACGACAAACAATACTCCAAATGACTGGTATATTAGCCAAAGGCGAAAACTACTTCGAAGACGCATCCTACCCGATCACTGCCCGACACGTTTTGACCGGATCATCAAGCGAACCCTCGCACGAGCACGATCTTACCGAGGTTCAGCACGCCCACGACTTTAACGAACTCGTCCTCATAACCGGCGGCACCGCCCTCCATTGGCTCAACGGAAGCGAATTCCCTATAGTCGCAGGTGACATCTTCCTCCTCCAGGGCCAGCAGGATCATTATTTCCACAAGCGCGACCGGCTGGAAATGATCAACATCATGTACGATCCCCAGCAAATCGAACTGCCCGAGAGTCGCCTCCTCAAAATGCCCGGCTACTGCGCCCTCTTCTTGCTCGAACCTGTATTCCGGAAGCAACACCGATTCTCCAGTCGCCTCCACCTCGCTCGCCTTGCTCTATCCCGTGCCGAACGAATAGCATTGGAAATGGTCGACGAAGTAGACCGGCGACTCGACGGCTACGAGTCCGCACTACTAGGCAAACTCATCGACCTCATGGTGTTCCTCTCGCGTTCTTACCAAGAATCCAAGTCCACAAACTCCGCTGCCCTGCTGCGCGTCGGCTCAGTCATCAGCAGCATGGAGCAAGACTGCGCCCGCGATTGGAAACTCGAAGACTTCATTGAAATGTCACGCCAATCCCGCAGCCATTTCATACGCACGTTCGCCAAAGCCACCAGCCTCTCTCCATTCGAGTACCTCATCCAACTTCGCCTCCAACGAGCCATGGGGCTTTTACGAAACTCCAGACTCACCATTTCGCAAATCGCATTCGAAGTCGGCTTCAACGACAGCAACTACTTCGCCCGGCAATTTCGGAAACGCAAAGGCGCCTCCCCACTCGCTTACCGAAAATCATTCGGCAGCAGTTCCTAAAACCGATCAGCGACCGAATTAGAAGCGTCCTCGGTATCCGTAGTTCCGCCAGAGCCCCTCGGCAATCTCTCTCGACTCGACTAGCGCGTCTAACGTGTAACCCATAAGGAATCTCCTTCATCCGGACCCACTCCCCGAAAAGAAGCCTAAGCCCTCTCCGTAACCGAGAACTTCATGGAGCGACGCCATCCCACAATACCTGTATCCAAAGCCAAAGCCACACGCTTGCATTTGCGTGCAGCCTCTGCCTAGCCCAAGTCTTTCAAGCAAGCGAACCTTCCCAAAGCACTGCGATCACCAACGAAGAGTTTCTGATATCATTCAATACGAAGTCATCTCCCCCGATAACAGCCCTCAAACCAAAGCTAGAGCGCACGCCCCAGGAAACGCGCGATTCGCTCCTGGCCATCCTTGAGTCTCGAGATGACGCTCTTCTGCCTCAAGCGATCTCCGCATTCGCCCGAGCAATCGAGCAATCCCCTCAATTTCAAAACGACCAGAACGCTCAGCGAAAAGCCAAGCTAGCTGTGTCAACGCGCAGTCTTCGGCAACTGGCGAAAATTCTCCAAACTGACGATAGCCCCGAAGCCCAAATCATTCCGAAATTGGCCGTGCTCGTGAAGTAAATCGAAACGCTTCTCCCAGTTGCCCAACCAACCCCAGCAGGCTAGGCTACATCAACCAAGCCAAGCTGAATTCGTTTCGCCTCAAGGCTGCTTCTTCCTAAAATCGTCCGTGAGCATTCCGGCGAAGCCCCCAGTTCTCCAAAGCAATTTCGTCTATCACAATATGAATATGCTCAGGACGCTTTCCAAGGTTCTCAACGAGAGATGCGGTTACGTCTTCGACGATTCGCTTCTTCTACTCCCGAGTGACCCCATCGTCGGTAATTTTAATATTCACGTACGGCATGATTGTCTCCTCAAGTTTTAGCTGCTTTCAAAATCGCCTTCACCTTCGCCAGCGAATCCTCCGAAAATCGAAAGTCTGGCCAAGTGACCGCCAACATCGGCCCCAAGGGCGACGGCTCTTCGAGCCAAGTTCCCCAAGCGATAATTCCTTCCTCCGATTCTCCCCGATTCCAAGCGAAGCCCTCCTTGCCCGCCTTTTCGATCTCCGCTAGCGACATTTTCGAGCAGTCAATCGGCACCAAATCGGGACGCTGACTCAAAATCAATTTACCCATCGCCATCTGATCGATCGCGAATGTTCTGCCCTCCGGCGGAATCACCCGAACCCGACAATTCGGTTCCTCATGAGAGATGTGCCCCATCCGCCGTCCCTGAAGACGCCCCAACACCGCCATCTCACCAACCTCGTCCGCAATACGCCGCATCAATGGCCGATACCGAGCCTTCAAGCGCTCGTCGCCATCTTCCACGCGCCAATCCCTAAATTTCGAAGTCACTCGATACACCCGAGCCCCATCGCGTTCCACGAAGCCATAATGCGCCAAGCTATCCAGCATCCGCAGCAAACTGCTGCGCGGCAACCCCATCTCCTCAACGATCACCGCTATGCTCAACCCATTCGCCCGAGCATTCAAAAGACCCAGCAAGTCCAAGGACTTGAATAACGACGTAGCGAGGCTGCGAGATTCAATTGACATTACAGATTCAACTTTCAATCTGTCTGCTATTCAGATAATTTTGTCAACTATACTGACAATAATATTTAGTATTCAAACCTATGTTTCCTGCCGACCTACATCAAAAGATCAAAGAATCCGCGATCATCGCTGTACTCGTCATTGACGACGCGGCGAATGCCGTACCACTTGCCCGCGCTCTGCTGCGAGGCGGAATCGGAGCCATGGAGTTGACCCTGCGCACCGACGCGGCATTGGATTCCCTTCGTGCCATTCGCGACGAAGTACCGGAGATGCTCGCCGGCATCGGCACCATTCTTACAACGGACCAAGTTGACGAAGTCGTGGCCGCCAAAGCCGCTTTCGGCGTCGCCCCTGGACTCAATCGACGAGTCGTCGAGCACGCTAAAGATAAAGGCCTCCCATTTGGCCCTGGCATCGTCACTCCAAGCGACATCGAGCAAGGCATCGAACTCGGCTGCCGAACGCTCAAGTACTTCCCGGCCGAAACCGCTGGCGGGCTGAAGCACCTCAAAAACATGGCTGCTCCCTATCAGCACATCGGCATCGATTTCATTCCGCTCGGCGGTCTCAACGCGAACAACATGAGCGACTACCTCGCCTCTCCCCTTATCTCCGCAATCGGCGGATCCTGGATCGCCAGCCGCGACCTAATTGCTGCCCAAAACTGGGACCAAATCGAAGCTAACGCACGCCAAGCCCGCGAAAACGCAAACGCAGCTAGAGCATAGTCAGCCCACCAAAAAAACAACACACCACCATGAACACAATCGTCACTTTCGGAGAAATTATGGGGCGCCTTTGCCCTCCCGGCTTTAATCGCTTCCGCCAAGCTTTGCCAGGCGACCTCAACCTCACCTTCGCCGGAGCCGAAGCCAACGTCGCCGCTTCGATCGCAATGCTCGGCGGCAGTACCCGATTCGTCACCGCGATCCCCGACAACGACATCACCCAAGCCTGCCTCTCAAACCTACGTGGCCTCAACGTAGAGACCAGCGATATCGTATTGACCGATCAAGGACGCCTCGGCCTCTACTTCGTCGAAGCCGGAGCCAACCAGCGCCCAAGCCGCGTAATCTACGATCGCGACCAATCATCGGTCAGCCTCACTTCCCCCAACGCCTACGACTGGGAAACCATTTTCACCGACGCCGCCTGGTTCCACACCACTGGAATCACTCCCGCGCTTTCGGAGATTTCCGCCGAGGCCACCATCGCATCCGTCAAGCACGCCAAAGCAGCCGGGCTAACCGTGTCTTGCGATCTAAACTTCCGCAAGAAGCTCTGGAAGTGGAACCCCACTCTATCCGCAAGCGACCTAGCAGGCGAAACGATGCAACGAATCCTTCCCTACGTCGACCTTGTCATTGGCAACGAAGAAGACGCTTCCGACGTTCTCGGAATCCAAGCCGAAAACACCGACGTCCACTCCGGACGGATAGACGCCAGCAAATATACCAGCGTCGCTCAAGAAATCGTTAGGCAATTTCCAAATGTATCCAAAGTAGCCATTACCCTCCGCGAAAGCATCTCCGCATCGCACAACAACTGGGGAGCCCTTCTCTACGATAAAGAAGCCGACTACGGCTATTTCGCTCCCAACTCGGGCAACGCCTACCAACCTTACGAAATTCGTAACATCGTCGATCGCGTTGGCGGAGGAGATTCATTTGGAGCCGGTCTAATATACGCCCTCAACACCTCCGGCCTGCAAGAGCCACAGACCGCGATCTCATTCGCAGTCGCCTCCTCTTGCCTTGCCCACTCGGTCTATGGCGATTTCAATTTCTCAACCCGCGCCGAAGTCGAAGCGCTCTTGAACAGCGGCGGCTCAGGTCGCGTCGTACGCTAACGGACTCATTGCGATTTCGAATCGCTGACAATCATTGAACTTGCGGTGACCGCCTCTCGGTGGTTGCTTCATCTGAACATGCCCCGGAAGGCTTCCAACTTCTCTGTACCCGCAGGGCTTTCGGCGCTTTAGACACAATAAGAACCTCGTGCCGACAAACGATTCGCTATCCCAGTTCATCGAAGAAAACCGTATCTCCAATACGGGTCAGCTCTTATTTGACTGCATCCCCGGCTTGCTATTCTTCGTCAAGGACGCCAACCGCCATTTCATCTACATCAACCAAGAGCTCGCCGACTTTATGGGGCTCGAAAATAAAGAGGAAATCATCGGACGCCCCGATACCGATTTCTTCGCGGACGATATCGAACAAAGCTACGCCGCCGACGACAAGCGTGTCATCGAAGAAGGTTACGTCGTAAGAAACAAGGTCGAGCTCATTACGACCTCCCAACGGCTCATCCAATGGCACATCACCAACAAGATTCCGCTCTATTCTAAAGACAGCCACATCTGCGGACTAGCAGGCGTAACGCGCAAATTCGAAGGCAATACCAATGCCCTGCACCACTCCGCCCTGAGCCGAGCAATCGACCACATCGCCACCAATTACCCCAATGAAATCAAGCTGATCGACATGGCTAAAGTCTGCGGCCTCTCCCTAAGCGCTTTCGAACGCCACTTCAAAAAGAGCTTCCATCTCACCCCCATCCAATACCTCAATCGCTACCGCATTCAACAAGCTTGCTCCGCCCTGAGCCAAAGCGACGAGCCGATCTCCGCCATAGCCATGGACTGCGGCTTTTACGACCAAAGCCATTTCACTCGATCCTTCCTCCGCGTTCTCCACACCACCCCAGCCGCTTACCGTAAACGCTACACTTAATTTAAAGCACCTCGACCCACCTCGAGCTAAGCCCTATTTCGCCTAGACCCCAAGTGCAGGAATTATACAAATCATTGCGGAAATCATCCTAGCTCAAAAACACTCTCTCCCCCATAATCTAGCCTATTATTACCCTTTTCGCCAGCAACTGCCTAATTTCGGAAACGTTTAGAATATGCAAAACCTGTGGAACAACGAGGACGCTCTATATCACCTCAACGACCCTCTTTCGAGAAGAGTCTACGCCACGAGCCTAATCGCGAAAACCGAAGCACTTGCAAACGGCTTGAGCAGTATTGGGTCCGCTAAAACCGATATCCAAAACCCATTCGGCGAAACCGAAGCCCAGCTTGCCATCATCGAAAACGATCGACTCGACGAAACTCCGCAAGCAAGCGATCTTCAATCATTCAAACAGGAAAGCCTTACAAAAATCAACGAAGCTGCCTCGCTGTCTGCTGCCGACAGCCCAACTCAACTGCAACTCGCAGCTACAAGCCCTCTGAGCCAAACAGCTCCAATCGACGCTCTCCTCCACGCAGCCATTCCAGCGCGATTCATCGACCAAACCTGCGCAGCCCCAATTTTCGCCCTAGTCCGCCAAACCAACTGCGCAACACTTGCCGAGGCGATTTTCGGACAACGTGTCCTCACAGTTCCTGCCGCCGCCACCATTCCAGAACAAGCTCGTTCGCTCGCTCGGCTCATTCAGTCCAGCGAGCTACAGTCGATTGAAGGCGTCCTCGTCGCAGGCGTCGGTTTACTTGCCTTCCACGACGAAGCCGAGCAATCCTACCAAAAATCCCTTCAGCTCACCGAGCAAGCCCGAGCTTTCCTCGATGCACAGTCCAACGCAACGGATTCCGAATCGAACGCAGAATCGGCGACGCTAATCGAATTCGCGGAGCTACGACAGGCCGTATCCAACAGACTAGCGCAAGCTCAAGTCGGACACCTCGACGATTCCTCAGAGGCGATCGCCCTTTCCAGTAGCGACCAAGCTAAGACGCTCCTCGGAGCAGGCTCCGCAACAACTCAAGGCGACCACCATTCTAACCTAGAAGCCGCAATCGAACTGCGGCAAGTAGTTTGGCCAAACCGCGGATTATTCAGCTTCGGAAACAGCAAAAGCGAAACCGCGACCCAAGCAGCGAACGCTTCCAGAGCCAGCCACGCTAACCGACTAGCTGGCCCAGCCGCAAGCTGGAGTCCGAGCTCTTCGGAGTCTCCCAAAGCTTCAACTCCGCCGCTAACTCTCCAAGGTAAAATCGCTCTCGTTTCCGGCTCGGCAGCTGGCATCGGACTAGCGACTGCCACCACGCTCGCCGAAGCAGGCGCTTGCGTCATCGGAGCGGATATCAATCCAGAGATCACGGATATAATGGAAGGTATCGGCGCTCTCGGAATAGCTATCAATCTCACCGACGAGCCCAAGGTTAAAGCCATGATCGAGCAGATCATTCGCACCTACGGCGGACTCGACATCGTCGTCTCCAACGCTGGCATCTTCACAGCAGGAGCCTATCTCGAAAACTTGGAGCAAAGCAATTGGGACCGCAGCTTCCAAGTCAATCTCACGAGTCACCAAGTCCTGCTCAAACACGCCATCCCTTTCGTCAAAAAAGGAATCGATCCCGCGATCATTCTTATGGGTTCGCGCAACGTAAACGCTCCAGGAGCCGGAGCTGCCAGCTATTCCTGCGCGAAAGCCGGGCTCACCCAACTCTGCCGCGTCGCGGCCTTGGAATTGGCTCCCGATGGCGTTCGAGTAAATATCATTCACCCAGACGCCGTATTCGACACCAAACTTTGGACCAAAGAAGCCCTCGAACGCTCAGCTGAGCGCTACGGAATCACCGTCGAACAATACAAGAAGCGCAATCTCATGAAAACTGAGATCACTTCCCGTAGCGTCGGCAACGTCGTAGTGGCCCTCGCCTCGAACGTCTTCGGAAAAACCACCGGCGCTCAGATTCCAGTCGACGGCGGCAACGATCGAATTATTTAATATTAAACAGATCACACCCTCTCGAAAATCGACTATCCTCGGCAATCGCGACCAACCCCAATTTAAAATATGAAAAAAATACTCAACGACCCCAATGACGCAGCAGCCGAACTCGTCGACGGCCTCGTCGACTACTACAACGGCAAAGTAACCAAAGTCGGTCCAGGTGCCATCGCTCTCACCGATATCGCATCCGACAAAGTAGCCCTCCTCGTAGGCGGCGGCACTGGTCATGAACCGATCTACCACGGTCTCATCGGCGAAGGCATGGCCGACGGCGCAGCATGCGGCGACATCTTCGCAGCCCCTCCCCCGAACATAATTCTCGAAGCTACTAGGGCCGTGAACAAAGGCAAAGGCGTCCTGTATCTTTACGGCAACTACGCGGGCGATGTCATGAACTTCAAGATCGCCGCTCAACTCGCTGCAGCTGAGGGCATCAAAGTCGAAACCGTTCTCATCTGGGACGACGTCGCTTCCGCGGAACCAAGCACAAAAGAAGATCGTCGCGGCATCGCTGGCCTTATCCCGATCGTCAAGATCGCCGGCGCAGCTGCCGACAAAGCGAAAGACCTCGACGAACTCGTCAGTCTCGTCACGAGTGCTCGCGACAACACGCGCTCCGTTGGCGTAGCCCTCTCGCCTGGCTCAATCCCTGCCACCGGCAAACCAACTTTCGAACTCGATGATGATTCCATCGGAATTGGAATGGGCATCCATGGCGAACAGGGTGTCGGCATCGAAAAAATGATGCCTGCCGATGACCTCGCAGAAAAGTTGCTCAACCTAATTCTCGCCGACGACCTCATTCTCGAATCCGGTGACGACGTGCTTGTCCTCATCAACAGCCTAGGCTCCACCACAATGATGGAATGCCTCATCGTCTTGAAAAAAGTCAAAGCCCTACTCGTAGACAAGGGTATCAAAATTTACGACGTTATGCTAGGTCCGCTCGTCACCTGCCAAGAAATGGCTGGCCTCTCAATCAGTCTGACCAAGGTCGACGACACGCTTAAACCGCTCTGGGACGCACCTTGCTCCTCCCTCGGCTACACGAAACTTTAAGAATCAATTAACCGATGGTAGCGGCCGATCTCCGAGCGGCCGCTACCAATCAAAAGCTATATTATATGAGCAAAGAAACCTTAAGCCCCAACGAAGTCCGGGAAATGCTTATCGCCATTTCCGATAAGATCATCGAAAGCGAAGAACTGCTCTCCGAAGCCGATCGTCGCCTAGGCGATGGCGACCATGGCCTTGGAATGAAACGCGGGTTCACAGCGGCGAAAGCGGCACTTAAAGCCCTCGAACCCACAACCGTCGGCCAAGTATTCTCCACCACCGGCATGACTCTTATGGGCACAATGGGCGGAGCCTCCGGCGCAGTCATGGGCATCCTTTACCAAAATGGCGGTACTGCTCTAGGCGATGCCGATAGCCTCGACGCAAGCGGGCTCTCCATATTCATGACTGCCGCCCTTGAAGGAGTCACCAATCTCGGTGGAGCCAAGCCAGGCGATAAGACAATGGTCGACGCGCTCGCAGGAGCTCAAGAAGCCGCAGCAGCCAGCACAGGCCTTTCGCTGCCCGACGCGATGAAAGCCGTCAGCGATGGAGCGACCGCAGGCATGGAAGCCACCAAAGCGATGATCGCGACGATGGGACGAGCCAAAACGCTCGGCGAAAAATCAATCGGTCACCCCGATCCCGGAGCAGTCTCCGTATCCATAATGTTCCAAACCGCTAGCGCCTACGTTGGCTAAAGTAATTTCCTAAACACCTAAATTCATAAAACCTAAAAACCTTCACCATAAAATGGCAGATCTAGACGATATCAGAGACGGCGACAACTTCGGGCTCAACACGCCCGCCGATACCAGTTCCTTTTACCTTAAAGGAATCAATAGCACAGACTGGGGTGTCAAAAACCGCATGTCCCGTATTTTCAATCGCAAGTCCGGGCGTACCGTTATGCTGGCCTTCGATCACGGTTTCCTCATGGGACCGACTTCGGGACTCGAGCGTATCGATCTTAACATCGCTCCTCTCGCCGAGCACGCTGACTGCCTCATGGGCACTCGCGGAATGATCCGCTCTTGTATCCCCGCTGAGAATACAAAGCCAATTTGTCTTCGCACGGATACAGGAACGACCATCCTCACAGAGATGAACCACAACGTTCTGATCGCCGAAGCCGAAGCGATTAGCATGAACGCATCATGCATGGCTGCAATGATCGCGGTTGGAGACGCCGATACAGAGGCCATTACAATCGCCAATATCAGCCGCTTGGTTGACATCGGACAAAAGTACAGCATTCCCGTAATGGGAGTAACCGCTGTAGGTAAGGATATGGCCCGCGACTCACGCTACTTCGGTCTAGCCGCTCGTGTTTGCGCCGAAAACGGTGCGAGCATCGTCAAGACCTACTACACGGAAGGCTTCGAAAACGTCGTAGCGGCAACGCCCGTTCCTGTCGTAATCGCTGGCGGTAAAAAACTTCCTGAACTTGAAGCGCTCGAGCTCGCTTACAACGCAATCCAGTGCGGCGCAGCCGGCGTAGACATGGGCCGTAACGTTTTCCAGTCTGACGCTCCTCTAGCGATGATCAAAGCAGTCAGCGGAGTCGTCCACGACAACCTCACGCCAAAAGAAGGCTTCGAGCTCTTCAACGATTTGAAGAACGCGTAGCTCAACCACTAGTCATCAAATTTTCAAAGGCCGGACCGAAAGGTCCGGCTTTTTTGCACTCAGTCATCACTCTTCGTCAGCCAAATCGTGGAAAACGATAATCGAAGGATTGCCGACTGCCGCGTATTGTCCGGTAAAATTTAAAGTCCCCGACTTCTTATCCACTCGGAAGATAGCTATATTGTCGGCTCGCTGATTACAGGAATACAGGAACGCGCCGGTCGGATCGAAATTGAAACTACGTGGATAGTTGCCACGCGTCCACTCGTCGCCAACCCAACTCAACTCGCCGGATTCTCCGACTGAAAATATTCCGATGCTGTCATGCAACCGGTTTCCGACATAAACAAATCGGCCATCGCCTGAGACCGAAATCCCTGAGCAGAAATTGCTCCCCTTATAACCAAGAGGCAGACTGGAAATCGTCTGACGCTCAGCCAACCTCCCTTTGCACGAATCGTAATCAAACAAAACGATTGTCGATCCCTCCTCCTGCAAAGAATAAAGCCAGCGACCGTTTGGGTGAAAATGAAAATGCCGCGGACCATCTCCGGGCGGCAATGAAACCGCTGCCGGATTGTTAGGCGTCAACTGCCCCTTCCGTTCGTCGAACTTCCAAACGTAGATTTTATCTAATCCCAGATCAACGTGCAGGACGAATTTTCCAGACGGATCCGACTCGATCATATGAGCATGTATCTGGTCGTGACCGCTGAAAGCGAAACTTCCTGGAGGAGCGTTCGTCGCCCGCGTCGGCCCAACCTTTCCGGAATCCTTTTCAATATCCGAAGCCTCTCCTAGGCTTCCATCCTCTAAAATCGGCAGCACCGCCACCGATCCGCCAAAGTAATTCGCCACCAACACAAATCGCCCCGAAGGATGAACGCTCAAATGAGCCGGTCCCTTGCCGCCAGAGTTCACAGTGTTCAGCAGCTTCAAACTTCCATCAACCAGATCGACTGAAAAAGCGCTCACCGAACCCGCTTCGTCGTCGCCAATCCTCTCAGTCTCATTCGCCGAATACAGACGCGTCCTTGTAGCGTTGAAAGCCAAGGCGCTCGGGCTCGTCCCCATCTCATGCAGTCCGCTCGGCGTCATCGCTCCCGTAAGCCTATCCACTTGAAACAAATGAATCCCGCGCCCGTTTCCAGGAGGCAAATCCACTTGAGTATCCCGCATGTTTTGCAGCGGCGACGTATAGGTGCCGACATAGGCCATTAGCGGTCTCTTAGCAGCCTCCGATTGGGCATCGAGCCCAGACGCTACGATCAATGAAAAAATCGCCGCGAATACGGCCAGCTTGTTTGAAAACGAAACGTTCGTGTGTCTCAAAACAGTCATAATAGAAGCGGGGCTACCAAACGAAGGATAAACGAGAAACCAAAATACTCCGCAACCGAAAGGTAGGCAAGCGGCTAAATTCCCACACCCCAAACACAACCGTT
>Ga0315326_10000681_pt1 | contig 16770 bp, 18 predicted proteins | sample M180m32315metaG_FD_203457 | JGI IMG/M metagenome (GOLD analysis project Ga0315326, IMG submission 203457) | Ammonia-oxidizing marine archaeal communities from Monterey Bay, California, United States - M1 80m 32315 | ecosystem: Environmental > Aquatic > Marine > Coastal | place: USA: California... | reverse complement strand
CGTTGCGGAACAGCTGGCCGCCCCAGACGCCCCACGGCTCGCGCCGATAGATGGCGCCCTCCAGGCACGACTCAAGCACCGGGCAGTCGGCGCAGATGTTCTTGGCCTGAACGATGTCCCCGATGTCGTCGCTGAAGAAGACACCGGTCGGGACGCCTAGCCGCTCACAGGCGGCCTCTCGGCGCCAGATCTCTGGTTCGTAGGTCAGTGCTTCCTGCATGGTCTCGCTGCTTTCTGGGTTGCTGGGCTGGGGGATCGAGGGTCTGGTCTGAAAAACGAAGAAGGCCGCCGGATTGCTCCGGCGGCCTCGGGGTGGATCTGCGTTCAGCTGATCAGCTGTTCGCTCCCCGGGGCCGCTGGCCGGTCTTGGCAAAACCGGTGGTCCGATAGCTGGTGAACGTCGAGAAGTCGACGTGCCACGAGGTACCCGGCTTCACCGACGCCAGGTTGGCCGAGACAGGACCGGCCACCACATGAGCCGGATGCACGCGCGACGAGGACACGTGCACGCCGGCCGAATGGCCGTGTCGATGGCAGTGGTGCTCGTACATGGCGGATTTCCCGTGGGTTTCTCGGTGGCGGTCGCCACCCTGTCTGACGTCCACGATAGGGGCGTCAGATCGCTCTTCATCCGAGTCGATCGGGTGGGTGCCGGTCAAGCGAATTAATCAGTGGGTCGAATACATGGCCTGACCTGCGATTTCGTCTCGGGTCGCCTGGCCCAGGATTCGTAGGTGCTCAAGGTGGGCGTAGGTCTCGCTGGCCGCCATGTCGCCCCAAGAGCGTTCCTTGAAGAGTCGCTGCATGTAGGCCTCCACCGTGCCCGATCCCATCTCGTTGCCGGCCGCCCGGATGGTCTCGAGGCGCTCCCCGTGGTGGCCGATGATGTGATCGACCCGGTTGCTGACGTCGGTGAAAGGGTGGCCGTGGGCCGGCAGTACGTGGCGCAGCCCCGGCAGTTCCTTCATCCGTTCCAGGGACCGAAAGAAGGTGGCCAACGGATCGTCCATAGGACCGATGCCGTTGATGTGGGGCGTGATGGTGGGCAGGACGTGGTCGCCCGACAGGAGGATCCCGTCGACCGGATCGTAGAGGCAGAGGTGGTCGTGGGTGTGGCCGGGGGTGTGGAGGGCCAGCCAGGTACGACCGCCCAGGACGATTTCCTCGCCGTCGACCACGGTGTCGGACGGCTCGGGTACCCGCCAGGACCGGGATCCGCCGGTCACGTCCATCTCCGACCACTTACGCAGTTCTTTTGCGGGCGGTGCCGATCGGGTGGCGCCCCACGGGGTGGGACGGTTCATCATCGATCGGACCTTCTCGAGGTCCTCGTCGTCGGCCAGGTCTAGTTCGCCGCTATCCATCTCCTCGTCCACGGCTATGTCCATCCACACAGACCGGAAGTCGGCATGGGTGAGGACCCGGGTGCCGTGGTCGTCGCGTAGGCGGTGCACCCCTCCGAAGTGGTCGGGGTGGCTGTGGGTCACCACCGCGGTGTGGACCCTTGAGTGGTCGGCGCCCACCTGGGTCAGCCGTTCGCCGAGGGCGTTCCACGATTCGAGGCTGGGTAGGCCGGGGTCAACGAGGGTGAGGCCGTCAGCGTCCTCGAGGGCGTAGCAGTTGACGTGGCCGAGGCCGGGCATCGAGATGGGGAGCTGAAACCGGTACAACCCGGTGGCCAGTTCGGTGACTTCCGTAGAGGCCTGTTCCTGTTCCTGTCGGATGGGGCGGGGTTCGGGAGGTCCGCCGTGGGAGCAGGGGTCGGTCACGGCGTCACAATAGGAGGGAGCCTCTGCAACCGCCGAAGCGGCGGTGCCCGACGGCGGCCTGGAGGTCAGGTCTTGGAGAAGAGCGCGGCGCGGTAGTGGCGTAGTTCGGCCACCGACTCCCGGATGTCGTCCATGGCCCGGTGCCCACCAGCCTTGTCGGGCGCTGACTTGAGGACCTCGGGGTGCCAGCGTCGGGCTAGCTCCTTGATGGTGGAAACGTCGACCGATCGGTAGTGCAGAAACTCCTCGACCTCGGGTAGCCAGCGCAACAGGAACCGTCGGTCCGTTCCGATCGAGTTACCGCAGAGGGGAACGGTACGCGCCTCGTCGATGTGCTCGCGAAGGAAGGCCATGGTGGCCTCGCTGGCCTCGTCCAGGGTGGTGGTCGAGGCCTCTATGGCCCCCAGCAGGCCGCTCTTCGTGTGCATGGCGCGTACGAAGTCGCCCATGCGGTCCAGCACCTCGGGCGGCTGGTGGACGACGAGGTCGGGGCCCTCGGCGACGATGGCGAGGTCGTCGTCGGTGATCAGGGTCGCGATCTCGACGATCACGTCCGTGTCGGGATCCAACCCGGTCATCTCGAGGTCCATCCATGCCAGCACGGTGCCGATTCTACGGTGTGGGGCACGGTGGCCAGCTAGGGGCGGGGGCTAGGGTCGCCGCCGTGCTTGAGATCCCCCTGCTCCGGCTGGTCGACGACCTTCCCCTCCCCTCCTATGCCCGTGAGGGTGATGCCGGTGCCGACCTGGTGGCCGCCGAGGACGTGACCCTCGCGCCCGGTGGTGGCCGCGCTCTGGTGGCGACCGGTGCGGCCATCGCCATTCCGGTTGGCTATGCCGGGTTTGTCCAACCCCGGAGCGGGCTGGCCCTAAAGCACGGCGTGACCTGCCTGAACACGCCGGGTCTCATCGACTCGGGCTACCGGGGCGAGTTGAAGGTGTTGCTCGTCAACACCGATCCGACCGAGCCGTTTGAGGTGGTGCGCGGCGAGCGCATCGCCCAACTGGTGATCCAGCGGGTCGAGGAGTGCCGGTTCGCTGAGGTCGAAGAACTTCCGTCGTCCGAACGGGGTGAAGGCGGCTTCGGTTCTACCGGTCGTTGAGCCGGGATCGATGAGCTCGGAGATCGACCTGTGGGGATGATCGAGGAACTGCCGGGTATCGACGGGGCTGACGAGGGCACCCGGGGCACGGTGGTGAACCACCGGATGCGCGAGGTCACCGAGCTGGTGGCTGGAAACGGAACCTGGGACGACTCGCTGGTCGGTGAGGTGCGGACCCTCTTCGACTCGTTGGCTCCGGGGTGGACGGCCACCCGGGACTATCCGACCCGCAACGCGCCGGTACTGGACGCCTTGGAACGGGGTGCCGTGGCCGGACGGACGGTGCTGGAGCTGGGGGCCGGGACCTGCATTTCTGCTCGGGACCTGATGGGTCGGTTCGATCGCTTCGTGGCCGCTGACCTGTCGTGGGGGATGCTCAGCAACGCCGTGGATGGGGCACCGCCGCTGGTGTGTACCGATGGGTCTTCCCTGCCGCTGGCCGACGGGGTGCTCGATGTACTGATCCTGCAGAACATGTTCCTGTTCGCCACCGAGGTGGATCGCTGCCTGGCCGACGACGGCTGTGTGGTGTGGGTGAACAGCCGTGGTCCGGAGACGCCGATCCACCTGTCCTGCGAGGCGGTGGTGGCTTCGCTAGAGGCAGCCACCGGGTCCGGGTGGCGGGCCGTCACCTCGACGGTAGGCGAGGCTATGTGGACCGTGGTGCGTCGGGCGGCTACGAGCCCCCGACTCAGGAACGGGGCGCGCTGATTCGCAGGGTGCGGCCGTCGCCGGTGACGTCGATTGCCACCTCGGTGTCGGACACCCAGTAGTCGATCACGACGTCGGCACCGGCGGCGGCTATCTCGGTGGCCATCTCTTGGACGGAGGAGGCCAGGTCGCCGATTTCGGAGGGCTTGATCCGGTGTATCCGAAGCAGGGAGGCCAACCCGACCCGGGGGAGGTCGCCGACTGGACGGGACGCGGGGATACGCAGGGTCACCGCCTCGAGGTCGTCCCGTCGGGAATTGCGTGCCATACGGCGAGTCTCCCACCCCTCGGGGCCGGGCGGGGCGTCGTTACCAGTTCCCGGTGCGGGGTTTCTGACGGTGGGCCTCTGGCGGCGGGGGCGCGGGTCGGGCAACATCGTCGGTATGGCCGTGCTGGTCGATGAGGCCGTGTGGCCCTGGAGGGGTGCCCGATGGGCTCACCTGGTGAGCGACGACAGCGTCGACGAGTTGCACGCGTTCGCCCGGCGCCTAGGGCTTCGCCGCATGGCCTTCCAGGGTGACCACTACGACGTCTCGACCGATGTGCGCGAACGGGCGCTGGCCCTGGGTGCCGTGCCGGTCCGGGGCCGGGACCTGGTCCGTCGCCTCCGGGCGGCTGGCCTGCGGCTGTCCGCCGAGGAGCGCCCGGGGTCGTGGGAGGAGATCGGTCGATGGTTTGGTGCCGGGGTCCGACCCGACGTTGGTTCCGTGGTGCCGGTAGCCCTGACCGAAGCCCTGAATCGGGTGGATGCTCGGTGGGCCACCGCCGAGGTGGTCGCGTTCCAGCGGACGACCGAGGTGGTTGTGGTGGTTGAGGACACCGGGGGCGTGGTACTGGCTGGTCCAGTGCCCGTCGGGGTGGAGGCCCACTGCCATGATGACCGGATCGTTGAACTCCTGGCCCTTAGGAAGCAGGCGACCCTGTGAGGGGACCGGTTCCAGCCGTTCTTTTTGCGGTGCTCCTAGTTGGGGTGTCGTGTGGTGGTGATGGGTCGGTGGACGACACGCCATCGGCCACCGGGTTGACAGTGGACAGATCCGAGGTGGTGGCGTCGACCACGACGATTCCCCAGATAGTGACCAACGGGTGGGTCCAGGTCGGTAACCAGTCGTTCGACATGGAGTTCACCTGCTACTCGCCGGGGCCCGGCGACGTGGCGGCCATCGGTGTCGGTCGCCATCCTGACAGCGGCCAGCCCGTCGAGGCCCTCATCCAGGGGTTTCTGGGCCAGCCCTACGTGGGCCTGACCATAGGAGGTTCGGTCCGTTACGAGGCGTCGTTTGACGCGCCGTTGGAGGTGTTCGTCCACGACGGGACGATCAGCGCAGGGGCCATTGAGTGGCTGCGAGGCCTCGACCTGGACTCCGCGGTCGGCGAGCGGATCGGATACGGAGCGGTGTTCGTCAGCTGCGGCGAGTACGTCCACGACCTGCCCGAGGGATACTGACCGGCCCACGGACCCCGAGCGTCGGTCAACCGGGGCAGCCGCCCAGTTCCTCGGCCCACGGGAGGCGACCAGCCCACAGCCGGGTGATCTGGAGCCCGTTGGACAGGAACATGACCCGGTAGGTGGCGTCAGCAACGTCTTTGGGGACATAGGCAAGCAGGTTCCCGGACCCGTCGGGGAGCGTCGTGGTGTGGATGCGTTCGCCGAACATTTCCCGGATGCGGTCCTCGGTGTCGCCAATGCCGGCCCCTGACCGGGTAGTGATGGTGCGGGTGTCGACGTCGACCCGTTCGATGGTGCCGGACACCACCCAGAAAATCAGTCCGGCCTGTCCGGCTTCGGGGACGACGAGGAAACAGTGGCCCACCGGGGTGATGGGGGTGAACTGGCTACCGGCGGCCATCTGTGCGTCGTGGAGTGTCATGCCGAACATGACGCGGTCGATGCCGACGGTGCTGACCGAAGAGGAGGCATCCAGGGTCGGGACGCCGAGGCCTTCGATGGGGGCCAGGGTGCCCAGGGGCTCGGTCGCCACGGTCTCGGTGACTGTGGCGTTCGTGGTGGTCACGGCGACGAGGACGCCCCCGTCGGAGGTGTCGTCGTCGTACCCGGCGACGGTGGTCGGCGCAGGAACGGTGGCGGTCGGCGCTTGCGTGGCCGGGGTTGCTGGCATGACGACCGACTCGTCGACGGGATCGCCGCCCAGGCCGATGACGAGCACGCCGATGATGGTCACCACGGTTAGGAGCATGACCACCATCGTCCGCATGGCTGCAGGCTAGGGGCCGGTTGGTATCGGGTTCGGTAGGCGACCGGCGTCAGTGGACGTTCTGTGGTCCACTGGCCCCATGCGGATGTCTGAATCCCCCGGTCGCCTCCTGGCTACGGGTGGCAGAGTGCCGGCCGCCATATTCCTCCTTGCGTTCGTTGCCGCTGCGTGTGGCAGTGCCGAACGGGTCTCGACGTCCACTGTGCCCGTCCCGAGCGCCCGACCGACGACCACCTCCACGGCTCTGGCCACCACGGTCGCCTGGACGACCACCACGTCGACGACCACCACGTCGACGACCACCACGGTCGCCTGGACGACCACCACGTCGACCCTTGCTCCCGGTCCGTCTGCGGCCGAGTGCGTGGCCGACCTCCCGGTAGGGCTCCGGGTCGGGCAGGTCCTGCTGCCTCTGGCCACCCAGGCGGAACTTCCGGTGGTGGCCGATCTGGCCGGCCGTGGCCTGGTGACCGGGGTGGTCGTGGTTGGTGCGGTGGGGGACGGCTTCCCGATGGCGGTGGCCGCTGTGCAGGCCGCATCGGCTACCGGGCCGGTGATGGTGGCCGTGGACGAGGAGGGAGGCCGGGTCCAGAGGTTCGAGGCCATGTTGGGGTCGATGCCGTCAGCTGCAGAGATGACTGCCCTAACGGTCGACGCGGTACGGGCCATGGCCACCGAGCGGGCAGAGGCGCTGGTCGACCTGGGGGTCACGGTGGTTTTGGCGCCGGTGCTCGACGTGGGCGGTTCGCCGGGGATCGGCGACCGCTCGTTCTCTGACGATCCTGAGGTGGTGTCCACCCACGGCATTGCCTTTGCCGAGGGCTTGATGGCTGGCGGCTTGGTGCCGGTGGTCAAGCACTTCCCCGGCCATGGACGGGCCAACGCCGATAGTCATGACGAGTTAGCCACCACGCCGCCGCTCGGCGAACTGTGGGAGGTCGACCTGCTCCCATTCGTCCTGACTCCCGACGGAGCCGCGGTCATGGTGGGCCACCTGGCGGTGCCAGGCCTGACCGGTGGAGTGCCGGCCACCCTGTCACCTGCCGCCGTCACCGGCCTGCTACGAGACGACTTGGGCTTCGACGGGGTTGTGGTCACCGACGACCTGGCCATGGGGGCGGTCGCCGACCTGGTCGACGTGGCCACCGCGGCACGACTGGCGCTGATCGCCGGCGCCGATCTGTTGATGATCGGTGGCCTGGCCAACGTGGTGCCTGCGGCGTGGAGTCTCGTGGCCGCCTTGGACGATGGATCGTTGGACGAACGGTGGCTGGACGAGGCGGTCGAGCGGGTACTAGCCATGCGCGGGGTGGATCCGTGCACCCTCGTCGCACGAGAAGGCTGACAGCATGACCGATTCCTTCTTCCAGGCAGCTATTGACGAGGCGCGCCTCGGGTTGGCAGAAGGCGGCGTACCCATCGGTTCGGTCCTGGTGATCGACGGGAAGGTCGTCGGGCGTGGCCACAACCAGCGAGTACAGCGAGGGTCGGTGGTGCTCCATGCCGAAATGGCGGCGCTGGAGGACGCAGGCCGACTAACGGCAGCCGACTATCGACAATCGGTGCTCTATTCGACGCTTTCTCCGTGCGCCATGTGTACCGGTGCCGTGCTGCTCTATGGCATACCGAGGGTCGTGGTTGGAGAGAACCGCATCTTTCAGGGCCCTGAGGACCTCCTCACGGACCACGGTGTCGTTGTCGAAGTTTTGGACGACACCGTGTGCGTGGAACTCATGGCCACCTTCACTGCTGAACACCCGGACCTGTGGAACGAGGACATCGGCGAGTAGGGGACCAGGGCCAGTAGATCGTGGGTCGCCCGGGGCTCGAACCCGGCACCTTGGGATTAAAAGTCCCCTGCTCTACCCGATGAGCTAGCGACCCGCCGGTGGATCGAAACCTGGTGTGAAAACCGGTCGACCACCGCCGGTCAGGGTACAGGTGGGCGTGTGTTGGAGCGGCTTGGCGGTGAAGGCGAATCAGTGCGCCAGGGGTAGAACTCGGAAGCCGACCCTCGGCCCGCATGCACCCGAAGAGGCATCCAGCACCTACGGTCTCGGTGGTGGCCTGAGTCTGATATTCCATGTCGGGAGGTTGAGCCATGGGTGCACTAGGCAAGTTGGGCTTCGAAGTGCGGTCGGCCAACGTCCTACAACGAGCGGTACAGAAGGTGGCATCAACCCGGTTCGGGGCCTGGTACTTCTCCAAGACCCTCCACTTTCCCGACAAGGCACTGTTCAAGGTCACCGGGGGTCGACTGACCGTCCCCGCCCTCCTGGCTGGGCTGCCCGTGATGATGCTGACCACCACCGGCGCAAAGACCGGGAGACCCCGGACCATGCCTCTGCTCGGCATCCCCGTCGGCGATGACCTGGCGGTCATCGGGTCCAACTACGGCCAGAGAAAAACCCCCGGCTGGGTGTACAACCTCGAAGCCAACCCGTCGGCGATCATCGTCTACCGGGACCGCTCAGTGGAGGTCGTTGCCCGTCGGGCCGACGAAGCAGAGACCGACCGGATCTTCGCCCTCGGCCACGCCTTCTATCCCGGCTACGCCAAGTACCGGTCGAGGGCCGATCACCGGATCATCCGGGTGTTCATCCTCGAAACGGCCACGTAGGCAACCGGCCCAGACGCTCTCGTCGGTGGTGCCGGAGGTGACTTTCAGGACGTGAAGGCGCCGCCGTTGAGGCCGATTGTCTGACCGGTCACCCACGACGCTTCGTCGGACGCCAGCCACAGACAAGCCGCCGCCACGTCGTCGGGCGTCCCAAGGCGGCCCACCGGGATGACCTTCCGAAAGGCGGCCACCGTCTCCTCACGGACTGAGTCCATGACCCCGAGGGCCACCGAGTTGGCGGTGATCCCATCGCGACCATGCTCCAGGGCAAGGCTGCGCACCAGGCTCAGGGCACCGCCCTTGCCCACCGAGTACGGGGCGAACCCGATGCCCACCCCGTGGGTGCCGGCCGCCGAGGAGATGGCGATGATCCGCCCGTGGCCTCGTTCCACCATGCCGGGCAGCACGGCGTGGCAGCAGTACAGGACCCCCAGCAGGTTGACCTCCATCGGGCCTCGCCAGTCCTCGGGCACGGTCTCGGCGAAGCGTTTCGGCAGCATGTCCTCAGCACCACCGTTGCCAGCGTTGGCCACCAGCACGTCAACCGGTCCGAAGTCGGCAACCGCGGCCAGCACGGCATTCCGTTCAGTGACGTCAAACGGCGCCGCAACGGCCTGGCCACCACTTTCGACGATGTCGGCGACGATGTTCTCTGCCCGTTCGGCCCGTAGGTCGTTGACCAGTACGCGGGCTCCTGCGGTAGCCAACATCTCAGCGATGCCGGCGCCGATGTTCTGGCCCCCACCTGTCACGAGTGCAGTGCGCCCAGTTAGATCAAACACGATGTTTCCTCAGAGTTCCCGCAACGGTCTTCTCTCTCAACCGTCTTCGCCTTGGCTTGATACTGCCCGTTCCGCCATGAGGCGTTGACCGATGTGTTCGACCTGTCCGTCTTGGTTGGCCAACAGAGCGTCGTTGTAGTGGCGGCCACCGAGGTGGTGACCGGGACCGGTCGGGGCAAACCCCATTAGCACTGAGATCCGGTGCGGACCAGTGGTGGACGTGGGTGGCAGCGAGGCGTGCATCAAGTCCGAGTAGTGGAGGGTCACGTCACCGGGACCGATTGGCAGACCGACACCGTCCGGGGCCTCGGTTGCCTTGCCGTCAACGAACGGAAAGGCTCCACGGTGTGACCCGGGTAGGAACCGGAGCTCTCCAGCTTCGGCAGAACCGTCAGTGAGACAGATGGTCAAGACCGCCGAAGGGCAGCGGTTGGCGTGTCCACCCATACCGCAGTCCCGGTGCCACGGTAGATCCCCGAGACCATCGGTCATGCCTGGTCGCTTCCACAACACGGTCACCCTGTCGACCGATTCCGGACCATCGTCCACGCTGGGGGCCAGCTCCTCGTCGGCGATCCCGACGATTTGCCGCACCCGCTGGTCGTCGATCAGAGCGTTCAGGCTGGGTCGGCTGGCTGCCCGTAGAACGCGGGTCAAGACCTCGGTTTCGCTCCCATCTCGACCCCACCAGGAGGTCATGTCACCCGGTCGGGCCTCATCGGCGAGGATCTCGGCGTCGTCCAGCATGACGTCAACCTCGTCGGTGCCGAAGACGCCAGAGACACACAGGTAACCGGCCGTTCGAAGGAAATTGGCAGCGTCAGCAGCACTGGCCTTCAGTTGGGCGAACGGAAACGTCCGGGTCGGGTCGAGTGGTGAACCATCGACGTCGCGCAGGTCGACAGCTTCGGGATCGAAGATCGGGAGACCATGGAACAAGGCACGGAGGCCCGGCTCCCAACCCATGAACCGGAGGGGATCGCCGAATGGCACCGTTGCCCGGTCTGTGTAGAGCAGGCCCGGGGCAGTGTCGAGGTCTGAGGCCAGGCCCAGCCACGCCTCAAGACCGACTGACACCACGACGTCGGCGCTGTCCTCGCCCTCGACCAGTCGGACTGATCCATCGACTGGCACGTAGGTCCAGGAACCAGCTGGTGTACGGACGGCCAAGGCCCCCTTGCCAGACAAGTAGCCATGGGCCAGGGCACCGGTTCCATCGGCGATCCGACCAGGTAGTACCTCGGTGTGGAAACGCTGGAACGATTCGGCGTCGGGGCTCAGGACTCCAGAATCAGTGGGCTGCTGGCTCATGACCAGACGGTAGTTAAGCGAGCCCACTGAGTGCCATGACTATCTGAATAGTGCGACGGGTCCGGTGTAGGTTCCGCGACCGTGATCACGAGGCCGGATCTTGACGTGCGGGCCATGGCAGCAGGTCGGCTCGTCCGGCTGCGGTCCACCATGGTGGCCGACGGGATCGACCTGCTGGTCCTCCACAATCCAGTGAGCCTCAGGTATGGCGTTGAGTATCGCTGCTACAACACCTTCCAGGCCCACATACCGACTTCTTACCTACTGGTGCCCGCCGAAGGACCAGTGGTGATGCACGGGGCCAATGCCATGGATTTGCCACTGGTCGACGAGTTCCTCCCAGCCAACGCGGTCACCGTCTTTGACTCAGGCCTAGATCAGTTTGAGGTGGCGAGGCGTTTCGCACGCGATGTAGTTGCCGGCGTCAAGGGAGCGGGGCTTGGAACTGGCGCGCGGGTGGGCGTAGAACGACTGTTGCCTTCAGCACATGCCGCTCTGGTCGAAGCCGGAATCCAGACCGTTGACGCTGAGGGGACTGTCGAGTTGGCCCGTAGCCGCAAGTCCGACCTTGAGATGGTGGCCCTCGGCCATGCCGTCGAAGTGGCAGAGCACGGCATGGCTGTCATGGAGGCTGCCCTGATACCCGGCATGACCGAGAACGGCCTGTGGTCCCTGATCCACCAGGTCAACGTGTCCCACGACGGCGACTGGTTCGATGGCCGGATGCTCTGTTCAGGGCCCCGTACCAACCCCTGGTACCAGGAGGCTGGGCCAAGGGCTATCGGGGCTGGAGACCTGGTGGCCTTCGACACAGACATGATCGGTCCATTCGGCTACTGCGCTGACATCTCCCGCACCTTTGTCTGCAGGGGTCTAGACGGCCGCCGAGAGCCGACGCCCGAACAGAGGAGGTTGTACGAGATGGCTCGTCACGAGGTCGGGCACAATACGGAGCTACTCCGAGTCGGAGCATCGTTTCGAGAACTATCAGCGGCTACTTGGCGCCAACCAGATGAGGTGTGGGTGAACCGGTATGCGTGCGCCTTCCACGGGGTGGGTATGGCGGACGAGTATCCCAGGATTCCGTACCCGGCCGACTGGGAGCGGTGCGGCTACGACGGCGAGGTGGAGGACGGCTTGGTGTTGTCCGTGGAGTCCTACGTCGGACCCGACGGTGGAGCCGAGGGCGTGAAGCTTGAACAGATGGTTCGGGTCACTACCGACGGGGTCGTCCCGCTGTCGACCTACCCGCTGTGGGACGAGGACTGAGGTCGTCCCCGGGTGTCGATCCACGAGGCCTACGGTCTCTATGACGCGACGGGGTTGGCCGGACTGGTGGTCTCCAACGAGGTCAAGGCCGTCGAACTTGTCGAGGTAGCGATCATCCGGATCGAGGCGCAGAACTCCAGGCTGAACGCTGTGGTCCTTCCCGCCTTTGCCGACGCTCGGGACCGGGTGGCGGCCGGCGTTCCGTCGGGCCCGCTCCATGGCGTCCCGTACCTGGTCAAGGACCTCAACACCAATGTGGCCGGCTTGCCGTCGACGAACGGGAGCCGGGCCCTACGCCACGTGGTCCCAACCGTCGACTCGGTCCTCGTGGGCCGGATGCGAGATGCCGGCCTGGTGGTGCTGGGCAAGACCAACACCCCGGAGATGGGCATGGGTATCTGTACCTCACCGGCCCTGAGGGGGCCGACCCCGAATCCATTCGATCCGACCCGTAGTGCCGGTGGGTCCAGTGGCGGCTCGGCGTGTGCCGTGGCCTCCGGGATGTTGCCGGCAGCCCACGCCACCGACAGCGGCGGGTCGATCCGGATCCCTGCAAGTAACTGCGGGTTGTTCGGGCTCAAGCCCACCCGGGGTCGGGTTCCACTTGGAAATGATGCCGCCGAGGGCCTCGATGGCCTTAGTACGAGCCATGCCGTCACTCACAGCGTGCGTGACTCGGCACTTCTGCTCGATGTCACCCACGGTCCTTTCCCTGGGTCTCCACCCGATGTTGCCGCCGTTCCGTCTCCCGCCGGCGGTTTCGTCAGCGCTATAGACGGGCCGCTACGGCCATTGAGGATCGCCCTTTGGACCGAAGGGTTGGCGGGCGAGTTGGTGGACGAGGCCTGTCGGACCGCGGCCTGTCAGTCGGCAGGTCTGGCCGAGGTCCTGGGCTGTTCGGTGGCCGAGGTTCGGCCACCCGTCGACGGATGGGCCGTGCGAGAAGCACTGTCCGCGGTGTTTGCGACCAACGTCCACGCCACCGTCGCTGGGATCCTCCAGGTCCACCCGGATGGAGACCCGACGGATTTCTTCGAGCCAGCCACACTGGCTGCCTACCGTCACGGCAGGGGTATACGGCCCGACGACCACCGCCGGGCCGTTGTCGAACTACACCGGACGGCCCGGGCCATGGAACGCTTCTTCGAGGACTACGACATTCTCCTCACCCCGACTCTGGCCGCTCCGGCCCGTCCTCTAGGGATGATGGACATGGGTGGCAGCGACTGGCCTACCTACATCTCGGCGATGCTGGACGAGATTCCGTTCACCCCACTGTTCAACGTGACCGGTGGGCCTGCAGCCTCGGTCCCGCTGGGTCGGTGCTCTAGCGGCCTGCCGGTAGGTGTGCAGATCGGAGCGGCGTTCGGCAACGAGGCCACCGTGTTACGTCTCGCTCGGGGGTTCGAGGAGGCAGCGCCGTGGCACGACCGGATCTGATCCGACCACCAGTCGTCCTCTACTTGGCGTTCTCTGAGGTGGCGTCTGGGGGGAGTCCCGCAGGCGTGGCGGTCGACGCCTCGGAGCTAGATGCAGAGACGATGCAGCAGATGGCCGCCGAGGTTGGCGCTCCGGCCACCTGCTTCGTCACCGGGTTCGCCGACGGGATCATCGATGTCCGGTTCTTCTCGACGACCACCGAATACGGAATGTGCGGGCATGGCACGGTCGGACTGGTGACATCACTCGTGGAAGAAAAGGTGGTGGTACCCGGTGCCGATGGTCGGGTCGATCTGGTCGTCCGATCAACTGGAGGAACTGTCGAGGTGGAGGTGCGCTGCAGGCAGGATGGTCGGCCTGAGGTCTGGATGGACCTCGCGCCGGCATCCTTTGAGCCCGGTGGCGTCGATTCCGCAGAGGTGGCGGCGCGACTGGGAGTCGCCATTGACAGCCTTGACAGTTCCCTGCCGGTAGAGCGGACGGTTTCTGACTTCACCCACCTGATAGTTCCGTTCCGAGACCTGTCGGCCATGGCAGCGGTAGCACCAGACTTCGACGGTCTCGCCGGGTGGTGTCGCCGGATCGGCGTCGACACGGTCGTTCTGATTGTCACCGACGTGGCCGACGACGACCACGACTACCGGTGTCGGGACCTGTGCCCAGCAGTGGGAACCGATGAGGCGGCGGCCACCGGAACGACCAACCGCGCTCTGGCCTGTTGGCTAGTTCGCCAGGAGCTGCTCGGTTTGGGAGTCGATGGGAACCACGTGCTGGTGGCGGGTCAAGGCATCGAGATGGGTCGCCCGTCGGCGGTCTATTCCGAGGTCGAGGTGGTCGGAGGGCGGGTGGCCCGGGTCCGGGTCGGCGGTGTGGCCACCCGCATCGACCCCTGACCCCGGTCAGTTGGAGAGTCCCTGACCCTGGCCAGGTGGAGAATTGGCGTTTAATAAATGACTTCTTCGAAGATGGCGGAATCGTCTGTTTCGGTGTGTCGGTGTAGCCGTAGGCCTCGCAGGCCATGAAGCCGAACTTCTGGTTCTGGAGGTTCAGGAACGGTCTGATGTCCGACGCGGAGGTGCAGGCCTCGCCCTTCGTGGTGCACTGGCGCTCTCTTTGCCGCGCGACCCGAACCCCGCTCTAGGAGGTCGCCGGAACGGTGTCACAGAATGGTCCTACTCTTCGGCGGAAACGAGTCCTCCACGAAACGGGGCGACATGCCGAACCAGAGGGCGAGAGGCAGAGGGCGCGGTGCGGGCAAGGGCCGTGTCGTGGACCGGCCCTCCTGGGAGTTGATCTGGAAGCGCGCCTCGAGGGAGTCCTCTTCCATTTGGTGGGAGGAAGGTGACGGGTCCGATCCGCCGAAGCATGAGGAGGTGTTCAAGGTTCTCGACCAGCTGGCGTCAGCGAACGATGGTCTGGGCACCTTGGCGGCACTCGCCGCCGTACTGGATGTCACCGATGAGGTGTGCGAGGTCTCGTCGGAGCTCCGTGCCGTCGCCGAACGGGCCGTCGACCCATCCGAGGCAAGGCTGTTCAAGGGGTATGTCAATCCCGAGGCGGTGCCACAGGCGGACGCCAGCGCGATGGCTGGACGGATGCTTCGGGCGCACCGGGATCGGGATCTGGACGCCATGGTCGAGGCGGCGAACCTCAATCCCCGACTGTTCGTCGAGCGTCAATTCGTGGGGGTGCTTACCATCGCCCCGGTACTTGCTTATGAGATCAGTAGGGATACCGATGACCCGCCGGTGTCCGAGAGCGTTTCGGAGTTCTTCGACCACTGTCCGATCCCGATGGCGGGAGCAGAGGACCTCCTCGATCGGATTGTCGGGGGGATGGTGGGCCGGCGACTAGAGGAGTTGGGGCACGAGGAGTCCTTGTCGGTCGAGGATGCCGAGATGCTCGTTGGCATGGGCGAGATGGTCCTCGAAAATCGACCTGTGGTCGACCGGTTCCTGCAGTGGGCGCTCGGTGTGGCCGCAGAGGTCCGGCGTACCAAGCCGTCCAAGTCGCTCGACCAGTGTGGAACGACGCTGACGTCCCACTTCGGACCTAAGGTTGGCGAACTAGCCGTCCGGGTATCCGAGGATCCGGCGACCCGCCGTTTCAGGCGCGTGGACGTGCCGACCGGGTCGTCCTATGGGTATTGGCGCCGGTGGTTGGAACTGATCTCACCAACAGGGTTTACCCATCGGACGCTGGGGTCGTTCACACCCGACGATCTGGTCACGGCGAAAGAGACGGTGGAGCTTCGGGGCGAAGTCCGCAAAGTGGTGGATGCGCTCGATTCATCGGGTGGGCCCGCCGCGTGGTTCGACGAGACCCTTTTCTGGTCGCTGGCTCGACGAAAGGAGTGGCTCAACGATCTCGCGGGGATCCTGGTGCAGGAGTCCACGGCCAGTGAGGTGTTTCTCAAGTACGCCGCCGGCTTTCCCACTGACGTTGCCCTTGGGCCGGCCGGGCCGTCGGTGGCCGCCCAGGAACTCTTCCTCTGGCTCGCTGGTGATCTGGCGATACGGGACCTCGTGGCCGATGGGGACATTGATGAGCTGGAGGGCTTGTCTTTAGAGGACCGGAACCTCTCTTTAGAGGACCGAGAGGCAGCCCTCATCGAAAAGGGCAAGGTTCTGGCCGCTCGAGTCAAAGAGGCGGTTTCGCTAGGTGACCCTGCTGCCGATGAACTCCGTGGGCTTGAGGGCTGGGTGGGTGAGATCGCTGAGATGGCCGCCACCGGCATTCGACGGCCAGCGTCGGACTTCGAACCGTTCACCGTCGGGGATGATTTTGGTCGGTGGATCGCACAGTTGGGGGGTTGGCTCAAAGCCCGGAGTTGGCGGGAACCCAAGGAACGTCCGGAGATCGAGGAGATCCCGGAAATCGAGCCTCCACCCCCCAGCGACACAGGTCTCGCCACTGGTTCCGGTGATGAGGTCGTCGAGGAACTTGATCCGGACGCTCCGATCGTCATCGTCTACGTAGGAGGCGACGAGCAGCAGGTCAGGATCCAGAAGAGCGTGAACGATCACGTCCAAGGCCGCTACGGCGGCCTCGTGAAGGTCGAATGGGTGCACATTGACTGGGGTGCCAACTGGCCGAAGGATGCTGACCGGGTCGACGCGTTCCTGAACTCGGGGGCGGATGCTGTCGTCCTCCTGCAGTGGCTCCGAACCAATATGGGCAAACGGGTCCGAAAATCCTGTGGCGAACATGACGTGCCACGGGTGTCCTGCACCGGGGGACGGACGTCGTCGATGCGGGCCATCGACGAGGCCGTCCAGGTCGTCTGTCGCCTCCGGCTTGATGCCTGATTTCCCGCGTCCGGTCGTCAGTTGGTGAGGATGTCGAACACCGTGCCGAGGCCTCCCTTGCCGTCCATCCGGTAGAACTCGGCATAGCCGCAGGCTTCGCAGGCCAAGAAGCCGAACTTCTGGTTCTGGAGGTTCAGGAACCGGCTGATACCCGATCCGGTGGTGCGGATCTCACCCTTCTCACAGTTGGTGCACCCGCACTTAGTGCAGGAAAAAAAGGTGTTCGCATCGGTCATGGGTCG
>Ga0315326_10000674_pt1 | contig 16885 bp, 20 predicted proteins | sample M180m32315metaG_FD_203457 | JGI IMG/M metagenome (GOLD analysis project Ga0315326, IMG submission 203457) | Ammonia-oxidizing marine archaeal communities from Monterey Bay, California, United States - M1 80m 32315 | ecosystem: Environmental > Aquatic > Marine > Coastal | place: USA: California... | reverse complement strand
TCTTTTGACCAATGACTTAGGTCTTAAAAAAAATATAAGAAGAATACTAGAACAAACTAGAGAAAAGCACCTTCCTGATTTAATGATTGGTAGATGGTATCTAGAGTGCAAGAGGTATGGCTCTGGTGCGGAGCCTTTAGAAGCTTGGTGGCAACAAGTTCTTGATGCTACCAAAGAAAAGGGCATACCCGCTCTAGTTTATAAATTTGATAGAAGACCCATTAAAGTTAGAGTTCCAATTGGCGCAATTAACCCTGATTTGCATATTGACTCACCATTTAATGCAGATCTTTTGTGGGATGATTTTATCTTTCTTTTAAAGGAATTGTATTCAGAAGATATAGAGAATCATGATTTAGAAGACTAATGCATACTTTTAAGACCAGAGTTTATTATGAAGATACAGACGCTCAAGGTGTGGTTTATTATGCAAACTATTTAAGATTCTTTGAGAGAGCTAGAACAGAGGCACTTAGAGGGGCGGGATACGGGCAAATGAAATTAATGAATGAAGGTCTTATTTTTGTCGTAAGAAATGTAGAAATGAAGTTATTAAAACCAGCAAGACTTGATGACGAGCTCTCAATAACCACTTCTCTTGTTAAGCTTGGAAAAGTAAGTTTTGATTTTAATCAAGATGTTTTTGTTGGCGAAACGCTTGTAACTCAAGCAATAATCCAATGTGGATGCTTGGATTATCAAAAATTTACTCCTTCTTCTCTTCCTGAGTATTTACATAAGGGTATGAAAAAACTAATCTAATCAAAGTATGGAACTATCAATTATTGAATTATTCTTAAATGCTAGCGTTGTAGTTAAGGCTGTTATTCTTATTCTAATAGCTGCTTCCGTATTCTCTTGGATGATAATCTTTGAAAGGTGGGTTTACTTAAATAAATCAAAAGAAGAAATCTTAGTTTTTGAAGAAAATTTTTGGTCAGATATTGGAGTTGAATCTTTATTGGAGAAGAGCCAAGAAGATGGACATGAAGCTATTGGAGCTGAATGTATATTTCAAGCTGGATATTTAGACTTCAAGAGACTAACTTCACAAAACCTTGATCCTGAAATAGTTATGGAGAGTGTGCAGAGAAATATGAGGGTAACTCTTTCAAGAGAGCAAGTCTTGCTTGAAAAAAACCTCCCTTATTTAGCAACAATTGCTTCTGTTAGTCCTTATGTAGGTTTGTTTGGGACTGTCTGGGGAATTATGAATTCATTTAGAGGTCTAGCGGGAGCCAGTCAAGCAACTTTATCAGCAGTTGCACCAGGTATTTCAGAAGCTCTTGTAGCTACAGCTATAGGCTTATTTGCTGCTATACCAGCTTTAATTGCATACAATAAATTTATATCAGAATCAGATACTTTACTTTCAAACTTTGAAGGGTTTATGGAGGAGTTTTCAGCAGTTCTCCATAGAGAAATCCATTCCACGAAATAATATGCTAAGGAGAAAGAGAAATCTGATATCGGATATCAATGTTGTTCCTTATATAGATGTTATGTTGGTGTTGTTGGTAATCTTTATGATTGCTGCACCTTTAATGGTTCAAGGAGTTTTAGTAAATTTACCTGAAGCTTCTGCAGACCCATTACCAGTAAAAAAATCAGAACCTCTTATAGTTTCTATAAAAAATAATGGATCCGTTTTTTTAGAGGTTGAATCACTTGATGGGCAAGAATTGGATCTAGAGCAGCTAAATCAAAACGTTTCAAAATTTTTAGATGCTGATCCCTCACTTCAAGTCGTTATTAGGGGAGACGGTAAGGTGGAATATGAGAAAGTTATGATAATAATGGCTGAACTTCAAAGGTCAGGTGCTCAAGATATAGGTTTGATTACTAAACCTCCAGCTAATTAAAGATGAATTACCTAGCCCCTTTCAGTCTATCGTGCTTTATTCACTTAGGATTAATAATATCTTTTTCAAATATATTCAGTATAGACATGGAATCTTTATCTCTTTACGAAATTGATCCAATCCCAGCTTATATAATTTATGAGCAACCTAAAAAACAAATAAAAAATAAAAAAATATCTATCCCTAAAGAAATAAAACTAGACCTGCAAGAACAACAAGAAAAAATAGTAATTTCAGAGCCCTCAATTGCTCTTGAAGAGATCACAAATATTTCACGAATCCCTAAAAAAAATTTTAATAGAGATGTTGTAAACTTCTCTCAATCAGAGATAAGTAAATATTCTTCAATTATAAAGCAACAAGTGATGTCTCAATGGAAAAAACCTAGCGCTATTACTGGCGATCTAATAACTGAAATAAGAATTACTCTCGTCCCAACTGGAGAGATTATTAATACAAAAGTAATAAAAGGTAGTGGAATAGAAAGTTTTGATGATTCCGCTTTAACGGCTATCGCAAGAGTAGGAAGTTTCGAAGGTTTACAGATGCCGTCTAATTTATTTGAAAAACACTTTAGGCAATTTATTTTAGTTTTTAATCCTAATAAATAAATCTAGTATGAATGTTCTCAAGAGTATTTTTTTAATTCTTTTATTGATATCTTCTCAATCAACTCTATCCCAACTAAGGATTGAGATAACTGGTGGTGCTGAAGATCCAATTAATATAGCAGTAGTTCCTATTGATTGGAGATTAGAGTTTCCTCAAGAGGAATATTTACATGAAATTATAAAGACTGATTTAGAGTCATTTGGTGAATTTAAAGTTTTGCCACCGAAGGGCATGCTCAGTTTTCCTTCAACTGAAGAGGAGGTCTTTTATCGAGATTGGAGATTATTAAATGTAGATTATTTGGTTCTCGGGCATGCCAATAAATCTGAAATAGAAGGAGATCTTAAGATAACTTACTTTATATTTGATTTAGCTAGAGAAAAAGTTATTCACAAAGCAATAATGTCTGGTCCAATTAAGTCTATCAGGAGAGTGGCTCATAACATGAGCGATAAGATTTATAAAAAAATCCAAGGCATTTCAGGAATATTCTCAACTAGACTAGCTTATATTGATAAACCTTCAGCAGATGACAAGAATTATAATCTTAGAATTTCAGATATTGATGGTTACAATGGCATCTCTCTTTTTTCTTCACCTCAACCATTAATGTCTCCAAATTGGTCTCCTTCCGGAGATAAGATGGCTTATGTTTCATTTGAAGAAGGGACTTCAAGAATCTTTATTCAAGAAATCTCAACAGGCAAGAGAAAAGGTATAAAGCTAGAAAAAGGCATTAACAGTTCTCCTAATTGGTCTCCTAAAGGAGATAAATTAGCTGCAGTTTTATCCAGAGAAGGTAACCCAGATATTTTTCTTTATGACCTAACAAGGAATAGTTGGAGGCAAATAACCGAGCACTTTGGCATAGATACAGAGCCTGATTGGTCTCCAAATGGTAAGTCATTGCTTTTTACGTCAAATAGGTCCGGTTCTCCTCAAATTTATCAGGTTAATATTAGAACTAAAAGGGTCAAAAGATTAACTTTCGAAGGAACCTATAACGCAAGGGCTAGATATTCACCTGATGGAAAGAGTATAGTTTTTGTACATAGAAGAGATGGAGTCTTTCATATTGCAACTCAGAAGATTAAATCTGGCAAGGTTAGAATATTAACCGATACCTCTTTAGATGAATCACCTACTATTTCACCTAATGGGAATGTGATTATTTATGCTACTAAAAAACTAGATGAAGACATCTTGGCAGGTATTACCATAGATGGTAAAACTAAATTTATTCTGCCTTCCTTGCAAGGTGAAACAAGAGAACCGGCTTGGTCTCCTATATTAGATTAGTAGAGAAATAGAAGTATAATAAGCACTTGGAGGCAAATAATGACATTAACTAGAAAATCTTTTTTTATTATTCTATCTTTCTTTATAGCTGCTTGTGGTTCTATTTCAAACGAAAGAACATCTGATGCGAGTGCAGTTTCTACTTCAGCTTCTGGAGCTTATTCAGATCAAGGGTTAACTTCGAGCAATATTTTGTATTTTGCTTATGACAAATCTGATGTAAATTCAGAAGGAAGAGCAAAAATAAGGAATTTGTCTAAGATTATCAACAAGGAAGGATTGAGCGTAAGAGTTGAAGGCCACTGTGATGAAAGAGGTACAAGGGAATATAATTTGGCGCTAGGAGAGAACAGGGCTAAAACAGTCGCAGAGTTGTTGGTAATTAATGGTGTTTCTTCTTCGAAAATAACAACAGTTAGTTATGGCGAAGAAAAACCTGCTATATCAGGATCTAATGAAAATTCATGGTCTCAGAATAGAAGGGCTTTAATTAAAACCTTTTAAAAGTTTTTGAAAACAAAGTATAGGTTTTTAATAGTTTCTTTAGCTTTATCTTTTAATCTATTTTCAGAAGAAATAGATGAAGCTACAGAGCTTCTTTATCAAAAACTCTCAGAATTAGAAAAAGAGATAGCTGAATTAAGGAGCCAGCTAGAGGAAAACTCAGTTCTAATGGAGAGATCTTTAGAACTGCAACAACAAAGATACTTAGATTTAGATTCTAGGATATTAGAACTATCCTCTATTGAAAGAAACATTGCCTCGAATAGCACTGAAGAAGATCTTGTTATGGATAATGGGCAAGAAGAAGAAAAGCTTTTATATAAAAATGCATTAGAACTTTTTGAAGCTTCTCGTTATGCGGAAGCCTTAGAAGTTTTTTCAGAGGTAATTATTACGTATCCAGATGGGATTTATACCCCAGATGCCTATTTTTGGTCTGGAGAACTTTTTTTAGCTCAAGAATTATATGAAGACGCAAAATTAAGTTACGCTGAAGTGTTTGAACAATTTCCTAATCATATAAGATCGGCAGATTCTCTTTATAAACTAGGAGAAATTAAGAGAATAGATTCTGAGCTCATCGAGGCAATAAATTATTTTGAGAGAGTAGTTTCTCTTTTTCCAGATTCGGGTGCAGCTCAATTATCTAAAAAATCTATTAAAATAATCAAAGAAGAGTCGAATTTAATTGATTAAAACATTAATATACGCTTTTTTTTTCGGGCCGTTAGCTCAGTCGGTAGAGCAGTTCGCTTTTAACGAATTGGTCCTGCGTTCGAGTCGCAGACGGCCCACCACTTTTTGAATGAAGATTCTATTAATATGTTTAGGGGGTTCGCTTGGAGCCTTGTCTAGATATTATCTAGCTGAAGCACTAAATAAATTTACCATAATTAATATCCCTATAGGTATTTTAGGAGTGAATTTCATTGGTTGCTTTATATTAGGTCTTCTGATTAATTACCTAGACCCAAAATTTGAAAATATATATAACCCTCTCTTATTTGTTGGTTTTTTAGGAGCTTTCACAACCTTCTCAGCTTTCTCAAAAGAGACAATTAATCTAATTTCTTCTGGAAATCTATTATTAGCATCTACTTATATCCTTTTAACGGTTTTCTCTTGCCTTGTTGGCACTTGGTTCGGAATGTTGATTTCGAAATAAGGCTAATTAATCTTTAGTCCTTTGGTATCTCGCATTATTTGTCTATAGCTGTATCCCTTTAAACCTTCTTCAGTTAAAAGCTGAGAAGTTTTTTTTCTGAGCCAAGTTATACCCTTGTTAGGGTTATCTGCAGATAATTCTTTTATTGTATGAACTATCTTTTCTTTTTTTAATGCAGAATTAATTGAAGATGTTTTTGATTGCAGTGTTTTAAAATTAGGATTCTTTTCTTCAGGCAAATAGCCTTTAATATTTGCTACTTCCAGAGCATCCATCATTAACATAGTGTTATATACAATATTACTTACTCTAGGATTCCTTTCCATTTCTTCTAAAATTAATTTAGCTCGAAAGATTAAATGTGCTGCCAATTTAAGTCTTTCAGAAATATCTTCGCTATCAAGCATCAAGACAATATCATCCCAGCTTGTTGATAAGTTTGATTCAGCTAGTATCTCAGCTGCTGCTGCAGCTAAATCTTTAATATTTTTAAATGGATCTAAGTCTTCAATAGCTTCTTGAAGTAAGTTAGGTGTAATATTTAGTAAAGGTTCCTTTGGTGGCATAATATTTCTTCATTTATCTTAACGATTGTTGTTTAATTATTAAATAAAATTTTATATGTATATTGGTTTAAAAATATTAATAACAGCACTCATTGTCGTCGTTGTCTCTGAAATATCTAGAAGATCTACAATCATTGCTGGACTTATTGCTTCTATTCCATTGACTTCTTTACTTGCAATCATCTGGATATATTTTGAAACAAGCGACGTAGAAAATATTAAGAATCTTTCCAGCAATATATTACTGATGATACCGCCTTCATTAACCTTTTTTATTTGCTTACCATTATTCATTGATATGAAAATAGAGTTTTATGTATCTGTTTTCTTTTCAATTGTTATAACTGCAATTGTCTATTGGTTATATTTCTATATATTGGGAATAATTGGGATTAATCTGAATTAAGGAGGAGATTACTATGAAGTTATTTATGGTACATGTTGGGTATTACGATAAATCGATAGGAGAGGGTCTGTACGAGACTCATTTAAACTATTTTGTGGCTGCTGAAGACGCGAAAGATGCAAAAAATAAAGCTCATCAAATATCTGAATTTCAAGAAAGATCAATGCACATTGACGGAATGAAAGAGATTTCAAGTGTTGATGGGTATAAGGTTTCGTTAGAACAAGATGAAGGGTCTGAATCGGGACAGGTTATATCTTACGATGACACAAAGAGCCTATAAAATGATAGATACTTTATTTAAAAAAATAATAGATAGAGAGATACCTGCAGATATCGTTTATGAAGATAATGATTGCCTAGTCTTTAAAGATATTAACCCAGTAGCTCCAATACATTTATTAATTATTCCTAAGAAACAAATAGAAAAAGTAGCAGATGCTGAATTAACAGATAAGGACATTTTAGGTCACCTTATGCTGGTAGCTGGAAATGTAGCTAGGGATCTTGGAGTAGAAGATGCATTTAGATTGGTTGTTAATAATGGTTCAGGAGCTCAACAAACTGTTTTCCATCTGCATATTCATCTAATTGCAGGAAGAGAATTTAATTGGCCTCCTGGTTAAGTTGATTTTAATGCTTCTATAGATTTATGAGATCTTTCTATCTTATTGTGAATTGTTTCTGTTAATTGAAAATTATTTCCTACCAATTCAAGAGCCATTCTAAAATGTTTTAAAGAAGTCTCGTATGATCCAGTTAAGTAGAAATATTCTGCTCTTGATAGATGCAACCCTATTATATTTTGATCAAGCCCTTGAACCTCAGCTAACCAATACCAAATCTGAGGATCGCTAGGCCTTTTTAAAGTTAAATTCTTTAATACTTCTTCACCTTTTTCATAATCTCCTTTGTTCATAAGAATTTGGTTATAAAGCATTGATATAGGGTAGTTATTAGGATTCAATTGCAATAAAGAAATTGCTAGAGCTTCTGCTTCAAAATAGTTTTCTGCAGTTATATGGACTTCTAATATTCCTATTTGAATTAGTAAATTGTCTTTATCTTTATTTAAAGCATTTCTCATAAATTGAAGCGCATCTTCATGGTCGTTATTCTTAGAATGCGCTAAGGCAAGTCCATATTCGGCTATTAGCCTTTCTCGATCAGATTTAGATCTTCTTAAATTTTGATCAAATTGTCTAATGGCTTGACGGGGGAGTTGAGCAAAATGCACCACCGATCTAGCTTTTACTAGTTCGTACTCTAATGCGTTTCTGTAATTAGAGCCTTCAAATTCCCTAGCCCGTGACTGCGCATCACTAATTCTTTTTTTAGTTAATGGATGAGATCTTAAAAATTCAAGCTCATTAGAGCCAGAAAGCCTACTCAAGGATTGAAGTTTTTCAAACATGTAGGACATGCTAAATGGATCAAATCCTGCAGAAACAAGATTTTTAAATCCAATTCTGTCAGCTTCTTGTTCATCTCCTCTACTAAAAGATAATGCTTGTTGAGTAATGACTTGCTGTCCTGCAAGGATGGCATTAGGGTTGCTTGTTGCTCCTGCAAGGGCTACGCTTGCAAGTACCATCAAAGAGTTAGCTAAACTCCTATCTTTTTGTCTTTGCATTCTTCTAGCAAAATGCCTTTGGCTAAGGTGAGCTAATTCATGAGATAAAACCGATGCTAATTCCCCCTCGGCATTTGAATGAAATATTAGACCTGCATTTATTCCTATAATCCCTCCTGGCGCTGCAAAAGCATTTATAGATTTGTCATCTATTATGGCTATTTCAAGACGTCTATCTCTAAGTTCACTGTATTCAGCGAGTCTATAAACTAAGTGTTCAGCATAATCTTGTGTAACTGGATCAGAATATTCAGGGATACTTCTTCTGAGTTGTGCCATATAAAGTCTTCCCAAATTATATTCTGAAGCTATAGAAATAGCTGATGACGAAGCGTCTCCTAAAACAGGTAATGTTTCTTCTTCTGACTTAAGATCTAAAGAAATTACTACAGCAAAAAGAAGACTTAAAATAGATATATTGATTCGACTCATACTCTTTTCTTCTATAATATCAAAAGTAATGTAACTTAAATGAATTGTTTAGACTTCTTGGAGTTTATCAAGTTCCGTAAAAGAGTATAAAAATTGAGTGATTTTTTTAATAAATTCTTCAATAGATTCTTTTCTAATGAAGAATCAATTTATTTTGCTATTTTATTAGTAAGTTCTTTTATCTTCATTCTCTTATTCGGAAGTGTACTTCTTCCGGTTATTATAAGTTTAGTTATCGCCTTCCTTTTAAATGGTTTTATGGTGACATTAATCTCTTTTAATTTTTCAAAGAGATTATCTTTTTTAATAACATTAGTAATCTTTTTTAGTTTTTATATGAGTTTATTTATGGCTCTTCCTTCGTTGGGGTCTCAAATAAATAATCTTTTACAGAATTTACCTACTATTGTTGCTTCTTTCCAAGAAACCTTATCAAGCATGAATAATTATTTTTCAGAGGAAGATATCGAATTAATATTTGCTAATCTTAGTTCTCAGATTAGCAACCTTTTGTCGTCAGCCCTTGGCCAATTAGCTGGAACAGTTAGTCTTATGTTCAATGCTATCTTATATGCAATCATGATCCCTTTGATGGTATTTTTCTTTTTAAAAGATAAAGAAGAACTTATACCTCTAACCGCATCAGTATTACCTAAAGAAAATGATTTTATGAAGACTGTATTTATTGAGATGAACGGCCAGCTATTTAACTATGTAACAGGTAAGTTTATCGAGATGGTTATAGTGGCAACATTCTCTTATATTGTATTTGCTTTTTTAGGTCTTCCTTACGCTGTTTTAATTGCGATTTTAGTTGGATTGTCAGTAATCATCCCTATTTTTGGTGCAATTCTAGTAACCATACCGGTTGTTTTAATTGGGTTATATGAATGGGGTCTTGCAGAAAATTTCTACTGGCTTTTAGGTCTTTATTTAGTAATCCAGATGCTAGATGGGAATGTCTTAGTGCCTTTATTGTTTTCTAGTAGAAACAACCTACACCCGGTCATTATCATAATTGCAGTTTTATTCTTTGGAGGAATATGGGGCTTCTGGGGACTTTTCTTCGCGATACCTTTAGCTACATTTATAAAGGCAATTATAAACGCTTGGCCTGAACCAATAACAAACTGAAATCAGAGTTCTTTTGCGGCTTGTAAAACTTCTTTAGCGTGATCAGTTACTTTAACTTTTCTCCATTCTCGAACTAATTTTCCGTTAGCATCTATTAGAAAAGTACTCCTTTCTATGCCCATATATTTTCTTCCGTACATACTTTTTTCTTTTATCACATCGTATTGTTTGCATATTTTCTCATCGGGATCAGAAATTAGTTCAAAGTTAAATTTTTCTTTTGCTTTAAAATTCTCGTGAGATTTTATAGATTCTCTAGATAAACCAAAGATTAAAGTATTGGCTTTAGTAAATTGACTCTTAAGGTCTCTAAAATCTTGTCCTTCATTAGTACAGCCTGGAGTGCTATCTTTGGGGTAAAAGTATAAGACAATATTTTGACCTCTAAGATCTGATAGATTAACTTCTTTATTGCTAGTACAGGACCCTTTAAAGATTGGTGCTTTGTTATTTATTTTTGGTTTTGGCATGTATCCTCCTATACAATCAATTTATAATACATAATAAGTTTATCATCTGATAAAGAATTACTTAATGTTCAATTTACAAGGATCAATTGTAGCTTTAGTCACCCCGATGGATGAGGATGGGGCGATTGACTGGCAGGCCCTTAAGGATTTAATTGAATGGCATATTAATTCTGGTAGCTCAGCACTTGTAATTGTTGGTACCACTGGAGAGTCGGCTACTTTAGATGTAGCTGAACACGTCCAGGTAATAGAAAATTCTGTAAAGACGGCTAACGGAAGAATAAAGATTATTGCTGGTACTGGAGCCAATTCAACAAAAGAAGCTGTCTATTTAACCAATTCAGCAAAGTCTGCAGGAGCAGATGCAGCGCTTTTAGTTACCCCTTACTACAACAAACCTTCTCAAGAAGGTCTATACAGACATTATTCTTGTATTGCTGATGAAGTTCACCTACCTCAGATTCTTTATAACGTTCCTTCTAGAACGGGTTGCGATTTACTTACTGAAACAGTTATGAAATTAGTTCCTCACGATAACGTAGTGGGGTTAAAAGACGCTACAGGTGACTTAGGTAGATTAGAAAAAACTCTTTCTGGACTAAAAAAATTAAAAGGAAATGATTTTGTTCTCTATTCAGGCGATGATCCTACTGCAACTCAATTTATGTTAAATGGAGGTTCAGGAACCATATCTGTTACAGCTAATGTTGTTCCCTCGCGCATTGCCGAAATATGCACTAAAGCTCTTTCGGGAGATAGTCAGATTGCAACTAAACTAGATTTAGAATTAAAAGAGCTTAATGAGATTTTATTCGTTGAATCCAACCCCATTCCTGTAAAATGGATCCTTAATAGAATAGGCAGAATTCCAGGTGGTTTAAGATTGCCATTGGTAGAATTAGATCATAAATTCCATGATAAAACTGAACTAATATTAAAAGAATTAAGTCTATTGAATTAAATATGAACATTATTAAAACATTACTATCAATCTTATCTTTGATGCTCCTTACGGCTTGTAGTTATTTCTTAACAGATCACAAGAATGATTATCTAAAAGAGAAACAAACTAAATCTATCGTATTACCTAAAGATCAATCTTCTAGACCAATAGTTGACTATTTCCCTATCAATACTAAAAACGATGAGCAAGTAGGTTCAGGATACGAAATACCCATGCCTCAACAAGTTTTTTCTTCCGGGACATCCAACGAAGTAAGAATGCATAAATTAGGTGAGTTAAGATGGGTTTACGTAGAAACACTACCAAGTAGTGCTTGGCCTGTAATGAAAGATTTTTGGACCTCAAGTAACTACGGTTTATCTCTTAGCAATCCAAATACCGGAATTATAGAAAGTAAAACTATAGAGAGTTTAGGAAATAATTCTAAGTTGATTATGAAAATTGAGCATGGAATTAGACAAGCGAGCTCAGAAGTCTTTGTATCGCATGTAGTTCAACTAAATGGGGATTGGGTTAGAGTTTCTGGAGAAGATAATCTAGAGGCTAAAGTTTTAAGGCAAGCATTGGATTATTTCGCCTCTTCCCCGTCTTCCGGAGGAACTTCTTTAGTGGCATTAAATCTAAATTATGGTCAAAAGGCTGTGCTTAAACAATCAGACGATAATAAAGACAGTTTTATAGAGCTTAATTTAGAGTACGCTAGATCTTGGGCAGCTGTTGATAGGGCATTAAAGGAAGCACTTATAACAGTTAATGATTTAGACAGAGATCAGGGCATATTCTTTGTAGAATTTTCTAAACAAGAAGGAGAAAAAGGTTTTATTAGAAGAATGTTTTCAAGTGAATCTTTTAACGGTAAATATCAAGTTGTAGTTAAAGAAGTAAATGAAAATACTTGTATGGTAACAATAGTTTCAGATGGAGAAGACTCAAAATTATATGAAAGAGATCTTCTTTCGGAAATCAATCAATCATTATCTTAAATAATTATGGAAAATATAGAAAAAGGAGAGTTAATAACAACAGGTAAAGCTAAATCTTTATATTCTAGTAATCAAGATGACTATTTGGTTATGCATTATAGAGATGACACTTCGGCTTTCGATGGAAAAAAGATAGAAAGTTTAGAAGGCAAAGGGACTATTAATAATAAATTTAATGCATTTATTATGGAATATCTTGAGAAAGAAGGCATACCTACACATTTTGAAGAACTCCTTTCTGAGACTGACAGTTTAGTTAAGAAACTTGAAATGGCACCAGTTGAGTGCGTGGTAAGAAATGTTGCTGCTGGAAGTATATGTAAAAGATTGGGTCTCGAAGAAGGGATAAACTTAAATCCTCCAACTTTTGAATTTTTCTATAAGGATGATGATTTAGGTGACCCTATGATAAATGAATATCATATAAAGTCTTTTGGTTGGGCAACTTCAGAACAAGTTGAACAAATGCAGGTGAAAACTTTCCAAGTTAACGACGCCTTAAAAAAGCTTTTTTTTGATGCGGGGATGATACTTGTAGATTACAAGCTTGAGTTTGGTTCATTTAAAGGTGAGTTACTACTTGGTGACGAATTCACACCTGATGGTTGTAGGGTTTGGGACGTTGAGACAAGAGAAAAGCTAGATAAAGATAGATTCCGTCAAGGCCTAGGAGATGTTGTTGAATCTTACCAAATAATGGCTAAACGCTTAGGTGTAATCTAAGAAGCTCACCTTAGGCTTGAATTTATTTCTTTAAGTTTTTCTGAACCCGGGCACAAATCTTTTGCTTCCATTGTATTTAATGGTTTATCAGATACGTTAAGTATTTCTTTTAGGTCTTTTGAGTTAGGATCAATATATAGTAATCCAGTAAGAACTTTATTGTCTCTTTGCGACTCTTGGATACTTTTAATCGCAGTTATTTTATCTCTCGGATCATAATCTTCAGATAACTTTTCTAAAGATAATAAAGAACCATCATGGAGAGGAACTTTTATCGAAGACCCTTGCTGGTAATCTGTAGTGATTTCTTTACCTAAGGGAACAAAGTCTGGCTTAGAAAGAGAATCATTGTGCTCTCTTATATAATCGTAGCTTTTTGTAGATGTATTGTGGTTATTAAAAGTAACGCACGGGGAAATTATATCTAGAAAAGAGAATCCTTTATGCGACATTGCTGCTTTAAGTAGTGGGACTAACTGCTCTTTGTCTCCTGAAAAGCTTCTAGCTACGAAACTAGCCCCTAACTGGATTGCCATTGAAGGTAGATCGATGGAAGGGAACAAGTTGTCATCACCGTATTTACTTTTGGATTCAAGATCATTTGTAGCTGAGAATTGACCCTTTGTTAATCCATATGTTCCATTATTTTCTACAATATAAGTCATATTTAGTTGTCTTCGGGCGCAATGAATAAATTGACCTATGCCTATTGAAGCGCTATCGCCATCTCCTGATACGCCTATATAGAGAAGTTCATGATTAGCCATTGCAGCTCCTGTTGCTACTGAAGGCATTCTTCCATGCACTGAATTAAAGCCGTGGGACTGATTTAAAAAATAAGCAGGGGCTTTAGATGAACATCCAATACCAGACAATTTTGCTACTTTGTAAGATTCTAGGCTCAACTGGAAGCAAGCCTCTACTATTCCTGAGCTGATAGAATCATGTCCACACCCAGCACATAAAGTAGACACAGCACCTTCATAATCTCTTCTTGTAAGACCCAACTCATTCTTTTCCAATAATGGGTGATGATTCTTTGGTTTTACTATGTAAGTCATTCTTTCTCCTTACGACGCAGCTACTGACGGAGTGCCAGAAATATGCGCATTTATCTTGTTTGTTATATAAGAGGCCGTAATAGGCTGTCCGTCAAAACATAAAATTGAAACTAACTTATCTGGAATGATTCCACCTTCTGCCATTAACAGAGTTCTCATTTGCCCATCTCTATTTTGTTCTACTATGAATAAAAGATCATGGTCTTCAATAAATTCCCAAACTTCTAGATTGAAAGGAAAAGACCTAATTCTCATAGCATCTACATCAATATTTTGTTCTTCAAGATCATCTAAAGCTTCTTGCATAGAACAGTCAGTGCTTCCAAAATATACAACTCCAATAGAGCTTGTGTTTTTTTTCTGATTAAACGCAGGAGCTGGAACGGTAGAAGACGCGGTTTGGAATTTTTTTGTTAATCTAGAAAGCATTTCAGCATTTTTACCACCATCTTCCGTGTATCTTGCATACTCATCATGAGAAGTTCCTCTTGTAAAATATGCTCCCTTTTGAGGGTGCGTTCCTGGGTATGTTCTATAGGGAACACCATCACCATCAACATCCAAATATCTGCCAAATTCTTCTATTTCATCTAAATCTTTTGCAGATAACACTTTTCCTCGATCGTATTCTTTTAAGTCATTCCATTCAAACTGTTTTGAAGACCAATCATTCATTCCTAAGTCTAAATCTAACAGAACAATTACAGGCGTCTGATATCTTTCAGCCAGATCAAAAGCCTCCACAGCAAAATCAAAACACTCTTTTGGGTCCGAAGGGATCAACATTATATGCTTAGTATCTCCATGCGAAGCATAAGCACTGCTTAAGATATCAGATTGTTGAGTTCTTGTAGGCATTCCAGTAGACGGCCCACCTCTTTGAACATTAAATAAAACCGCTGGAACTTCTGCAAAATAAGCTAAGCCAATAAACTCGCTCATTAAAGATACACCTGGTCCACTAGTAGCAGTAAATGCTCTGGCACCATTCCAATTTGCTCCAATAGTCATTCCCATGGCAGCTAATTCATCTTCTGCCTGTATAAAAGCATATTTATTTTTATCAGTTCCTATCTCAACTCTGAACTTCTCACTATATTTCTCAAAAGATTCTGCTAAAGATGTAGATGGGGTAATTGGATACCACGCACAAATTGTTGCTCCACCGTAAACGCAACCTAGGCCAGCAGCATCATTACCACTTGTAAGTATTAAACCTTCTGTCTTGTCAGACTGCTTAACTTTTATATCACATAAATTTTTAAAGTTTTCCTCTGCATACTTATAACCTATTTCTAAAGCTTTCATATTTGGTTCTATAAGTTTTTCCTTACCTTTAAATTGCTCTTTTATAAGGGTAATATAAATCTCTTTATCCATCTCTAGTATTGAAGCCAATAATCCGACATAACCTAGATTCTTAAATAATAATCTTTGTTTAGGGTTACTAAATTCTTGGACACATAGCTTAGTAAGTGGTATTTCTAGGATATTTATATCATCTCTTCCAAAATCTCTTTTCCATGAGGAGTCGTAAATTAAGTAACCACCTTGTTTTAAATCAGCAACATCTTGTCCATAAGACTGAGGGTTCATGGCAACAGCTATATCAATTCCTTCTCTTCTTCCTAAGTAGCCTTTCTCGTTTACTCTAACTTCAAACCAAGTTGGCAAACCTTGAATATTGGAAGGAAATATATTTTTAGGACTTACAGGAATGCCAGACCTAAATACTCCTTTTGCAAACATCTGGTTAGCGCTTGCAGACCCTGATCCGTTGACGTTAGCAAACTTAATAACAAAATCATTAATAGAAGATATCTTGCTCATGAGTAAACTTTTGCTTCCTGATAAAGAAAATTCTGCATATCCCATGCGCCTGTAGGGCATCTCTCAGCACAAAGACCACAATGAAGGCAGACATCCTCATCTTTAACCATAACCCTAGATGTTTGCTCTAATTCTTCAGATACCAATATCTCTTGATTCAAGTTAATAGCAGGTATTCTAAGACTATTTCTTAGATTCTCTTCAACGTCATTTTGGATAAAATTAATACAGTCCGTAGGACATATATCAACACAAGCATCACATTCGATGCACAGATCCTCGGAAAAAACGGTTTGTATATCACAGTTAAGACATCTTTGAGCTTCTTCGAGCGCCATTTTTTCATCAAAACCAAGCTCAACTTCCATCTTAAGGTCTTTTAAGGATTCTTTCTGATCTGCATGAGGAACTAAAAATCTTCTAGCTTGAGAGATGTCATTATCATATGACCATTCATGCACCCCCATTTTCTGACTGACTAGTGTCGTAGAAGGCTCTGGTCTTTCATATAAATCTTGGTTTTGGCAGAATTTATCTATAGAAATAGCTGCTTGGTGGCCATGTGCTGCTGCCCAAATAATATTTTCCGGTCCCCATGCTGCATCGCCCCCAAAGAAAACTTTTGGATTTGTTGATTGGAATGTAACTTTATCAACTATTGGCATATCCCATTCGCCAAATTCTATACCGCAATCTCTTTCAATCCATTCAAATGCATTATCTTGACCTATCGCAACCAAAACATCATCGCATTCAAATATAACAGGATCTTCTCCGGTTGGAACGAGAGACCTTTTTCCGTTTTCATCAAATACTGCTTCCACCTTTTCAAATTCCATTCCTGCTAGTTTCTGATCTCTGATAATAAATTTCTTAGGAACATGATTATCATGTATGGGTATTCCTTCTCCCATCGCATCTTCAATTTCCCATTCAGAAGCTTTCATCTGATCAAAAGGACTTCTTACAGTAACTTTTACATTTTCAGCTCCAAGCCTAATAGAGGTTCTACAGCAATCCATAGCTGTGTTACCTCCTCCTAATACTATTACTTTTTTTCCAACTGATTTTGTGTGTTCAAACGCAATGCTTGTTAACCAATCTATACCAATATGAATATTCTCTTCAGCTTCTTCTCTTCCCTCAATTCTTATATCTCTTCCTTTTGGCGCACCAGTTCCAACAAAGATGGCATCAAAATCCTCTTCTAGAAGCTTCGTCATACTTGTAATTTCAGAGTT
>Ga0315326_10000671_pt1 | contig 16899 bp, 16 predicted proteins | sample M180m32315metaG_FD_203457 | JGI IMG/M metagenome (GOLD analysis project Ga0315326, IMG submission 203457) | Ammonia-oxidizing marine archaeal communities from Monterey Bay, California, United States - M1 80m 32315 | ecosystem: Environmental > Aquatic > Marine > Coastal | place: USA: California... | reverse complement strand
CGAAGGCTGTGGAAGATGCTGCTGGAGGCAGCGAATTAGTGCTTACTACCGATCAAGAGGTCGTTATAAAATATGTCCCATCTGCTGCCGCTAAAATGGGATTAAAGATGCGTATGTCGATGCCGTCTGAAGATGTCTGGCAGATCAAATTATCGTTGGGTGAGAAACCAGTAAAGGGGTAGTACGAAAATGGCTGATGAGCAAGTACCTGTATTGGATGTCCGCGGAGAAATCTGTCCATACCCAATGATGAAGACAAATGAATTGCTCGATGGAGACCAGAAGGGTGTTAAGGTTTTGGACGTTCTTACCGACCACCCGCCTGCACTTTCGACAGTGCCCCCACAGGCGATGAAGCGTGGTTACGAAGTTGAGATAGACGAACTTGGTGTCAGTGAATGGCGTTTACGTTTATCTAAAATTTAGTTTCTGGCTTTAGAATTTCAAATAGCACCATTATCGTGTGAATAAGTGCTATTATTGAAAAATAATCATGAAAATATATTCATTCCACATTTGCTGTTGTACCGGTCGCTAAGCGGGGCGGTCTTTTTTGCGTGTGAATGTTTCAACCCTGCCAAAGTAACTTGGCAGGTTTTTTTTTGGAGAAATAGTGTGTTTATGAAAATATATTCGTTCCACATTTGCTGTTGTACCGGTCGCTAAGCGGGGCGGTTTTTTTGCGTGTGAATATTTCAACCCTGCCAAAGTAACTTGGCAGGTTTTTTTTTGGAGAAATAGTGTGTTTATTAGTTCAAAGTTTCTACAGTTAATCGGTTTATTATCACTTATTGTCATCGCAACAGTCATTGCAGCTTGTTCGTCTGAAGAAGAGGCAACGGTGGAAGACGTTGAATCTTCAGGCAAGCTCGTAAACGCTGAATGGATGCTAAAGAACCTCGACAACCAAGACGTTGTCGTTGTCGACCTACGAAAAGAAGAGGATTATGCAGCCGGACACATTCCAGGTGCTATTCGACTTACGCCTAAATCAGTTTTTCAGCAGGAAGACGAGAACGGCGTAGCAGGGATGCTTCCAGCGGCCTCTCACATTGCAACTGCATTGTCTGAGTTGGGTATCGAGCCTAGCGATACTGTTGTGTTCTACGACAGTTCTTCAAATCTGTGGGCAAGCCGAGCTCTCTGGGCTATGGATGTTTACGGTCACCGTGACTCTAAGCTTATAGATGGTTCGTGGAACTACTGGAGCGCAAACGAACTCGAGACATCAACTGATGTTCCTGAGGTCAATGCATCTAACTACGCTTTCACTGCGGCACCTGACCTCAGCATTATTGCAGGATGGGAAGAAGTTCTGGAATCAGTCGACGATCCTTCAAAGATCGTTTGTGATACACGTTCTCCTGAAGAATTCTCGGGAAAGGACGTTCGAGCCGCTGCCGGTGGTCACATTCCTGAAGCTGGCAATGTGAACTGGAACCGCTCAGTAAACGAGCAGGGCGAATTCCTTCCTGTTACTGAATTGAGGGATATCTACGAAGGCGAAGGCATTCGTGGTGACAAGGTCGTATTCACGCTTTGCCAAACTGCTGTTCGCGCAACACACTCATGGTTCGTGCTTCAGGAACTTCTTGGCTACGAGACGGTGAAGGTTTACGACGGATCATGGACCGAATGGGGCAATCGCACAGACCTTCCAATTACTACTCGATAGTAATTATTGTGAACAAGTAAAATAAAAATGCGCCGACTCGCAATTGAGTCGGCGCATTTTTATGCGCATTTGACTAGGTAAAAAGTAAGGTCCTCTGTTCCACAGAAATTTCTCAATCTTCCCTTGCGGCACGGCGAACTGGTTCGTCGTGACAGACCTATACCTTAACTAAGACTCCATTTCATCAGGATACGGTCGTCAGTCCGATCATAGGAGATATATTCAAAGACGCCGGAGCCGGCAAAACCTTATCGTTTGCCTTGCAGTATTGCTAACCGCAGGAATCATGTGCTTGGTACTTAGAACTCTCGTATCAATAGCCAAAGAACTTCAACTTGAAGCCGCTACTGAGGCAGTTACGACTTAGCAAAATGGCTGCCAATCTGTATCCTTCCCATAAATTCGCAATTTCGACTCAAAGGTTGAAGTGCGAAACTGGGTTTTCTCCCCTCCTAAAAAACTCTTGACGTGAACTATTACGCAACTGGAGACACTGATGTCTGATTCGGAACTATATTCACCTTCGGAATCGTTCGCAGCGAACGCTCACATAAAGAGCTTCGATGAATACAAAGCTGAGTACGATAGGTCAATCAAAAACCCTGAGGCTTTCTGGGCGGAAAAAGCCTCTGAATACCATTGGTTCAAAAAATGGGACACTGTACGCGAATTCAACTACGACGTTCGCAAAGGCTCAGTCGACATCAAGTGGTTTGAGGGCGGACAAACCAACATAGCCTACAACTGTCTCGACCGACATCTCGAATCCCGAGGCGAACAAACAGCAATCATCTGGGAAGGCAACGAACCAGGAGAACAGCGAGAAATTTCCTACAACGAACTTCACGAAGAAGTTTCGAAATTTGCGAACGTCCTTAAATCGCGAGGCGTAAACCGAGGCGACCGCGTTTCGATCTATATGCCAATGATTCCCGAACTCGCTGTAGCAATGCTTGCCTGCGCCCGAATCGGAGCAATCCACTCGATAGTATTCGGTGGATTTTCTGCCGATGCACTTGGCGACCGCATCGCCGACGCCACCTGCACAACTCTCATAACCTGTAACGGCAACCACCGTGGCGCAAAGCCGGTTGAAATGAAAACCATCGCCGACGAAGCAATGGAAATCGCTGAAAAGCAAATGGGCGTAGCCGTCGAAACCTGCATCGTTGTCGAACGAATCAAAGACAGCGTCGGCGTTGAGCACGATATGAAAGACGGTCGCGACCTTTGGTACGCCGACGTCATGGCAAATGCCGACCCCGTAAACGAAGCCCAGCCAATGGAATCGGAAGACCCGCTCTTCATCCTCTACACGTCAGGATCCACCGGCAAACCCAAAGGCGTGCAGCATAGCACCGGCGGCTACATGGTATACGCATCGCAAACCCACAAATATGTCTTCGACTATCACGACGGAGATATCTACTTTTGTACAGCCGACATCGGATGGGTGACCGGACACTCCTATATCGTCTACGGACCTCTGGCTAACGGTGCCACGACGATCATGTTCGAAGGAATTCCTACTTATCCTTCGCCCGATCGTTTCTGGCAAATCGTAGAAAAATGGGGAGTAAACCAGTTCTACACTGCGCCTACCGCAATTCGAGCTATAGCAGCCCTAGGTGACAATTACCCAGACAAGTACGAAATGCCTTCTTTGAAATTATTGGGTTCCGTTGGCGAACCGATCAATCCCGAGGCTTGGCGATGGTACAACACCCACGTCGGAAAAGGACGTTGTCCAATCGTCGATACTTGGTGGCAGACCGAAACAGGAGGAATTCTCATCACACCTATTCCGGGAGCAGTACCAACCAAGCCGGGGGCAGCTTCTATGCCGTTCTTCGGTGTTGAACCTGAAATTCTCGATCCTGAAAACGGTACGCCACTTGAAGGTAACGGTGTTTCGGGCGTGCTCGCTCTGAGGTCGGCATGGCCTGGTCAGATGCGCACACTATACGGAGATCACAAGCGTTTCGAGCAGACGTATTTCGACACGTACAAGGGCTACTACTTCACTGGTGACGGCTCAACCCGTGACGAAGATGGCTACTACTGGGTCACAGGACGTGTCGACGACGTTATAAACGTATCCGGGCACCGAATGGGCACAGCCGAAGTCGAAAGCGCTCTGGTGCTGCACGAATCCGTTGCAGAAGCCGCAGTTATTGGCTTCCCACACGACATCAAGGGACAGGGTATCTACGCCTATGTCACTCTAAACGTCGGACAGGAATACACCGACGAACTCAAGCAGACTTTACGAGCACAAGTGCGACAGGTAATCGGACCCATCGCCTCACCCGACGTCATTCATTGGGCACCAGCCCTCCCAAAAACACGATCCGGCAAAATCATGCGCCGCATCCTACGAAAAATCGCCACCGACGAACTAGACACCATAGGCGACACGTCTACGCTAGCTGAACCAGATGTTGTGGACGAATTGATTGCAAATCTGGGCAAGTAGACTCACTTAGTTCAATAGGAGATATGCTCGATAAGAACATCTGTAAGGTCAACTTGTATGAGCACTTTTCGTATTTCTAGGAATTCCGACTGAGTTTCTTGGTGCTTTCGAAATAAATCCCTAAGTTTGACGCGACCCCAACTGGTTGACGACTGTTTATACACCGCTTATCAGTTCGCACCCCTAACTCCACTGAGAAGCGAGCATTATGCGTGCCATTACCATCCGAACCCTTCACTAAAATTTCTAGCAAGCGCTGGCTCGCTAAGTGACTGGAAGACGATAACGCATATATCACCGAACCCATAAATAAAACAAGCTCAAATGGGCAAGGGCCCCAAATCATTTCTTAGGCACAAAGAGAAACTCGCTACGCTTTGTATGGAATATCGCTGAGTTCAGCGGCTTCTTTCATAACTATCTCGGTCATCTCACGTGGAGTCTCACCATCGAAGTAATGCGGAGTCCCGAATCGGACGGTAATTCTCGTACGTAGCGCTGGAATGGTCCAGTTCGGGGTAAACGGAATCCACTTTTCGATCCACCTACCCACTGCTGATTGCTCAAGCCCTCGCCCTTTGCGGTCGTATTCAATGCCAACAGGAACGATAGGTATTCGAAGTTCGTGTCCCTTTTGCTTCAGGCGTCGATCTTGATAACGCTTCAGAAGGCCTATTAAGCCTTCCTCGACTGAATCGACTGAATCGTATTGATATTCGCCCTGAGTGAACGCAGTGATTATCAAGCGACTATCGAAACGTTTTTCGACGTCATTTGCTAGTTCAATAGCACGCTTGCGCGGGTTTACGGTGCCGCTTTCCTGCCAGATAACTGTACCCATGGCGGCACTCATCTTCTTCTGCGCGAAATTAATGACGGCGTTATGCCCGAATGAATCGGTTGAAACGAAACTAATAAACTCTCGGGTAACTTCTGCTAAAGCAAATACATCAGCCGATGTTCTGTGTACCGGCGCAAGCATTATTGGGCGAACTATCGGAATTTCACCCTCAACACGACTGCTGAGCAACAAAGCAGATTTGGCAACTGGAATAAACGTGTGCCTGAAGGCGTGGTAGTTGAAACGCCACCAATTTTCCTTAAAACCCAATTGCTAGCCTTTCGGACAAATTACTCGTGACAAGGCCGATTTGAGACAAAGAGATTATTTATCCTTCGTAACCATTGAGTCTATCCCAACTTTATAAAAATTACCGATTACTGATCAGAATAATCGTCCCGATTTGGGAGTAGGAATCCAATACAGTGAACGTCATATATACAACCTGTTTCAGGATATTAAATCCAATTGTAAAACCAAACATCCTATATATAAGCGACTTTGAGGCAATTTATGCTCTCATAAGGAATTACGCCAACCTGATCGTGAACTACGAACATCGACAGATTCGAGAGGCAGGGTGTACGTTTCGACAGCACATAAGCACCGTTCACGCTTTACTCACGAGACCTAGCGCAGGGGTACATTCTGAAAATTAGTGCCTCGACTTTCTCACGTTACGTATTTAAATTCGATTTCGCTGAGCCAATATCGACGATACAGTGAATTCATGCCAAACTCACACAAGCGAACATTTTCACTCTTTTCAGCCTTACTGGTGCTTGTAATCGCTTCAATTGCGTGCTCAAGCAGTACTAACTTGAAAACGGCGAATGATGTTTCATCTCCTAGTTACGAAACCTGTGAAGGTTTCGTAAATGCTGAAAACCTCGGAGGAGGTGCTGATCCAGTAGGTCTCATTCACCGAGCAAGAGTCATACCAATCGATTCCATTCCTGGCCTTGCAGATAGCGGCGCCACAGCAAACTGCCTAATAGAACTATTCAAGACAATCGATGGCGACGATTCTCCCGTCCCTGGTGATTCGATCACGATCTCGTTAGTGCAATTCGAATCTAGAGAAATTGCCCTGAACTTATATAATTCAACGCTCGCAGCCGCGATTCTCACGAGAGAACAAGTTGGTGATCTTGCTGAAATACTGCAAGGCGTCGTTGGAGAATACTCCTACTTAATGGACATCAAAACAGGTGGAGTAGGTGCGATCATTGTCTTCGTATCGGGCTCAACTTTCGTCTCAATGAGCTCTACGTCTGACGCTGAAAATAACGCTTTGCTAGATGGACAGCAACTGGTTGATTCTGCACAAGGCATACAATCTCGCATTCCTTAAGTTAAAAAGTACCCCATGGAATACAAGTTATTTGGACGCACAGGAGTATACGTCAGCCCTATCGTGTTGGGCTGTATGATGTTCGGTCAAAAGACCGACCTAGACGTCACGTGCGAAATCATTGATTATGCCCTCGAAGAGGGAGTTAACTTCCTCGACACTGCCGATGTGTACGGCGGGGGTACTTCTGAAGATTTCGTTGGCGAAGCGCTCCAGCGAAACGGCAAGAGAAACGATGTAATTATCGCGACCAAAGTGAACGGTCGCATGTCGCCTAAGCCGAACGACCTAGGAAACAGTCGCCACCACATAATCGAGGGCTGTGAAGCAAGTCTACGGCGACTGAAGGTAGATCACATCGACATATATCAACTGCATCGACCGAACTCGCACGTTGCAATCGACGAAACACTGCGGGCGATGGACGACCTCATTGATTCCGGTAAGATTCGCTACGCTGGCACCAGCAACTACGGATCATGGCAGTTCGTCGAGTCGCTATGGGCATCAGAGAAACTAGGTTTGAACCGATTCGTAAGCGATCAGTCGCCGTTCAACCTAGCCGATCGTCGGGCAGAACGAGAACACCTTCCTATGTGCCAGACATACAGCACAGCATTCATTCCATGGTCGCCACTCGCTGCCGGCGGTCTAACCGGTAAGTACACGCGAAATGCCCACCAGGCTGCTGGTACCCGATTTGGAGATGAAACCGACCCTGTCAAGCTCAAACGCTTTAGCAGAGGCGTAATTGATATCGCTGACGGACTCGTTCCGATCGCCGAATCCCACAACGCAACAGTCGCCCAAATTGCACTCGCATGGGTTGCCGCACAGCCTGGAGTGACTGCGCCGATTGCAGGACCTCGGACGCTCGATCAGTTGAAAGACAATCTAGGTGCATTGGACCTTAAGCTGACTAAAGAAGATTTCGACAAGATCGATAAATTAGCCCCTTCGGGAACCAACGTTGCTGAATACTATGAAGCTAGTTTCAAGCCTAACGCTCACCGTTTCTAGACAGCAATCCGACCTCTTCTATTACCAATTCCAAAAGGTTAATGACCCATAAATGACCGACAAACGAAAAGTTCTAATTACTGGTGGAGCCGGTCTTATCGGTTCGATCATGATCGACAAGCTAAGCGATAAGTACGAGTTTTCTTCACTCGATCTAAAAGAAGCCGAAGGCATTAAGTCGACAGTTGCTAATCTTTTTGACCTCGAAGCAATCACTTCTGCTTTTGATGAAATTGACACCGTAGTTCATCTCGCTGCAGATAGATCACCCGCAGGTTCGTGGGATTCGATTTTAAAAAACAACTTCGTATCTACTTACAACGTGTTCGAGGCTTCTAAAAGAGCCGGTGTTAAGCGAGTGATTTTTGCGAGTTCTAATCATGCCGAGGGAGGGTTTTATCTCGACCCCCCTTGGAAGCATGTGAACGAAGGCAATTTCCACCTACTTGAACAAGACAACTACAAATTAGTAACAGAAAACCATATGATTCGTCCCGATAGTTACTACGGAGTTGCCAAGGCATATGGAGAAGCACTCGGTAGCTATTACAACGACTACCATGGCTTGAGTTCGTTTCATTTGCGAATAGGCTGGGTGCTTGAGACAGACGACCCTACGTTCTCCGCATACTCGCTCTCGTTGTGGCTTAGTCACCGCGACACGGCTCAGATCATTGATCTGTGCATTGATGCACCAGAATCGCATAGGTACGACATCTTCAACGCAACATCAGACAACACTTGGAAAATTTTCGACATAGAGCATGCGAAAAACGCTCTCGGCTACAAACCCCAAGATCGTGCAGGGTCAGAGTTCACACCGCGTTCGTATGAACGTACTACATAGTTAATTCCAATTAGTTTGAATAGAAGAAAACACCCGCCTAAGCTGAATTCAGCTTAGGCGGGTGTTTTCAGATACTGACGAATTCCATAATTCGAGTTGCGGGTTCAACGTAGGTCGTTGCATCGCTTCAGAGGCATTATTAGCTTCATATCAGCGAGCCATTCGCTCCACTCCATCACAAGATCATCTAATTAGCGTTGTTTCAATTTCGTAAATGATGAGGATAAAAATCATGGCAGGACTTACCGACAATCAGGTCAAACCGGTCAAGCCAATTGGAGCTGCCATTTTATGGATTGTCGAGCAAGGCTTAGGTGAAGCATGGACTGAAGTCTATGGCATTCTCTCGTCAACGATGATCAACTCGACTGCGGACGCTGCTTAACTAGCAGTTCAGACAGTAAATAGAAAAGGCAAAATGTACCGGCTTTTTGTTTTAACGCCGGTAAGATGCTGCGCAGTCGTGAATCCTGTTCCGTCCGATTTAACCAAGTCACTACTTCTTTCGATATTTGAGGATAAGTTTTGGAACTCAGCTGGGTACTGCCCGCGATAGCGAGCCCGTTCATATACGCGATAGTTTCGATTGGCGACAAGTGGATTCTGTCGACACTCAAACTGCGGATCGAAAGCTTCAACCTGTTCGTAGGCGGAACCCAGCTGGGAATCTCTCTGGTAATTCTTGTGCTCCTTGGAATTCCAGATGCCTCGACAGAAGCGCTAGCTGCTGCTATCGGCGGTGGAATGATCTGGGGAGTTGCGCTGATAATTCTGTTTATGGCACTGCGTCGCGAACAGATCGGTCGAGTCGTTCCGGTATCTCAAACCTCACCCGTATTTGCAGCCATTCTCGGGGTAGTGCTTCTCGGCGAGAATCTTGAATGGTGGGGATGGCTAGCCATTCTCTTGGTAGTAGTAGGAGCAGTTATAGTTTCGGCCGATCCGCACCAATTACTTTCTGGAGGATTCCGAAAGGTCTACTTATGGGTAGTTCTCGCTGCCGCACTAATCGGCATCGCCCAAGTTTTATTGAAGCTCTCATCAGATGATCTGAACGTCTGGCACAACATGTCACTTCGCGGGATCGGACTCTTTACAACACTCGCTATTCCGGTTCTAAGACCGTCGATTGCTAGGGATCTTGGTTCTTTCATCACCACCAAGAAAACCGCAATTCCGGTACTGATTATTGAAGGATTAGGCCCAATACTCGGCAACGGTTTCTTACTGCTAGCGTTAGCGAATGGACCAGTTTCGCTCGTGAGCGCATTGCTCGGCACTAGGCCGATATTCATCTTGTTGATTACGCTCGCTTTTGCGCCGATTGCCAAGAAGGCACTAGCCGAGAAATTTACGAGAGCCGACATCATTACTAAGACGGTGTCGACCGCCGCAGTGGTAGGCGGCGTTGTAATCATTTCTCTCGCTAGCTAACAAAGGCTCAGCCGATTACACGATCTGGTTACGCAGTTCCGTCTCGCCGTTCCAAATTCGATTCAGATTGTCGTTGAGAATGTCGATTACACGTTCTTCGTAAAGTCGAGTCTCACCACCTGTGTGCGGCGTGATTATCACATTTTGAAAATCCCATAATGCCGACTCTACCTCAAGAGGTTCGTTCCAGAAATGATCAATTCCGGCGCCAGCAATTTGACCCGCCTTCAGTGCAGTAGTCAGAGATGGTTCGTCGACGCACTGCCCTCTTGCAACGTTGATCAAATACGCAGTCGATTTCATCGCCAGCAATACGTCCACATCCACGATATTGGTCGTTTCTGGCGTAAGCGGACAAGTCAAAGCGACAAAATCTGCCCTCGGAACGAGTTCCATTAGCTTATCGGGTGTAACTACTTCATCAGCGGGGCCTTCGGCGGTGGAAGGGTCACGCTTGGTGGCGATAACGTTCATGTCGAACGCTTTGGCGAATCGTGCCAGCCTTGAGCCAATCGCACCCATGCCCACGATGAGAATCGTCTTGCCAATTAGTTCGTCTTCACGTTGAGTTAGATCACCAAGCATGCCTCGCCAGGTGCGGCTGTTCTGGTTATCACGACCCGTGTGAATATGTCGATTCAAACCCAAGATGAGCGACATCGCGTGTTCGGCAACTGCGTTTTGGTTTACACCTGACGCGTTGGCGAGTCGAATTCCACGTTTTTTAAGTTCCTCCAGTGGAAACTGATCGTACCCGGCCCCGATCGACTGAATGTACTTGAGTTTTGTCGCCCGTTCGAGCAAGGCGTTATCCCAGAAACCCGAGCAAACAAAAACATCTGCTTCTTCGATGCGATTCATCGTGTCCTCCGGCGTCCAAGTCTGAAAATATTTCACCTCAGGACTTCGGGCGCCGTAGCGCTCTTCCATCCGATAGGCAACGTGAGCAAAGTGGACGGTAGTGCCCGCAGCGGACGGAAAACTTTCAGACATGACTTCTCCAAATCGAAGTAATAATCACACGAAAAACGCTCAAAGTTCTGGACAACAAGAAAACCAAGATCGACCATATACGCAGGCAACCTGTGATTCCTTTGTCGCGATTTCTGGCAAGACCGAATCATACTGCCGAATTATCACCAGCGACCACAAGAACCTACATGCCAGAAAACATAATAATAAAAAACGAATTTGCATCAGTAACTATCTCACCAGATGCGGGCGCCTCAATGCGATCTTTCAAGGTGAATAAGGGCGGAACACAATACGAACTGCTCGCAGGTGGAGATAGAGCACACGAACCAACTGAACTTCCACATGGAGAAGGATCGTTCGTAATGGCACCGTGGGTGAACAGAATTCGCGATGGACGCCTTGTTACGCCAGACGGCATTCATGAACTGCCAATGAACCAGCCACCGCATGCTATTCATGGTCTGGTACGAGATCGTGTTTGGACGGTTAAATCCTCAACCGAAAGCTCTCTCGAACTCGAAATAACTCTTGCAGAACCGTGGCCTTATGCTGGAAAAGTTGAATACTCACTGGCGTTAGAAGGATCTTCGCTGGTGCAGACTATGGTGCTCATCGCCGACGAGAACGAGAGTCAACCTTTCCCGGGAAGCGTTGGTTGGCATCCGTGGTTCAACATTACTCTGGGATCCGAATCTGTCATCGCAAAAGCCGACGTTCACAAGCAGTGGGAACTACGCGATATGGGAACTGCTAGCGGGAAACTCGAAGTAACTAGCATCACAGAGCGACTCCAAAAAGGAACTCATTTTGCCGTTCGAGAAGTAGACGGTTGCTTCCTGATAAATCCGGGTGGCAGCGCAGTTCTGAGATGGCCAGAGCTAACGATTACTATGACAGGGTCGGAAACAATCACCCATTTCATGTTTTTCTCACCAGAACATGCTTTATGCGTAGAACCGCAAACCTGCACGGTCGACGCCGCACAGTTGGCCGACAAAGGGCATGCGGACACCGGCCACGTGCTTGTCGATCGAGAGAATCCGTTAATAGCCACGACTATTTGGAGTTGGGAATAGGGAGATCAAGTGTCTGCCACTTTGAATATCTCATCATCTGAATCGGCTATCTCAATTAGCGGGCTAGAGTTCGCTTACGGAAATCGGCGTGTTAGCTTTGTTCGCTAGCTATGCTGGTTACCATGGATGAAACCGTGCGCAAAACCTAATTTTCTTACGTAAGAAAATAGTCGCACCAAATCGGTCCGACAGTACTACAATTCGTGAACTCGCTCGCAGTTAGACGATACGCATCTACCTAATCAATAAACTCAGCTAGAAGATCCGAAGTTTCAGGTACTCATGTCCACAAATACGCTTGCAAACCTACTCAATCCATCGTCATCGACAGATGATTCGATCATCATTCCCGGCGGACCAAAGCTTTCGTACGGTCAGTACGCCGAAGAGATTGAACGGGTAGCAGGTCTACTTGCTGGCGCCGGAGTAAAACCGGGTCGACCTGTTTCTATTGTTTTGACAAACAATCTCGAATTCATGGTGCTATTCATCGCCGTCGCCCGAGCCGGTGCGGTAGCTGCCCCACTGAACCCGGCCTACACAATCGATGAGTTCAAGTTCTTCATGGAAGATGCCGATTCTCAACTGGCAATTGTTCCACCGGGAGCACACATGGGTAGAGACGCAGCGAGCCAACTCGGCATTCCAGTACTCGACGCTTCGCTAGATGCCGGATCAGTCGTACTAAGTAACAGCGGTGGAGCAGTCACAAAATCGTCAGATGCACAGCCGCCTTCCGAGAGTGACATAGCTCTATTCCTTCACACATCAGGAACGACGAGTCGACCAAAGGGCGTGCCACTGACCCATGCCAACCTTATGAAGTCGATCAGCAATATCAAAAACCACTACGAGCTAACACCTGAAGACACTTCGATCATCGTGATGCCGCTATTCCACGTTCATGGGCTAATGGGAGCATCGCTCTCAACCCTGAACTCAGGTGGATCATTAGTCATTCCGGAGAAATTCTCAGCATCGACCTTCTGGGGCTTACAAAAGGAATACTCGGCAACGTGGTATTCGGCAGTACCGACTATTCACCAAATTTTGCTTATGCGAGCCGATGCCGACAACGCTCCTAGAAAATCGTTCAGGTTCATTCGATCCTGCTCGTCAGCACTCGCCCCTACAGTCTTCGAGAAACTTGAAGCACGATTCGGTGCGCCTGTTCTCGAAGCCTACGGAATGACAGAAGCTTCGCACCAGATGTCGTCTAGCCCTATGCCTCCCGGAAAGCGAATTCCCGGCACGGTCGGACTGGCAACAGGCGTCGAAATTGCAATCATGGATATGGGAGCTATAGGGCAATTGCAGAAAGCTGGCTGCGTCGGCGAAATCGTCATCAAGGGTGAAAACGTCATGCACGGCTACAACAACAACCCTGAAGCTAACGCCGAAGCTTTCGTTGACGGCTGGTTCCGTACTGGAGACCAGGGATTCATCGATGCCGATGGCTATCTAGCGCTTACAGGTCGAATTAAAGAACTGATCAACCGAGGCGGAGAAAAGATTTCGCCACTCGAGATCGACGGAATCCTATTGAAGCACCCTGCTATAGCAGAAGCGGTTTGTTTCGCCGTACCTGATGAAAAGTACGGTGAAGTTGTTCATGCTGCTGTAGTTTTGAATGGCGATACCGACCAAGAAAACATTCGGGAGTACTGTCGTGAACAGATGGCAGGTTTTAAGGTTCCGGATATGATCTACATTGCAGACTCACTACCGCGAACTGCAACTGGCAAAATACAACGTCGACACATGGTTGCGGCATTCGCTGAGGGTAAGTAGTTTCACGAGGTGAGGTGGGTTAGTGCGACGATAGAGATTTCCAATCTTGGTGTTGGCGGTCCTTTATTACGATCGTAGTTTTTATCGCCTGAACACCCAACTCTAAAATGGTTTCATCCGGAGTTTTGAACTCGGCGAGCTTCTGAACCGTATCGTCGGGGGCAGATTCACACTTTTTAGGCGTGACGAATTTGTGAGCAACCGTATGCTAAAAATCGTCCGACGCTACTTCTTTTTGAAAGCTATCTGATTGAGCATGCTTGGCTTCGACAGTTTTCTAAAACACAATTCCCGGCATTGTCGTGTTTAGTTCAGTCATATGCACCAATCCTGAGAACGCTTTACGAAATCTATTAAATAATTCGCCCCAAATTGTCTAAGTTGCCGATAAGCTTGGTCACCGTTCGTAGGTTTAACTTCTTGGATACATGAAACACGTATATCGAACTATGTCGATGCGGAGTTGAAAATCATGCGATCCAACATGATATTTATGGAAAGGTTCTCCCATGCTATTAGGTGTTGCGGGTCTCGTGCCAGGTGACTGGAAATCAATCGATGGAAGTATTCTCGATAACGTTGCAGAGCACGGATTCAAAACCGTTCAAATTCGAGTCGACGATCCGCAGTCGATGGGGAATGGCGACGTCAAACGCCTAAAATCCATGTTCGAGGGGCGTGGATTTGAGATGCCGCAAACCGTTGGAAACTACGGTGGAAAGTTGATTGCTGAAGACGACACTGAGCGAAAAAATGAGATCAAGTTCGTAAAACGAATGGTCAACGTTACGGCTCGACTTGGCAGTCCTAACACTTATCTTAGACCAGGCAGCCTGAATCCAAAAGGCGGATGGATGCCTCACCCGCTGAACCATTCTGAGGAAGTGTTCGATCGACTCGTCGACAGCACGAAACAAATTTGCGCAGTTGCTGAGAACGAAGGAATCATGATGGCAGTCGAAGGCGGCACGGTTTGCCCTATCGACTCACCACAGCGAATGAAAGATCTCATCGACTCCGTTGGATCGAAGGCATTGGGATTTAACATGGACCCAGTGAACTTTGTAGGTTCTCTCGATATTGCATACAACACCACAGCACTCATCAATGAGTTCTACGAACTAATCCCAGATCGAATCGTTGGCGCCCACGCAAAAGACTTCACAGTCGTAAACGCACTTCTACCGCACTTCGAAGAGTCGATCATCGGGCAGCCTGAAAGCCTGCTCGACAACGAAGCGCTATTGATTGGTCTACAGAAGGTCAACCCCAACGCTCATGTTCTAGTCGAACACCTTCCTGATGACAAAATCCCGGTTGCAGCAGCAGGAATCCGTAAAGTTGCTGAGCTTGCTGGAATTGTTTGGGATTAAAAGAAAAGAATGGGTCTGTATTAATTTAGACCGACTGTATATATAAACATTTTTGAGATTAGTCTTCTGGCGGTTTCAATAATAAAAATCTGCAACGGCAGTTCAGGAGCTAATCATGCCCGTCGATCTCTCTGGCAAAAGAATAATTATCACAGGTGCTGCAACTGGCATCGGGCGAGCAACTACTCTTCGAGTCTCGTCGGCTGGAGCAAAAGTAGCTGGATTTGACGTAAATGACCCAGACGGAGCAGCCACGATCGGTGAAGTGAACGAAACCGGTGGCGACGCCCGATACTGGCATGTTGATGTGCGCGATGAAATTGCGGTTTCGGGCGCTGTGGCAGCCGCAGAGACATGGCTAGGGGGCGTCGACATACTAATTCATGTTGCCGGGGTACTCCAAGGAGCGGCGATCGAGCTTGATGAGTTCCCAGAGGAAATTTGGGATACGGTTCTCGATATCAACCTACGCGGATCGTTCACTATCTGTAAGTACGTAACTGGCGTAATGAAAAAGCAGGGTAAGGGTGTAATTATTCTTACAGCTTCAGGCGCAGGCGTTAACGGCGGTAGCTCGTCACTCGCCTACGGTTCTTCAAAGGGCGGAGTACACGGTCTTTCGCTCGTGATGGAAGCTCATCTTGAGAAGTACAACATTCGCGTAAACGATGTTCTTCCAGGTGCCGTGGCGACGCCACTTAAAGTGGCTAACGTTGAAGACATGCACGCAGCTGGGGGGAAATCTGGCAACCTCGACGAGAAGATCGGTGCACTCGTTTCGCCTGATGAAATCTCGAAAGTTTACGCTTTCCTAGCCAGCGATGAAGCCAGCATGATCAAGGGCAGCGTACGGACTCGTTAGCAGACAGTTGCGACAAAAGCGACGCTAGATCAGAATACCGATGGGATTCACCGTTCCATCGCTATTCTGAATTGCACAAGCCAGAAATCACGAACTTCGGGAACGTATCCAGCGGAAGATTAAAGTTATCGAAAGAACGAGTCAACGCCAATTAACCGTCAACAATGATTTTTACAGCTCCAGCTGGTATGAAGTCAACCTACTCCTGCTTTGCAGTGTCGCGCTTCTCCCAGCCAGGGCGGAACATTCTTAGGAAGTTGCTCTTACCGTATGGGTGTTTTTTGGCTTCATCTTCGTTCAGTATGACGCCGATTCCTGGGGCAGTTGGCATAGTGAGATGACCATCTTCGACTTTAAGGAATCCCGTTAGAATATCACTCACCCACGGCTCTAAGAAATCGTCGAAACACTCCTGAATAAAGACGTTTGGGGTCACTGCATCGATATGGAGAGCGACCATAGTTTTGAACGGACTTTCGGCGTTATGCAGAGCGATTTCTGCGTGGTGGGCTTCCGCAATTCCTGCTATTTGTAGTGATCTCCAGATGCCACCGACTCCGAGAGGTTCGGGGTTAATAACATCGGTCACATTATGCGAAAGAAACTCACCGAACTCATGAATAGCGTGCATTCGCTCGCCCGCAATCATCCGAACCGGTATTCGCCGAGCCACTTCCACGAGAGCGCTTATGTCGGTCGACAGAACAGGCGTTTCGAACCAAGTGACGTCGTAGTCTTTGAGCCAATTGCCAATCTCGATTGCGGCGTATGTGCTGAACCGATCATGTGCTTCGATCAAAATATCCACTTCATCGCCAACGGCTTCCCGAACTGCACTAATCAGCGCCTTAGCCTCGGCCGTTTCTTTGAGCGACATCTGCATGTGGGCATCGCCGAACGGGTCGAATTTGAGAGCTGTGTAGCCTTTGCCCACTACTGCGCTAGCTTTTTCGGCAAAGCCCTCTGGGGTTCTATCGCCCGAGTACCAGCCATTGGCGTAAACCCGCACATTCTCACGAATCTTGCCGCCCAAAAGCGTATGAACGGGAACCCCAAGAGACTTCCCTAGGATGTCCCAGCAAGCCATCTCGATTCCGGCCATAGCCGGTGTCACTTTGATAAATGCGGTCAGGTAGAGCTTATGAAATATCTCATGAACGTTGCGAGGGTCCATT
>Ga0315326_10000670_pt1 | contig 16900 bp, 17 predicted proteins | sample M180m32315metaG_FD_203457 | JGI IMG/M metagenome (GOLD analysis project Ga0315326, IMG submission 203457) | Ammonia-oxidizing marine archaeal communities from Monterey Bay, California, United States - M1 80m 32315 | ecosystem: Environmental > Aquatic > Marine > Coastal | place: USA: California... | reverse complement strand
CTCGGAAGCCACCATTGTATGGGCATGGGAAATCGACTCGATGAAAAGGCGTACGTCAAGCGACTTTGCAAACTTGTTCAGTAACGAGTCAGTTGGCCTGATGCCGTTCTCTGCCTTCTGAATGACCCCAATCTTCTCGTTCATCTCTCTGGCGAGTTCTTCCTGGGAAAGGCCCCTGTGCTCTCTTGCATTTCTGATTCTCGAATGAAAGTCGTTTGCTAGCTCCACCTCATCCTTCGTCATGATGTCTACTCCAGTGATTCCTTTACCTGAGACCTGGATTCGTGGCTCAGCGGGAGCACTGACCGTCGTCCTCTCAACTTGCTGAACTATCAGTCCCATGGAGCCTATGCATCCATTACAGCATTCAAGCAATGATTGTGATGCTCTGGCCATCTTTGTGCTGACTCCCTCAGCTCCACAAAGTTCGCATGCACCCATGCATTGCCCACACGATTGAGCATCATGAGTCCTTCGTAGGGGTCATAAGTATCGGTTCAGTGTGGACAACATGGCGTCCGAGGCCAACGAAACTCCAAGCGGGGGCGATCTTCTCGATAACAAAGACCCACACATTGGGGCTCTGGACCGCCTTTCAAAGGACTACCAGGAACTATCAGACAGGGCTCAGCAACTACTGACGGAGAAACTATTCTTGGAGAATGAAATCACTCAGCTGAAGAAGCGCTCCAACAGGCTTGAAGAGGAACTAAGCAACATTCGAACCCCACCGCTGATCATAGGATACATTCAGGATATGGTCAATGAACAGGCTATCGTGAGGAGCTCCAACGGCACTGTCTTCCTTGTGTCGATCAATCGCCGTCTCGATAGTACAAAAATCAAGCCGGGAACCAGAGTGGCGCTAAATCAGGACACCCTATCAGTAGTCGAAATCCTCTCTGACTCTTGGGATCCGTTAGTTAGCAATGCCGAGATAATCGACTCACCAGATGTCGAATACTCTTCCATCGGTGGGCTAGAGGAACAAATAAGAGAACTAAAGGAGGCCATTGAGCTACCCTTCGAGAACCCCAAGGCATTCTCTGATTTCGGTATCGACCCACCGAAAGGGGTGCTTTTGACAGGCCCTCCAGGTACTGGCAAGACTATGTTGGCAAAGGCAGTTGCAAACTCAACAAATGCCACATTCCTAGGGCTCGTAGGAGCGGAGCTAGCTCAGAAGTACATCGGTGAAGGTGGCAGGATGGTCAGAGAGCTGTTTGAGATGGCTAGGCAGAAGTCCCCGTCAATCATCTTCATTGACGAAATCGATTCCATAGGCTCCAAGAGACTCGACGTCGCCACTTCAGGAGATCGTGAGGTTCAGAGGACTCTAATGCAACTTCTTTCCGAGCTAGATGGTTTCGAGAGTCTCGACAATGTCAAGGTCATCGCTGCTACCAATCGCCCGGAGCTACTCGATGCGGCTCTCCTGCGTCCCGGAAGATTTGACAGAATAATTGAAATCCCAATTCCCGACTTGAGTGCTAGAGAGGCAATATTCTCTGTTCACACCGGTTCAATGCCTCTGGGCAAGGGAGTGAACAGCCGAACATTGGCATCCATGTCAGAGGGATTTAGTGGAGCTGAAATTAAAGCTGCGGTTGTGGAGGCCGGCATTTCCGCCATCTCGAGTGACCGTAAGTCAGTTCAGAAGATCGACTTCATCGGGGCGATAAAGAAGATTGAGGAGATTCGAAAGGGCTCTAGCGACAAAAATTCCGAGGGAATCTACGCATAAGCAAAATATCTTGACGAGCAGACCCTTCCAATGTCCATGCCGACATCACTCGTTGAGTGCGTACCAAATTTTAGTGAGGGTAATGACAAGGATATTATCGAGCAAATCACAAGGCCAGTTAGGGATGCAAATGGGGTTTCCCTGCTCGATGTAGATATGGGTGCCGACTTCAATAGGACGGTAGTGACAATGGTCGGTGAACCCGAAGAAGTCCTCAGAACTGTGATTGACTGCACCAGAATCGCACTCGAACTCATTGACATGAGGAATCACTCTGGTGAGCATGCTAGAATGGGGGCAGTGGACGTCGTCCCTTTCATACCGATTAAGGGTGTAACTATTGGCGACTGCGTCAAACTCTCAGAAAGATACGCAAGTGCCGTATCCGAAGAATTCGGATTGCCAACATTCCTATATGCCGAATCAGCAAGAATGCCGCAGAGGGCCAGGCTACCTGATATTAGAAGAGGCGAGTACGAGGGTCTGGAAGCCAAGTTTTCCTCACCTGAATGGTCTCCTGACTTCGGGCCAGCTGAATTCAAACCAAAAATGGGGGCAACCGCTACTGGAGCACGTTCGATTCTGATAGCGTATAATGTAAATTTAGATACCGATGACAAGTCAAAGGCTAATTCTATTGCGGCGAAGATTAGGACCAGTGGATCACTAGTAAAGGATGAAAATGGGGAGAAGATCATTGGCGAGGATGGTAAGAATCTGCGAAAGCCCGGCATATTCCAGTCACTGCAAGCTGCTGGATGGATGTATGACTCGTCTACCGCACAGGTCTCGATGAACTTACTTAATTTCGAAAATACAGGACTCCACGATGTCACTGAAGCAATCCGTAAAGAGGCGAAAAAGATAGGACTCAATGCTATTGCGGGCGAATTAGTTGGACTGGTCCCATTGGGTGCCATGCTATCTGCGGGCCATTACTACCACGGTGGAGAGAACGAACCCGATGAGGATATGCTTGTCGAAAAGGCAATTTCAGGACTAATGCTTGACCAGTTGAGTGTCTTTGAACCACGATCTTGCATTATTGAGTGGGCTATTGCCGAGGAGGTCGAATCATGAACGAAGGATACAGGACGGTACTCAGTTCGATTGGATCCTCTAAACCAACTCCTGGTGGTGGATCAGTTGCCGGACTATCCCTTGCCCACGCCCACTCCCTTGCCATGATGGTCGCACGATTAACTATCGGCAAAGAGAAGTGGGAGGGAGGCCATGAAGCAGCCCAATCTGTGATATCCAAGTCTCAAGTAGGCGTAGAAGAGGCCATACGACTTGCGGAAATAGATGCCGAGGCATTTGACGCAGTCATGGCCGCTTATCGGCTTCCTCGAGAGTCTGAGGACCAGAAAGAAGTGAGGAAATCAACTATTCGCGAAGCAACAATTGGTGCTGCCGAAGCCCCTCTTGCAACTGCATCCAGTGCAAGTGAGCTCCTTAGCAGCCTGGAGATATTGTGCACTTCCTGTAATTCTAATGCCCTTACTGATTTAGCATCCGCATCAGAACTTGCCCTTTCTGCAGTAAAAATGGCTGCAATGAACGTACGGATCAACTTAGATTTTATCAAAGGCGAGGATGTAGAGAGATTATCATCTCAAATCGATGAAGTCGTACTCAAATCCAATACTTCGGCCGATGCAATAAGACTCAACGTGAATGAGAGGCTGGGCTGGTGATGAATTCCAGCAAGGCTCGTCATGGGGGGATACCTAGTGACCTCCCGCCAAGTAAAGAAATTGACAAATCCGTGCCCCATGCCCCAAAAAGGCCTCAAGTCCTATCCGACAAAGAGCGACGACTCGCAATTGAGAACTCACTGAGGTATTTTCCAAAGGACTGGCATAATGTGTTGGCTCCTGAGTTCCTCGACGAACTAGACCGTCTTGGACACATATACATGCATAGGTTCAGACCAGATTATGAGATGCATGCTAGGCCTATCGGGGACTATCAATGCACCAGTGAGAAAGCCGCTGCGATAATGTTAATGATTCAAAATAATCTTGATCCTCATGTTGCCCAGTTCCCGCATGAGCTAATCACGTATGGGGGAAATGGGGGGGTATTCCAGAATTGGGCCCAGTACCTGATTACTATGGGATATCTAAGAAAGATGAGAGATGACCAGACTTTAGTAATGTATTCCGGGCATCCGCTTGGGCTGTTCCCTTCAAACTCAGAATCCCCAATGGTCGTGGTCACAAATGGAATGGTGATACCAAATTACTCTACTCAGAATCACTATGAGAGAATGAGTGCGCTGGGAGTCTCCCAGTATGGCCAGATGACTGCTGGTTCGTACATGTATATCGGTCCCCAGGGAATTGTACACGGGACAACAATTACCATTCTGAATGCAGCTCGGAAATATCTGGGCAGGACTTCGGAACAAGGTTTGGATGGGGTCATGTATGTTACTTCTGGCTTAGGGGGGATGTCAGGCGCCCAAGCTAAAGCCGCAGTAATTGCAGGAGCTGTTTGCATCATCGCAGAGATAGACCCGGTTCCAGCACACAAGCGGCATTCACAGGGATGGTTATCAGAGCTATACGAGGATCTGGATGAACTGTGCAACCGTGCCGAGGAGGCCGTATCCAACAAAGAAGCAGTCTCACTAGGATATCTGGGAAACATCGTCGACTTACTGGAGTACCTAGTCGAGAGGGATATTACTCCCGAACTAGCAAGCGATCAGACAAGCCTACACAATCCATGGTTGGGGGGCTATATGCCTGCTGGCTTATCTTTCGACGAGAGTATGGCTCTGATACATTCGGACCCCGATGAATTCCGATTATCTGTACAGAACTCCCTCAGAAGGCACGTTGATGCAATCAACGTCCTAACTGGACGGGGTACTAGATTCTGGGACTATGGCAACGCATTCCTCCTTGAATCGAGCAGGGCCGGCGCCAATGTGCTTTCTGCTGATGGCTCCTTCAGATATCCCTCTTACGTGGAGGACATCATGGGTCCAATGTGCTTCGACTACGGCTTCGGACCATTCCGATGGGTTTGCACTTCAGGCAGTGATGAGGATCTACGCACTACGGACAGCATCGCCAAACAAGTTCTCGAGGGACTATCCTCTGTTTGTACAGAAGATGTTAGGACTCAGTACCTAGACAATATCAAGTGGATTTCCGAAGCAGATAAACATGAACTAGTGGTCGGCAGCAAGGCACGGATTCTATATGCCGATGAAGCCGGCAGGAGAGCCATTGCTAGCGAATTCAACAAAGCAATTTCCCTTGGGTTAGTGAGTGCCCCTATAGTATTGGGTCGCGATCACCATGATGTGGGTGGGACAGACAGCCCTTTCCGGGAGACTGCGAACATACACGACGGTTCGATGTTCACTGCGGACATGGCTGTACATAATTTCGTAGGCGACTCTTTTCGAGGTGCGACTTGGATCAGCCTTCACAATGGGGGTGGCGTTGGATGGGGGGAAGTCATAAACGGTGGTTTTGGTCTGGTAATCGACGGTTCGGATCAAGCACAGAGAAATATCGACTCAATGATTTCTTGGGATGTGAACAATGGAATAGCCCGCAGATCATGGGCTAGGAACAGTGGTGCCATTTCGGCAATAACACGTGCTATGGAATCCGATGATAGATTGGAAGTAACCGTTCCCAATATTGTAGACAATAGCGTCTTAGATGGCATGTTTGATGACTCTCGATGACTCTATTTGGCTGACTAGGTTCGCCAGTCCCAATGGGAGAGATAGCGATTGACGGAGAGTCTCTATCTTTGGAGCAGGCTTTGGCAGTAGCAAAAGGCTCTGCTACTGCTACACTTTCTGCTTCTTCAAGAGGAAATATGCAAAAATCACGTGAGGCTGTAGACAAAGTGGTAGCTTCGGACGAGGTTGTTTATGGGATAAATACTGGATTCGGGGCCCTTTCTTCAGTAAGCATCGACAAAGACGAACTAGAGATGCTTCAAACAAATCTGGTCCGAAGCCATGCATGTGGGATTGGTAAAAGGATGGATCCAGAAACCGTTCTTTTGATGATGGTAATTAGGGCGAATTCACTAGCCAAGGGTGTATCTGGAGCAAGACCGGAATTAGTTGAACTGATGCTTTCGATGGCCAACTCACGAATTGCCCCTGTAGTTCCCAGAATAGGCTCATTGGGGGCTTCCGGAGATTTAGCCCCACTTGCCCACATGGCTATGGGAATGATGGGAGAGGGCGATTGTCTAAGATTAGTGGAAGGGGAATGGTGTGGAATAGATAGTTTGACAGCATTGCAAGAAGCCGATTTGACTCCGATAAAACTCCAGGCCAAGGAGGGTCTTTCCCTGATCAATGGTACAAGTCAGATGTGTGCTTATCTGATTAGAACTGTACTCAATATGGAAACACTGACTCTAGCGGCCGATGTTTCAGTCGCTTGTTCGTTGGAGGCAATTAGGGGTTCCCACAAGCCTTTCGACAAGAGAATCCACGAATCAAGACCACAATTTGGGCAGTCTATTTCTGCAGCCAGAATTTCTGGGCTACTCTCAAACTCTCAGATAGTGCTGTCTCACGTAGATTGCGACAGGGTCCAGGATGCATACTGCTTCAGATGTTCTCCTCAAGTTCATGGCCCCGTAATCGACCTTCTACGAGAGGTCCGCAGGATGTTGGCGATTGAGATTAACAGTGCTACTGATAATCCACTGGTATTCGTGGATTCAAACGATAGTGCCGAAATTATCAGCGGAGGAAATTTTCATGGCCAGAATCTTGCCCTAGCAAGCGACTCAATTGCTATAGCCTGTCATGAGCTAGCTAGTATTTCCGAAAGACGAATCAATCAGATTTTAGACCCAAATTGGAGTGGTCAAAAGGCATTTCTAGCAGGAAATGAGGGACTCGAGAGTGGTCTGATGATCGTTCAGTATGTTGCTGCCGCAGTAATCGCAGAGCTGCACCTTCTAGCAAATCCTGCAACAACCAGTAACATCCCAGTAAGTATGGGGAAGGAGGATCACGTTTCCATGGGGGCAACTGGGACTTACAGGGCGATGCAGTCCTCTCTATTGCTTTCGCAAGTTTTGGCAAATGAGTTGATTTGCTCAACTGAGGCACTAGATGGTATTGACGAAGCTCCTGGAAGCGGCGTGAGTAAAGTATCAGCATGGGTTCGAAGCCATGTAGGAAAGCTCGATGGCGACAGGTCATTGACTGTGGAGTGTGAGAACCTGTCCGAAGCAATTCTGAATGGTGATATGACGAGTATTTTCGGGTGATTACATTCAAGAAAAATTGCATATGAACAGGCATCCTGGGACAAATCCCCCACCATTTACAACTAAGGTAGTTGAAACCCTCCAAGACTCACTGCTTCTCGAGGAAACGCATTACTATCCACGGGGTGGCGGCCAACCAGGCGATACTGGAACAATTTACACTGACGATGGAAAATCTACATCTCTGCATGAGGTTCTACCAGGTGAAATGATAATCCACCCAGTAGGCAATACTGGGATCTTCAGACAAGGCCAAGAAGTAACTTGCGAGATTGACTCGGCTCGTAGGAATGGGCATACAATGATGCATACGGCACAGCATATTTTCTCAGCACTAGCCGAAGACTTGTGGGGTTCAGAGACAGTTGGAAACCAAATCGGCGCCGAATATTCTAGGGTCGACCTTCTTTTCGAAGACAAGGAGGAATTCAATCCAGATCAACTCATTGAATCCGTAAATTCAGCACTTTCTGCCAACATCCCAGTGAACATTCACGAATGGGACAGGGAGAAGATATTGGGACACGAGCAAATGAGGCACACCAAGTTCATGCACCGAATTCCGCAGTCCATTACACACCTACGTGTAGTTGAAGTTGAGGGGGTCGATCTATGCCCATGTGCTGGCACCCATGTTTCAAACACCTCTCAAATTCCCAAGGTCAAATATATCGGAAAGAAGAACAAAGGCAAGGGACGTCTAAGAGTCTCTTACGAATTTGAATAATATAATAAATAGAATAGATTCTATTGGTGGGCTCGGCAGGAATTGAACCTGCGATCTTCGCCATGTCAAGGCGACGTCATAACCCCTAGACCACGAGCCCGGCCCTCCTTCGAATTGCCAATCACTCAAGAATCATTCTGAACAGCTATGAAACAATCTTCGAGATGCGTCCACCACATCCCTGGTTTGAGCATTCGCCGGCGACTCTTGTCCTACCATTGCTCATCACGATCCTCTCGGGACTATTGATTGCAACGTATGTTTTGCATTTCATGCAGTACCCGTTGAATTCAGAGGCCATGCTATTACGTCTGGATTCTAGCCTTCAATATTTCACTCATAGTAGGGGGGTTTACGCGATTTCCTAGTATTTTTCGATAATCGCTATACTGAGAGGCATTTCATAAATGCAGCATCAAATATATTTCTGATAACGTAGGTTATCGGTAAGAAACATCGCGATTTTCCTAGCTTTCAATACGTTTCGCATATCATCTTTGGAAAATCAAGCCAAATATCAATGAATATTGAATTTCATAATTTATTGAATATAAACCATTAAATATTTCTAATAGTTTCAATACACATTATTAGAATTTACAATATCACCATTTTTGAAAGTGATTTTCACTGGAGATGTTCCGGGAGTCTGACACCATGAATCAGCGGATGAGGTCCAAAGTACATTCAAGTCTGCAATCCTCCCTTCTGCGATTACTCCTCTTATCTCATCACTTTCCTGGAACATTGTTGATGCCGGGTTCCTAGTCACTGCGGCAAGTGCAGCAATTGGATCAACCCCAATCCTGTGTGAAACAATGCTGCCTATCAGGGGTAGGGATGTGATTGGGCAATTTGGATTGAAATCAGTAGCTAATGAAAATGGCCAATCCTCTTCAATACACTTCTTTATTGGCAAATCAAGCTCCTTGCCTAAGACATAAGGTGTTCCTGGGAGGAATGTCTGTACAGTACCAGACTCAGCAGCGCTGATCCTGGAATCATCATTCGAGCAGGATACATGGTCAGCACTAACCGAACCTAGGTCAGAGGCCAACTGCAAGCCTCCACTGTCTACGAACTCGTCTACATGAAGTCTGGAATCAAGTCCAAATGACTTTGCTGCCGTCACAATGTCTTCAGTTTGCTCATTGGTGAACCAACCTTCCTCGCAGAATACATCTACCCATTTTGCTAATGACAACTCAGAAATTACTGGCAACTGTTCGGAGATGAGATGTTCTACGTACTGACTCCGACTCATCTCAGGGGGGAAGTCATGAGCTCCTAGCCAGGTAGAGCGGACATCACAGGGTGTTGACCTACCAATATCTGAAATCGCCTCCAGTAGTTTTACTTCTGAATTCAAATCCAAACCATATCCACTTTTTGCTTCCAATGATGTGGTTCCACTTCTCAATGCCGTCTCCAAACGCCTGATGCCGCTATTCACGAGTTGTTTTTGTGGAGCACTTCGAGTACTATTGACGGTCTTCATAATCCCTCCGCCAGATTGCGCAATTTCTTTGTAGGACTTACCTGAGATCCTCATGGATAGCTCATTTGACCTATCGCCGGACCAAACTAGATGCGTGTGACTATCAACGAATCCAGGGACGACAGACATCCCTTCGACGTCAATTACCTTGATTTCACCATCCTCGTTCTTTGTTGGGTACCATGGAGCAAATTCTGCAACCAGTTCTTGCATAGGTTCAATCTTCACAATCACCCCTGAATCAATAATGATTCCAATTCCAGGTGGATAAACCAGTGAACTTCTATCCAATAGTCTGTTTCCTGATAGGGGGTATTCATCATCACCTGTTGAGAGATGAGCTACTTCCCCACAGTTGTACAAGAGCGTCTTCATGATGTTTGGAGATTCCGATAGTTGAAAGAACTCGCGCTCATGGGGGGCTCATGGGAGGCATAATACTAGGTATCGAAAGCACGGCGCACACCTTCTCTTTCGGGAGAGTCAGTATTGATGGCGAGCTGTTCCCTTCCTTTTCATCGCTTTTTCGTCCCGAAGAGGGGGGGATCCATCCTCGTGAAGCTGCGGATCATCACTCTGAAACAACATCTCAACTTCTCGATAGGCTATCAAGCAGTGAAAACTTCACTTGGGATTCAATTGTTGCAATCGCCTTTAGTCAGGGCCCAGGTTTGGGCCCATGCCTGCGTGTGGGGGCATCAGTAGCGAGAACCCTTGCAACTAGGCTTTCAGTCCCACTTCTTGGGGTGAATCATTGTGTTGCGCACATAGAAATTGGCAGAAATCAGACTGGTTGTATTGATCCGGTACTGCTCTACGTAAGCGGAGGTAATACACAAGTAATTGCAAGATCCGATGGCAGGTATCGAGTTCTGGGTGAGACGTTGGATATTGGCATTGGAAATATGCTTGACAAGTTTGCCAGGTCCCAGGGAATACCATTTCCTGGTGGTCCCGAGATTGAGAAACTAGCATTGGCACACCCTAGTAAGGGCATACAGTGCCTCGATTCGGTTCCTTTGCCATATGGTGTTCACGGAATGGATATGGCATTCTCCGGTATGCTGACTTCGGCGATTCAGAAACTGTCAGAAGGAAATTCACTAGAACAATTATGCTGGTCACTACAGGAGCACTCATTTGCTACTTGTGTAGAAGTTGCTGAGAGGGCATTGGCACATACTGGAAAGTCAGAATTATTGCTTGGCGGGGGTGTTGCTTGTAATGAAAGACTTAGAGAGATGAGTTACTTGATGTGCGAAGAAAGAGATGCCAAATGTCACTGGCCCGACAAGTCATATTGCGTCGATAATGGCACAATGATAGCAGAGCTTGGCCGACGTATGCTTGAATGCGGAATAGAGACTGAAATCATGGATAGCGCCATTGACCCCACATTGAGAACAGACAATACTGAGGTCCTGTGGGGCTGATAAATCACGAACTCTTATGAGAGTTGGTCCAACCGCCGGTTTGAGGATTGATTAGAAAGTGCAGAGGAGGCGTAGGAAGAAGGCAGCCCCGAAAAACGTTTTCGGATCGGCATCCCAATCTCCTCAGAAATCCCAACTCAACAAAACGGCCAGGACGACGACACCAAGAAGTCGGACTCAGATTGCACCGCCACCATCCGTGCCAGGAGCAAAACCAAAGCCGAAAGTTAACCCTGTAAAGGCTCCAATTGAGGTGGTCGTAGAACCAATTGTTGAACCGATTGTAGAACCTCCAAGTATTCCTATCGAAGACGATTCCGCCGATGTGGAGAATCATGAAGAAGATTCCCTTGCAAAACCATTACTGGGCGGGAAGAAAGGGAAAGATATCGGCCTTGATGAGAAAACAAAACAAGTCCAACCGAAACAAACTCCTGTGGATTCGGGAAAGAGCCTGAAAGCTAGGCAAATAATTCAAGACAGCATGCTCAAAGCATCACTGGCAGCCGAAGCAGCAAGATCACAGAAGTTAATCGATGCAAAAAAACCAGCAGCCACTAAAGAGGCTCCTAAGAAACCACAGAGGAAATTCAGGAAAAAACCCTCTTACCAACCAGCAAATAGGGCTCGAAGACTGGATAGAAGCAGACATATGGAATACAAGTACGAAATGCGAGGACTCCTAGTAGATATCGGCATCGCAGAAGAGCACCGTTCAAACCTTCTAGCAATAATCTGGGCTAGGGGTGAGAGGCAGACAACCAAGGAGGCCAAGGAATTCCTCGATGAGAAACTTGGCGAGGGCATTATCGACGAAGAACAAATGTCTTCCTTGGAAAAGATCGTCGAATCATATACAGTTCGTAGATGAAAGTTGAGAATGGTTCATGGGTTGTAACCGTCTCGACAATTTGAGGGGAAAATAATCGACAGCAAGGAAGATGCCAATTCGAGTTCCGCCGGCAATCCCCCATATCGGAGTGGCATCCATCCAGGAATGTATAGGGATAGACTTTGGACAATGAGGCAGTATGCCGGTTTCTCTTCACCAACTAATACAAACGATAGATTCAGGAAATTACTGGATAGCGGACAGACTGGGCTATCAATAGCATTTGACTTGCCAACTCAACTAGGTCTTGACTCCGATGACGAACTATCATCTGGAGAGGTCGGGAAGGTAGGTGTGCCAATCGATTCTATTCACGATATGAGAGAGCTTTTCGCAAATATCGATATGGGTTCAATTTCGACTTCAATGACAATCAACGCCCCAGCAACAACCCTCCTGGCATTGTATGCTGCGGTGGCAGAAGAGCAAGGTGTCGCGAACAACAAAATATCCGGCACAGTCCAGAATGACATTCTAAAAGAGTACATCTCGAGAGGACTTTACATCTTCCCACCAGACCCCTCTATTCGACTAACTACTGATCTGATGTCTTGGTGCAATGACAACGCTCCACGATGGAATACGATTTCAATTAGTGGATATCACATGAGGGAAGCCGGATGCACCGCTCCTCAGGAAATTGCTCTTACTATAGCAAATGCAATTTTCTATGCCCGTAAGGCTATTGATATTGGTATGCAGATTGATGATTTTGCCCCTAGGATGTCATTTTTCTTCGCATGCCACAACAACTTCATCGAAGAGGTAAGCAAGTTCCGTGCAGCAAGACAATTATGGTATGAATTGGTAGAGGCAGAGTTCTCCCCAAAGAATCCAAAATCATCACAGTTAAGATTCCATACTCAGACTTCTGGTGTTACCCTAACAGCTCAACAACCATTGAACAATGCTATTAGAGTTGCATACCAAGCACTTTCTGCAGTTCTCGGGGGAACCCAGTCACTACACACGAACAGTTTCGATGAGGCTTTGGGCCTCCCAACGGAGAACTCCGTAAGACTTGCACTTAGGACCCAACAGATAATCGCTGAGGAATTAGGCATCATCGAGCATGTAGATCCACTGGGGGGTTCACAAACCATTGAGCAAACTACTGACGAATTGATTCTACAGGCCCGTTCGATTATCCATGATATTGAAGCCATGGGCGGTGCAATGGAGTGCGTGAAAGCAGGTCTTCAGCAGAGAATGATCCATGAAAGTGCATGGGATCAGCTGAGTAGGGTAGAGAATGGTCAGGAACTTGTTGTAGGGGTGAACACTCATGTTGATGAGGAAGAGCCAGATTTCGAAGGACTAATTCTAGACTCGAGTGAGGCAAATGCCAAGATATCCCATCTAATTGAAATGAAGGAAAATAGGGACAAAGATTCCGTCAACGACTCACTTATCGAATTAAGGAAGAGCTGTAGAAACGGTTCGAATGTAATGTATCCGATAATTTCAGCGGTAAAGGCAGAGGCAACAGTAGGCGAAGTAAATACAGTTTTGAGGGAAGAGTTCGGAACATGGGTAGCTCCAAGTGGTGTTTGAATGGCTGATGGCACCGTTAATCACATTGGAATAGCGACACTTTCACTAGATAAATCGTCAGAATTGTGGTCTAAATTGGGATTCTCACCATCTAATGACCTGATTAATCAAGAGCAAGGAGTCAAGATCAGGTATATGGATGGAATCGGGCGTACTCGCATAGAACTTCTAGAGCCAATAGGAGAGGAGTCACCAGTAGGTCGTTTCATTGAAAGTAGTGGCCCGGGTGTCCAGCAGATTGCTGTAAACGTAGCAGACATTAAGTCAACAATTTCCGAATTGACAGAAATCGGGGTTAGAATGGTATCAGACGAACCAGTAATTGGTTCAGATGGCCACAGAATAGCCTTCGTCCATCCATCATCTGCTGGTGGTGTCCTCATTGAACTCGTCGAATCGTCTAAGTGAGAATCATCAAAAAGGGTCTCTAACTCGGATTACCATGATTGCATCATTGGAGAGATTTGTGAAACTAGATCCAACTTGTATGGACGAAATTGAATCTGAGAGAAATTTCATTAGAGACACACTTGAGGTGCTCAGGGCAACGGGGGAAATCTCTAATGACGCATTTCTGGATGCAGGAACGATCCAAGGAGGTTTATCCCTGCTTCTCAACTTGTTATCCCAGGGAATCTCAGAGAAAGAGGCCTTCGAACAACTAAGAAGCCTCAAGGCTAGGGCCGAAGTCCTCAATGAGATTTATCCAGATCTCGATAGAAAGGTAGAGAATATGCGAAAATAATACTCCAGTATTACTCCAGTAATATTATATCCTTATCTATTTCGGCAGGAACATGCCAAAGATTAGCCTCGACATGCCAAACGAAATCGTCGAGGATTTGAAGGGGCATGTTGGTGACTCGAAGAAGTTTGTTAGCCTCGCTGATGCCATTAGAACTGCATGCAGGAAGATGCTTGATCAACTTGACGAGATTGATCACAGGCATGGAAGGTTGGAAGAATGAATATTCCTGAGAGGAATGAGGCCGTGGAAGCAGTAGAGGTACTCATCAGATACATCGAGAAGTGCAATTCTAGCCTCAGGGAGGGGTTGCAAAATACTCCTGAGAGGGTGATCGAATCATTCGATGAGATATTCTCTGGGTACTCCAATGATGCAAACGAAATCCTCGATTCCACATTCAACTCCGAGGGCTATGATGGAATAGTCCTTCTACGAGATATCGAGTTCCAAAGCACCTGCGAACACCATCTACAACCATTCACCGGCCGTGGACATGTAGCATATATCCCATTAGATAGAATAGTGGGGATTAGCAAACTCGCACGACTTCTTGACATGCACTCCAAGAGACTTCAGAACCAAGAGAGAATTACTCATTCTGTAGCCAATGACCTTGAGTCTATTCTCAAACCCCTTGGTTGCGCGGTGATTATCGAGGCACAACACGGTTGTATGAAATGCCGTGGTGTGAAAAAGCAGAATTCAGTAATGACAACCAGTTCAATGCGAGGAGTCTTCTTCGAGAAGTCCGAGGCTAGAACTGAGCTTCTGCAGTTAATCCGTTCAGAATCCGTTCGGGGGTGAAAATTTCCTGAATTTTCCTATAGTAGAGATTTTCCATTCTGTTCAGGGAGAGGGGTTTCACGCTGGCGTCCCTCACGTATTCGTTCGATTTGGAAATTGCAACCTTCGCTGCGATTGGTGTGATACTGATTTCATGAAATACGTAGAGATGGGCCTGGATGAAATTGTACATAGGGTTCTTTCGTTCAATTGTGACAGAGTGATTTTCACCGGCGGAGAACCAGCAATGCAGGACCTCTCGACTATTGGAAAGACTCTGAAGGAGCACGGCCTCACTCTCTCCATAGAGTCCAACGGGACTCTCCCTATTGACCCAATAATAGACTGGATTTGCATTAGTCCAAAGGACCAACTTTATCCAAATATATCAATTAAACAACGAACTGGGGACGAGCTGAAAGTAGTATATTGCGGCCAGGACTTGGTGATGTATGATGATCTCAAATCCGGATTCGATCACCATTTCATACAACCATGTTACATCGAGGAAGACTCAGTAGAGCAAAACGGACTCTCGTTCAGACAGGTTGAGCTAGTCGTTAAGAGAAACCCTGGTTGGCGACTGAGTCTCCAGACCCACAAGTGGATGGGGGTGCTCTAATTTGCGCGCATTGATGTCCCTCTCAGGTGGAATGGACAGCACGGCTCTCCTGATGAGGATGCTAGCTGATGGCTACCAGATTACCTGCCTTACTTACGATTACGGACAGAAGCACTCGATAGAGATAGACAGAGCCAAGGCAAATATCGAATATCTGCGAAATAATGGGATTTCTGTCGATCATATCGTTATTGATCTAAAGTCTGCCATGCACTCACTAAATTCTGCTCTGACTACCGACGAAATAGTAGTCCCTGAGGGGCATTACGAGTCCGAACAGATGAAGCAGACTGTTGTGCCCAACAGAAATGCAATCTTCTCGTCCATTATGTATGGGCACGCACTGAGCATCTCGAATAGCGAACAAACCGACGTGATCATAGCACTTGGGGTACATAGCGGTGATCACGAAATATATCCGGACTGTAGGCCAGAGTTCTACGAGGCACTCGAGAAAGCCCTTTCGATAGGTAACTGGGGTAGTGAGGGCATTTCTTTCCACTTGCCATACATAGAAGGGACGAAGATCAGTATCCTTGAAGATGCTAGAGACTCAATATCATCTCTTGGTTTGGACTTCGAAACTGTATTCAAGAACACAAATACATCATACAACCCAGATGATGTGGGGAGGAGCTCAGGGAAGTCTGGTGCTGATGTCGAGAGGATTCTGGCCTTCCACACTATTGGCGTGGAGGATCCCGTCCAATACACAGACGGTTGGGAAGCAGCCCTTGCAAACGCACAATTTGAACAGAGGAAACACGAGGAATCATCATGACCGACAAGCATCCGAGATTTGATCCAGTGAGAGATTCAGAGTGGCGACGACGTCTTACGGATCTCCAATATTTTGTAACTCGTGAAGCTGGAACTGAGAGGCCAAACACTGGCGTGCATAACCTTGAGGTTAGGGATGGCGATTATCATTGCATATGCTGCGATCACTTGCTTTTCACATCAGAGATGAAATTTCTTTCTCAATGCGGGTGGCCCGCATTCCATGCCGAGCACAAAGACGCGAGAATAAGAAGACTGGAAGACACGACCCTCGGAATGCTAAGAGTAGAAGTCAGATGCGGAAGTTGTGATGCGCACTTGGGACACATATTTGATGACGGACCACAGGAATTCGGAGGGGAGAGGTACTGCATAAACTCAGCGAGCGTTGACTTCAAAATGGAGGAAGACAATGACAACTAGAATTAGAAGATGGATAGAGACCGATACCGGCCACAGGGTTCCAAACCACACGAGTAAGTGTCGACATATCCATGGCCATAGGTATAGGTGGGAAGCCGAGTTAGAGGGTGATGTAGTTTCCACAAAGGGAGTTTCAGAAGAGGGAATGCTGATGGACTTCTCTGACGTATCTGCAATTCTCACCAAGTACATTCACGATGTTGTCGATCACTCATTCATTGTATACGAGGGCGATAACGATGCCATAGAAGCATTATCATCCATGGGCGATAGTCATCGCACAGTCATTGTACCATTTATCCCAACTGCCGAGAATCTGGCTAGGTGGGCCTTTGAGCAAATTGACAAACATATCACGTCATCGTACGGAAACAATTTGCGTCTACACTCTTTTCATGTACGGGAGACCCCCAAATCATGGGCTA
>Ga0315326_10000667_pt1 | contig 16941 bp, 15 predicted proteins | sample M180m32315metaG_FD_203457 | JGI IMG/M metagenome (GOLD analysis project Ga0315326, IMG submission 203457) | Ammonia-oxidizing marine archaeal communities from Monterey Bay, California, United States - M1 80m 32315 | ecosystem: Environmental > Aquatic > Marine > Coastal | place: USA: California... | reverse complement strand
GAAACCAACTAACTTTGTTTCTGTTTGGAGTTCAATTCCAAATTCCTCAAATACTCTTCTTCTTACTTCTTTCATAAGGGCATAAACATCTGCTGCATTCCCTTCAGGGTCTACCTGTATGAAATTAGCGTGTTTTTCTGAGATCTCAGCAGTTCCGATCCTCAACCCTTTACTGCCTGTTTCCTCAATCAATTGTCCAGCTGATTGATTTTCCGGATTAGTAAAAACTGAACCTGCATTCTGGCCACCTGGTTGATTCTCAAGACGCCACCGAACTATTTCCTTTATCTTCTCCTCTGAAACTGACTTAACTCCCTCTTGCAAATCAAGAGTTGCACGAACAACAATCTCATGGGGTTTAATAGAGGATGAGCGGTACCCAAAATCTAATTTATTCAGGGTAAGTAGTGATTTTTGACCACTCAATAAATTAATAATTTCAGCGCTCTTAATACTCTCATTCATATCAGATCCATGACCGCCAGCGTTCATCTTTACTGCCCCACCTATCGTTCCAGGAACACCAACTGCCCACTCAAATCCAGTCAGTCCAACAGAAACAGTTTTGCGCGCAAGAACAGGCAGTTGCACAGCAGCTCCGATTTCTACGAAATTCTCACGTATCTCTATTTCTTCAAATTCACGCCCAAGACTGATCACAAGCCCATCAAAGCCACTATCTGCAATTAGAAGATTTGAGCCATTCCCTATTAAGGCAACTTTTATCCCAGTTTTTTGTATAACAGAGGAAACAAATAGCAGCTCTGTTTCGTTATTTGCCTCAACATAAAGCGAACACTTCCCCACCGTCCTATAAGTAGTCAGTTGGCCAATGTTAAAATTCTCCACTACAGCTTTACGGGCTAACAAGGTATCAACATCGTTTGCTACTTGACTCCAAAACGTAGTCATTACCGTTCGGCCTCCATCATTTCATTTGGAAGACTTGTTAAATCTCCTGCCCCCAAAGTTATACATAGATCTCCCTGCCCTAGATTCTCGTGAAGTAATTCAATTATTTCTTGACGGTGTTCACAATAGTGAACTGGTTTTGCATAGCCTTTAGCTTTCAATGAATCTGCAATCAGCCTTCCAGTCACACCAGGAATTGGTTTTTCCCCTGAAGGATATATTCCAGTGATGATCACTTCATCAGCGTGCTCGAAACAATCAGAAAATGCGTCTGCTAATTCATATGTTCTTGTGTAGCGGTGAGGTTGGAATACAGCGACAATTCGACCCCACTCTCCTTCGCTTGCAGCTTTTAGAGCAGCTTTTACTTCGCTAGGAAGATGCGCATAGTCATCAATGTAAGCAACTCCATTTGCCTCACCCCGAAATTGGAACCTTCTAGCTACTCCAGCAAAATGTGATATACCCCGCCGTAGATCTTCAACTGGGAGCCCTATATCTATCCCGAATGCTACTGCAGCAGTTGCATTTAAAGCATTGTGTAAACCAGGGCTAGCGAGAGCAAAACGTCCAAGATTAGTTTCAGGTCCCACAATTTCAAACGAAGAGGAGAACCTCCCGCCCGAGTATGACTGGAGGCTATAATCTGATTTCAGACCAGTTCCGTAGGTGACTACATTCTCCGCACCTAACAGATACCTTGTCCCAACATCTTCATCACAGATATAGGTTTTCTTCTTAGTACCTGAAACAAATTGTTTAAATGCATCTCGAAGTTTTTCAGAAGTACCGTAATAAGAAAGGTGATCTGATTCGACACTAGTAACAATAGAAAATTCTGCTTCCACTTCAAGGAAAGTCCCATCCGATTCATCAGCTTCCACAACCAGAAATTTTGAATCTTTATCCCAAAGCGCCCCACATCCAATTTCGTTGACTTCTCCGCCTATTAGAAAGGACGGGTTTACTCCGGCTTCAGCTAAAGCGAGTGAAAGCATGGAAGACGTTGTCGTTTTGCCATGTGTCCCAGCTACTGCAATCGTATTCTTAGTTCGGCTTATCGCTGCTAAGATTTGAGCTCGGCTAGCTACGTCTATGCCTTTTCTTTTCGCTTCTTGAACTTCAACGTTTCCTTCAGGTATGGCCGTAGATTTAGTCAGAATGGATGCGTTTAGCAGATTATTTTCTGAATGACCGATGAAGATTTCTATACCTTCACTCTTGAGCCGTTCAAGCCCTGGCGAGTATTTGAGATCACTCCCACTCACCCTATGTCCCATCCCAGACAGAACCAAAGCGATTGACCGCATACCGGCTCCACCTATACCTACGACATGAATATCCTTGGGTTCAGTTAGGGATAGTTTTCTAGCCGTCACCGTGCTTCCTCCAGCAATACTGTAGCTAACAATTTTGAAGCATCTCGATTACCTACTTTTCTGCTCTCACTAGCCATTCTCTCTAATTCCACCGGATTATCAATTAGCCCCTTAACCACACTTGCGAGGTGCATTCCTGTGCACTCACTGTCATTAATCATCACTGCTGCACCAGCAGCAACTAACGATTCTGCATTTTTTCGTTGGTGATCGCCGGGGGCATGAGGAAGCGGAACAAGTATGGCTGGTATTCCTATAACTGATATTTCAGCAGTTATTGAACCACCGGCTCGAGAAATAATTAAGTCAGCTGCGCTGAGTACAGTAGGCATATCAGTTTCGTATTCGATACTTTTATAATCAACTGATTCAATCTGGTTTGGAATGTCAAGTATCTCCCAATCTCTTCGCCCGACGATGTGATAAACACTAAGTTTTCCAATTTCACCAAGATTACGAAGAGCATCGATTGTAGCTTCGTTAATTCTCCTCGCCCCAAGAGAACCTCCCGTAACCACTACTAGTAAGTTCTCATTTGGTATTCCTAATTTATTCTGATCAGTTGATTTATCTCCTCTTTGAATTTCTCTAATTTCTCGTCGCACTGGGTTACCAGTTAATATTTTCTTCTTTAAATTAGTACTGGCATAAGAAACAGCTGATTTTTTGGCCCATTTACTAATTAGTTTATTGGCGCGACCAGCTACAGCATTTTGTTCATGGAGCACTACTGGAACCCTTGTTATTAAACCAGCGAGAGCACCTGGTACCGATGCATAGCCACCTAATGCAAGTATTATTTTTGGTTTTCTTGAGCTAAAAATTCTGATAGCTGAATAGGTCGCATTGGCAAGCAGGAAAAATATCCTCAGAATGGCTATTGGATTTCTTTTTTGAATTCCGGCACCTCGAAGAGGTATTAATTCAAAATTTTCAGCGGATACAAGTCTTTGGTCAATTTCCCTTTCACTTCCGAGAAAGATAATACTCTCCCTAGTAACGCCTTCCTCTACTAAAGAATTTGCTACAGCTAAACCAGGATGAAGGTGTCCGGCTGTTCCCCCACCGGCAATTACAGCAAAACAATTTTTCATTTGACTCTTTGGCGTGAAATATTCAGAAGAATACCGACTGCTGCCATCCCTACCAGCAATGAGCTCCCTCCGTAAGAAACAAAAGGAAGCGGAAGACCAGTGTTTGGTAGTCTTCCAATTGTTACTCCGATGTTGACAAAAGCCTGAACAACGAACCATATCGTAATACCCATAGCGAGAAGATAACCAAATTTATCTGAAGCGTTGGAAGCACCCACAGCTACACGAACACCTAGTACGACAAATGCGACAAACAATGAAAGAACTAGTAAAGATCCTACGAGACCCATTTCCTCAGCAATAATTGTAAAAATAAAATCAGTATGTGTCTCCGGCGTCCACCACTTTGACTTACTAGCTCCTGGCCCCACACCCAAAAGGCCACCGTTGCTTATCCCAGTAAGAGATTGCAAGGTTTGCCATCCTGTATTAAGTGAATCCCCTTCAAGATCCAGAATAGCTAGAAGTCTTTCCCTTCGGTATGGAGCCGCTACTGCCCCTCCAACAACCAAAAGGGAACTACCCGCTCCAATAGTTAAAAACTTACCTAAAGGCATGCCACCGAGAAACAGCAATATTGCAACTAAGAAAGCAACCAAACACATCGTCCCGTAATCTGGCTGACCAAATAGCAATAGCATCGCTGGAACAAGAACCAATATCGGGTCTCGGTATGCCCGAGGACTATTAAGATTTTTCTCATATTCGGAAAGGTGTTTTGCCGTAAAGAGAATCATGACTAACTTGAGCATTTCAGATGGCTGAAATGTACCTCCAGGTACTGCTAACCACCGTGTAGCCCCGCCTCCTTCAACGCCTAGTGGTGTAAATAGGAGGAAAAACATGAAATACGTAAGTCCCAAAAGCAATGGAACTAAGGGTTGTAGTTTTCTATAGTCAAATTTTGAACAGGCGTAAAGCACAGCAAGTCCAGCGAAAAACCACATACTTTGCTTATAGAAGTAAGAGAATTCGCTTAGTCCTTCCTGACTAGCGACAACTGAGCCAGCTGACAATACCATTGCTAAACCGAAAAGGTTGAGCGTGAGCACCACAGCAACAATTCTAATATTCAAAGGCGTCCAAAAAGAAGGCTTACTTTTGTGACTTTTCTGAGGTGATTTCAGTGTTACGAATAGAGCACTTCTCAAGCTTTGACCGAAACCTGTTTGATGAGGAGGGTTAGTTATTGCCAATTTTAACCCCTATCAAAGATTGAACAATCTTTTCAAAATCTTCCCCGCGCTCGACGTAGCTGCCATACCAGTCAAATGATGTGCATCCTGGTGACAGGAGAACGACATCTCCTTTGTTGCTGTACTCGAGGGCAATCTCTACTGCTTCATACATTGAATTTGCTTTCGAAATGGAAAGGGTTTCCTGAAAAACTTGTACAATCTCATCCGCTGCTTCACCAATAGCAACAAGGTGTTTCACATGTTCTTGCACTGGAGTCAGGACATTAAGATCAAGTCCTTTATTCCGACCGCCTGCTAACAATATGACATTCTCAAAACCCGATACCGCAGCCAAAACCGAATGAGGCGTTGTTGACTTACTGTCGTTATACCAGCTAACTCCTTCTCGCTCTCCTATCAAGGAGATTCGGTGAGGCAGACCTTTAAATTCAGCTAAAACTTTCTTAATTGCATTAATTTCAGCTCCAGAATCCATAGCTACAGTTGCAGCAGCTAAAGCATTCAGAATGTCATGCCGTGAAGTCCGTTGTAACTCGGATACTTTTATTAGCTTTTCGTTATTAACAGTTAGATAACCGCCAGTCACTTTGTTGTCACCTGAATCTCTTCCAAAAGTTTTTACAAGCCCTTCCTTCGGAATGTGACCCATAACAACTTCATCTTCAGCGTTACCTATAGCAACATTTCTGCTCGTATGATGCTTCCAAATTGAAGCTTTTGCGTTTTCGTAAGTCTCAAGGTTTTCATGAACATCTAAATGATCAGGAGAGAAATTTAGCCAAACTGAGACTTCTGGGGAAAAACAGGATGAGTGAGCTAATCGGAACGACGAAGCTTCAACAACAAATTTTTCAATCGATGGATCTTGGATGGCTCTTATTAAAGGGATGTCAGTATTTCCTACTGCCTCTGTCTTTATTCCGCTTGATAGAAGCATCTCTTTCACCATCATGGTGACAGTCGTTTTCCCATTCGTCCCAGTAATTGCTATTAGCGGTCGATCATCAAATTGTGCCGCTAAATCAAATTCGCTATGGGTAGGAATACCGAATTGATTAATGTACTCATAGATCCAGTGACTATCTGGTAGGCCAGGAGTTGGCATAAAAATATCCATAGTCTCTATTAATCGACTCAAATCTGATTCCGCATTTGATAGATGAATCTCTAGTCCTAGGTTCTTAACGAACGTTTTCGCGCGATTTGAGGGATTATCGTCAAAGAGAAGTGTTGAAATATTCTTCGCTTTAAGGAAATCCGCAATTGCTAGCCCAGTTTCTCCAAGTCCGAATACCCCTACAGTTGTGTCTTCCAAAATAATTTCTCGCTTCATGGGAGCTCCGCACCTCTAAAGTCAGCGATTTCAACGAAGTCTGCATAAAAGATTCCCAGTGCGATTGCCACACAAAAACCGCTGATAATCCAAAATCGAACTATGACGGTAGTTTCTGGCCAACCTAAAAGCTCAAAGTGATGGTGAAATGGAGCCATCCGGAAAATCCTTCTTTTGTTCATCCATCGATAGCCGATAATTTGAACAACAACTGAGATTGTTTCAAGGACAAAGATCCCTCCGATGATTGGAAGCAGCAGTTGTGTGTTCGTTGCCAAAGCTAGACACGCCAATGCTGTTCCTATCGCTAAAGAACCCGTATCTCCCATAAAGATTTTTGCAGGGGCGGAATTCCACCAAAGAAAACCAACACAAGCACCAAGCATAGAAACGGCTACAACTGCCAGGTCCAATGCGTGATCTAGGTCATAGATTTCTGGATGGCGGAAAGCCCAAAAGGATATAACTGTAAACGCACTGAAGGAAAGCGTTGATGACCCTGCAGCAAGGCCATCCAAACCATCAGTAAGGTTTACTGCGTTACTCATCGCAAGGATAATAAAGGCAGCCCAAAAAACCCACCCGACAGCTCCTAAATCAATGGAAAGCGAGTCCCATCTGGTAAAGGAAATTTCAGTGTGGACATCAGTAAAGGAAACCATCAAAATTGCGAATCCGAATGCGACCAGAAGAAGACCTACAACTTTCATTTTTTTATTTAGACCTAAATTCCTTGCATTTCTTACTTTGAGCCAGTCATCTAAGAAACCGACAATTCCAGCCCCTAAGATCGCCAACATTACGAATAGGCCAGACCGCGTGTATATCCCGTTGTAAATATCTGAGATTACATAAGCCACTAAGGCTCCTACTACAACTGCTATTCCACCCATGGTTGGTGTTCCAGCCTTTGTTCTATGACCCCCAGGCCCATCTTCACGAATAGGTTGGCCGATCCCTTTTTCTGTCAACCATCTAATTAGGTAGCGGGTCCCAAAGAGCGAGATAGCTGTGGAAATAGTTACTGCAAGCAGAAGCCGTATCACGTCGCTCTTGCCTCCAACCCGTCTAGGGCAACTTCACTATCTTTAAATGGATGAAATTGCCCTTTGATCTCTTGCGATTCTTCATTACCTTTTCCTGCGATAATTACTACATCCTTAGGGTCAGACATTTTAATTGCCTGAAATATCGCTTTTCTACGATCTAGTTCGATATAGACGTCTGCGGGATTCCGAAATCCTGCCAATACGTCATTAATTATTGATCGTTCATCTTCCGATCGGGGATTATCTGAAGTCAGATATACATCCGTAGCAGCATTTTCTGAAGCTGCTCCCATTTGTGACCTTTTTGACTTGTCTCGATCCCCGCCACAACCAAAAACAACATGAACATTTTTTACCCCGGGAATATTTTGGGCAGATAACAATACTTTACGTAACCCGTCAGGAGTATGCGAGTAATCGATAATTACAGTAGGCCCATTATTCTTAGAATTGATTACCTCAAATCTTCCTGGGAGAGCTTGAGCCTCAGATAGTCCTTTGACTATAGATTCCTTATCAAAGCCCAATGCCTCAGCAGCAAAGGCAGCTGAGATAGCATTTTCGATATTGAAAGTGCCGGGAGTTTGCATTTCTATAGTTTCGCCTTCCCATTGGAAAATATTTTGTTGGATATTCTCTTCAATTATTTCGACATCACACATTGAAACGGTTTTGTGAGGTATTTCTATCTCTTCGGCAAGTCGTTTACCGAATGGGGTGTCCACATTAATAACTGCATATTTAGCGTGATTTGGAGTGAACAAAATAGACTTAGCTTTGTAATAACTTTCCATATCTCCGTGATAATCCAAGTGATCATGGCTCAAGTTTGTAAAAATTGCTAAGTCGTATTTGATATTAGAAATTCTTCTTTGGCTTAACCCATGAGAAGATACTTCCATTGCCAAAAATGACTTTCCTTCCTCAGTTAAATCATGGATCTGTTTCTGAAGATCTGGCGCCTCAGGCGTAGTTCTTATCCCTGTGAGTGTTCCGATAGATGCTACATTTTCGCCAGCGGATGTGGCTATCTCCGCAAGTAGATTCACAGTTGTCGTTTTCCCATTCGTTCCCGTAACTCCTACTGTAGTTAGTTTCCTTGATGGAAAATTAAAGAAAATTTCTGCTATTTCGGCCATAGCAGATCTAACATTCTCTACTTTGATTTGCGGAGAATCCGTTTGGATTTTTCGGTCTACGATCACTGCAGTTGCACCATTCGCAATAGCTTCCTGAGCATAGTCGTGCCCATCGTTACGCTCTCCAGAAATACAGAAGAACAGATCCCCTTCTTTTACCTTTCTAGAGTCATAACTAAGTCCTTTGACAACAACCCCTTTGGGGTTTCCGATAATCTCTGGTTTCGAAGTTCTACCGAAATTAAATTCCTTTAGGATCTTTGCTAATTTCATTGGGTTGTCTCGTTCCCCTCAAGCACTGTTTGGTCTCCCCCAATGGAAGGCTGTCCGGCCGCTATTATTTCTGACATAAGCAACTCAGAAGCAGGGGAAACTTGGTAGTGTCGAAGTGACCAGCTTGCAAGTTGTCCGAAGAGTGGTGCTGCTACATGACTTGCATAGAACTGTTCTTCTACCGGAGGTGGATCATCAATAATTACAATCATTGCGAGTTCTGGTCGGAGGGCTGGGAAGAAACCAGTCACCGTTGATGTGTAATGCCTTAAGCCTTCCTTATCCAGGTAAGGGTTAAACTGTCCATTTGGAAGTTCATAACTATCCTCAGTATGGAAATATTTCCAGGATGTTCCTGTTTTAGCAGCTATTTTGTAACCAGAAACCTTTGCTTTCTCCCCAGTCCCATTCTCAACTACCGAAGTAAGCAACGATGCCATTTGCCGAGATGCAGATGAAGAGATTACACGTCGACTAGGTACGCCAGATGCATATTCTTTAATACCATCGGAGTCAACAATATGGCTGACTAGTTTCGGAGAAACATAGACTCCATCATTTGCAATGGTCGAATAAGCGGTTACTAACTGTATCGGCGAGACAGAAATACCATGGCCGATTGAGATGGTATTCAAATCTATTGACGTCCAACTCTCTATCGGGTGAAGAATACCTTGAGCTTCTCCAGGAAATGACAGGTCTGTCACTTCTCCGAATCCAAAGTTCGTTAGGTACGTATGGAGTCTTTCTTTACCTAACTCCTGACCCCAGACGATGGTTCCAGTATTGGAGGAGTGAGTAAGAATATCTTCAACTCCCATTTCTTGAACACCATACTCATATTCATCTCTCCATCTCTCAGTTCTTATCTTTCCTTCGTTATCTTCCCATTCTTCAATAACCGTATCTGGGATTTCTTTTTGAGAGTTAGCGTCAGCTATCCCTTCATTTATTACACCTGCAAAAGTCATCGCCTTCATCACTGATGCCGGTTCATAACTATAAGTGACTGCCTGGTTGTGAGATGTAGTCCGGACTTCACCGGTTTCTGTCATAACCATTGATGCCATAGCTAGTATCTCACCAGTCGCTGGCTGCTGAATAATAACTATTCCGCCCTTAGCCTCTGACTCTTGAATTGTTTTTGCCAGTTCTATCTCTACCTGCCCCTGTAGCGCTCTATCAATAGTTAGAATCAAGTCAGAACCTTGACTAGCTTCCCGCAAGACACCGGCTCTCGTAGGGATAGTGCTTCCATCAGCACTTAGTTCCGTAACTTGCAAGCCTGTAACCCCTTTTAATCTTTCTTCATATTGGAATTCAAGCCCTGACATTCCAACGTTATCTACAGTGACACTACCAAGAACTCCCTTTCCTAATTGGTCACCTGACACGTGGAACCTGCGTGGCTCATAACCAATGTAAACCCCGCCTAAATTAAGTTCTTCTATAGCTTCTGCGGTCTCCGGATCAGCTTCTCGAACTAGATATTCAAACGACGTCGGAGAATTAAATTTTGTTAAAATTACTTTAGCTTCTTCGCTTTCATCAACTCCGACTAGGTCAAGGAGATCAGCAAGGATTTGTGATTTCTCAAAACCATTATCTGTTGATGATGGGTCAATGTATATGTACGGCTGCGGGAAAGAGATCGCCAATTGATTTCCGTTCCTATCAAGAATGGAACCGCGATCACCTCTTAGCTCTTTCTCGATGACGCGTTGGTTTATGCCTTTCTCAGCGTATTTTCCTTTGTTAAGGATTGACAGATCAAAAAGTCGCCAACTAATCATCACTGCACAGATTCCGAAGATTACGAGGAGAAGATGCCTTCTTTTGTCTTCAGCGTAAGGCATCTTTCTTGCCACTATTCCCCGCTCTCTGACGCGATTACCTGATCATGCCATGTGGAAAAATTTGAGCTTGATAGTGGTTGGAGGAACTCAGTATGGTCAGCTGTTACCATTCCTAATCCTTGAATCCCGCCAATTTCCTCTGACGTATCTGCTAAGGCGATTTTATATATTCGTTCAGTTGATTCTAGTTTTGTTATTTCAAAGAGAAGAGAGCGATTGACAGCATCTAATTCAGAAATGGTTTGAGTTATTCTGTCAATTTTCGTTTGCCGTTGGACTACCAAAGCACTTACAACGATTTTACCGAAAAAACCTATGGCTATAAGAAAGATTAGTATTGCGCTCGTTGAGCGTATCCATGATTTTGAATCTGAGACTACTTTTAATACTGGGCCTCTACTTGACCCTGATTCAACTTTTTTTAGTCGCTGTTCAGCCATCATCTCGCTCACTTATTTTCTCGAAGGACCGGAAGCGAGCAGATGATGCTCTTGGATTGCGTTTGATCTCATGTTCAGTTGGTTGTTTGCTTTTTCGTGACAAAAGTTTTATCTCTGGCTCTTCTTCTATCGCTGGCAAGTAGCGTGAATTCTGACGTTTCAATCCTGCGTATTCCCTAGTCAACTGTTTGACTATTCGATCTTCGCCTGAATGGTAGGAAAGCACTCCGCATCTGCCTCCAGTTTTAAGCGATTGGATACTTTGGATAATTGCAGGTTCTATAACATCTAATTCTTGATTGATAGCGATACGAATCGCTTGGAATGATCTTCGTGCTGGATGACCTCCTGATCTCTTTGAATGAGCGGGAATAGCTGAAGCAATTATTTCAGCGAGTTGATTTGTATCAGATATAGGCCTTGCATCGATAATAGCTTTTGCAACTTTTCTATGGAATCTTTCATCGCCGTAAGCTTTTAGGATTTCTCCGATAATCTTTTCACTTTCTTCATTGACCAGTTCATGAGCGGTTATTCCGGAGAGTGCATTCATCCGCATATCTAGAGGACCATTTCTTCGAAATGAAAATCCTCTTTGTGGATTATCTAACTGGTAGGACGATACTCCAAGGTCAAACAACGCTCCTGAGATTCTCGCAATGTTGAGTTCCTCTAGGATTTGTAGCAGATTGTCAAACCGATTATGAATTAGCGTGACTCGTGCCTTAAAAGATTTAAGGTTCTCTTCCGCCGCCCTTAGAGCGTCCACATCTTGGTCGATTCCCACTATCTCCACATCAGGTCTTGAGTTCAAAATTGCGAGTGAGTGACCTGCTCCCCCTAAAGTTGCATCCACTATTACGCCTGACGGAACAGTTGAGAAAAGGTTCGTGATTTCCTCTTCCATTACTGGATTATGTTTATAGGTTTTGTCAGAAAAACGGGTGATCCGGCGGTCAGATATACTGGCCGCCGGATCCAGGGGAGACCCGTTGGTGATAGATTTTGTTTTTCTTGAAAGAGTCATTGCTTTCGCTTTCCCTTCGCTCTTCGGCAGTCTTCCGGGCAAAAGGCGCACGTCGGGATTTCTCCCCGATCGAACTAGATGGCAAGCGGGCGGAGTAGAGGCTCGCATCTTATTCCCCGGAAGACTGCCCAAAAGCGATTGGGAGTCATACATGGATTTGAAATTCTGACTCGTTATACCTTCTTTCATTTGATTCTTGATTTTTTCGAAATTTTCTCACTACAACCAGACACTTTCATGAGGGTCACCTTCCGATGCTTCCTCAATCCGGCTCCACTCCTCGGGAGCCCAGATTTCTGCTCGGTTTATAACTCCGATGATGATCGCTTCTCGTTGAAGAGAGATTTCATTTCTTAATTTTGGTGGGACAGCTATTCTTCCTTGAGTATCTGTCCGAACTTCCGTTATGCTCGCTGCCCATCTTCTCTGCGCATCAGCTGCAACACTTTTTTGTTGAACTTGTTCTGTAAGCCTGGCTGCTGCTTTTTCGATTTCCGATGATGAGTAGACCATTAGGCAGGGGGCTTGGAGTGATTTTGTCAAAAACGCAGTGTCTTGTAAGTGACGTCGAAAATTTGAAGGAAGGACTAGCCTTCCTTTCTCATCAAGTAGTCGTTCGTGTTCCCCTGTGAACATGATCTTTCTTTTTCCAATTCTGTCATCTTCCAATCATTGAGCTAACAAATGATTGATTGAGTAACTTTTCGAGCATAATTGCCCTTTTTCTCCCTATTGCCCCACAATACTCCCTTTATCACCACTTTTCAACACATATAAGGCAAAAATATAATCATTAGGCCAAAAAAAGCAATAAAGGGGCCCACTCCTCCCCACGTTGAGATTTAATCTTGACTAATGCGTTGTCAGTTGCTCAAGGAATGCTTGCAAAGCCTCGTCTCCTGTGCAGCCAACCCCCGTCCCACAGGATTGAATTCTTTCAGAAGCATTTTCAATTTGGGCATTTCGAAACACGTTAATTAGATGGACTGGGTTCCATTTAAGAGCCAACGCACATTGATATCGGGTTCCTTTATTTGAGCGCCTTTGAGAAATTCCTATAATTTTTTGATCATTGATAAAAACTTCGCCAGGCGCCTTACCCGCGAAACATACTAAATCAGTAAGTGGAGACCTGAGAAGGGACTGCGTATTCATCGAACAATCAATTGAAATAGATCGCATCGCCGCTACCCAAATTTCTCCCAACCATAAAGCTGCTTGCGTAACATCGTCGTGCCACAATCGCGAATTTTTTGGAATGAAAACATCAACCCAAAGTAAATCACCAGGGTTAATTAGGACTGCTCCACCCCCGCTGCATCTGGTAGTAAGGTTCAGTCCTTCGCTTTCAATGTAGGAAATATCCAAGAAGGGTTTTTCTCTCTGCGAATTTCCCAAAACTATGCATGAATCCTCTGGTTTGATAATCCACACTGTCGGGGTTTCCCATTCAGCCAGTGTTGCTGCATGTGCAAACGAAGTCGTTGATTGCCTATCCTCTATAACCCACTTTGGGGGGTAGCTATGAGTGAGATGTGAAGACAATTCCAACTACCCGCCTATAGATCGCCAATTCCTGCACCATTCCAGATACGTAATGACATCAATTGGAATTTTTTGCTGACCATCTCCATCACCGTAGGCAGTATGAATTCTGAATTTAAGATAGGAAGGGTCAGGAATAGGCAGAAAGGGTGGTTTGCGATACCATCCAGTTCTTCTTATTCTCCATATCTGATGAATAGCAGTCATCCATAAATGGGGCCTTCGAACTACCTGTGCCATAATTTGAAGAACTACTTTTTTATCCACTGGCATAAGCTAATCAACTTTTTTTATGGCAATTACCTATAAAAGGTAATTCTTGGTTTAATTACCAGTCTCATCAAGGCGACGGAATATTCCGCGTAGTTTACCTCGTCTTCCAGATAAGGAATTCCCTAATGACCCTGAGCGCACATTCATTGATAACTGATTCATTCCAGCTCGCCCAAGTCTTCTGAGGTTTTGCTCGAAGAAAAGAGCAGCGGCAAGCATCATGGCGAAGCCAACGAATGCTAGCCAGAAGCTCACTGATAATGTTAGGACGATAGTCACTAATCCGACTATGAATCCAAGCACTGACCATTTAATATTTCGCGCTGAATGCGTATAGACAGTTGTCGTAGCTACTTCTTTAGCTAAACCAGGATCGGTTTCATGAAGTTGCTGTTCAATTTGACTTAGTATTCTCTGTTCATCTTCTGAGAGAGGCATACATACATCATCGCATAAGGCAAGAGATTCAACAACGTACAGTCCCCAGTTTTGTTATTTTGAGGGCCCCCACTGTTGAGTTCCTCGTTTTTTTGTTGATACCCCTTCGTTGGTCAACGTGCTAGCAGCACCTATTGAATCTGGCCCGAATCTAGATCTTATAGAGTCCATTGCGTCTTCAGCCTCTCTCCATTCGCGATCATGAGTTTCTAATTCGTCAAACGAAAGTTGGAGGCCTGTATTATTTTCCGTGAATTTAGAAGCTCCAACGCCGATTAAGCGGACTCCTATCGATAGATCCACTGTGTTGATTAATCTAATCGCTTCACGTCCGATAACTTTTCCACTGTCTGTAGGGTTTGGAAGGGTAACTGAGCGAACAAAGGTAGAGAAATCTTTTAGTCGAATTTTAAGATTTACCGTTTTTGCTAAAAACCTTGAAGCGCGCAAGCGTTTACCAACCGCATCTGACATTCTAAGAATCTCAGATGTTATCTCTGCTAATTCGAAGAGGTCGTCTGCGAAAGTCTCTTCGTGCGAAATAGATTTAGTGCTCTGCGATGTATCAACATTTCTTTCGTCAATCCCGTGAGAAAGCCTATGTAAATGAGCCCCCTGTGACTTACCGAGCGAATTAACGAGATCACCTAAAGGGAATTTGCGCAAGTCCAATACATTAATAATTCCTAACTGATCCAAACGCTTAGCTGTCGCTGGACCAACACCCCAAAGAGCTTTAACAGGCAGTGTGTCTAAGAAACCAAATATATTATCTGGGTGAACGATTTTTATCCCGATTCCAGGGATTGGTCCTTCAGGGCTTGGCTTTGGTTTTGCTTCTTCTGTCGCAAGTTTGGCTAAGAATTTATTTGGGGCAATCCCAACAGAACAATTTAAACCCTGTTCCTGTTTGACATCGTTTCTTATGGAGCCCGCTATTTCAAATGGGGTTCCGTAAAGGCGCTGACTTCCTCCAACATCAAGAAATGCTTCATCTAACGATATTGGCTCAACCATTGGTGTGTACCGTTTAAAGATTTCCATGACCTTATAACTGATTGATGCATAGTATGTATGGTCACCAGGGAGAAATATGGCTTTAGGGCATAACTTCCGAGCGCGGAATGATGGCATGGCTGAATGTATCCCGTAAGACCGGGCTTCATACGATGCAGCAGCTACAACTCCTCTATTCCCTACCCCTCCAACAACTACAGGCTTACCGACAAGTTCTGGACTACGGACGAGTTCGGCTGATACAAAAAAAGCATCCATATCGACATGAAGAATATGTGAGGTTGTGATTATTTTTTTCATCTGTTAATTGGATTCAAACATTATCGTTTCATTAGTTACCCGACTCCAATACGATAATACGCATGGCTGATGAAAATCTTGAAGAGGGGCATAAAGAAAAAGAAAATTCCAAACAGGAACTAGAGGGTACGTCAGGAAAAGCACTTGAAAGTTTTTCAATTACTGATCTTCCTCTTACGAAAACTCCTTCAGCGGAGCCATCTAAATCATCTCAATTCCTCGCATTTGCTTCAATCCTTCTTGGAGGGTTATGCGGTGGATTAATAGGCTTCGCTTTCACTGATCTTCAATGTTCAGGCAATTGCAGTGGATGGTCCGGAATGGGTGGCCTGATTGGAGCTTTAGTTGGTGCCGGAGGTGTCGGCATTGTTTCAATTCTGGTTCTTCGAGCTATGAACGAATGGAAAACAAAAAGTCAGCATCAAAATGATACGAAAGCTAAGTGATTAGTTTGCATGAAAATCTTATTCTTCGCGACCTTGCGATTAATTCAGCAAGAGAAGCCTGCCGATATCTAGAAGCTATCAATTACGATTTTGTTGCTGTCGAAACGAAATCTTCAAATTCTGATCTTGTTACAGAAATAGATCGCGATCTTGAAGCGTTAATTATTTCTTCCCTGCGAAGCGAGCGCGATAGCGATAGTTTCTTGGGGGAAGAAGGCTCTTCTGAGTCCGGACAGTCAGGAATTAGATGGGTTATAGACCCAATTGATGGAACAACGAACTTTGTCTATGGGATCCCATCCTTTGGCGTATCTATCGCCGCTGAGAAAGACGGAGAAGTAATTGCTGGAGTTGTTGCAGACCCTATTCAAAATGAGGTATTTGATGCTGCTAAGGGGTTTGGTGCTCGTTGTAATGGGGATAATATTACTGCTCGCAAAGGAACTAACCTAAAATCTTCTCTAGTGGCTACCGGATTTAGTTATTCCCCTAACCGGAGGAGAATACAGGGTTTAATCCTCGCTGAACTACTTCCACAAATTGGTGATATCCGAAGAATAGGTTCTGCAGCAGTTGATTTATGCTGGTTAGCGATTGGAAGAGTTGATGCTTTCTTTGAGGAAGGTCTAAATTACTGGGATTACGCAGCTGGCTCCCTCATTGCTGAAGAAGCAGGGGTAACCGTAAAAAATATCAATGATTTTTTGGGAGAAGAGCTTATAGTTGCAGTCACGCTAGAAATTGAAAATGATTTTCTTCAGGTCCTTGAGGAAATACGCTGCCGAATAAACAAGGATTCCTGAAGATCTTTTCCTTGATCTCAAGTAATCCCCTATCATGTCTTTATGACCACCAGAATCTTAGTAGTTGAAGATGACGAACGTATTCGTACTGCTGTTCGTCTTGCGCTTGAGAAAGAGGGTTGGGAAGTTTTTGAAGCAGCCAGCGGTGAAGAAGCACTGGAAATTTTTCAAAATCAGATTTGCGATATTGTCTTAATTGACATCATGCTTCCAGGAATTGATGGTTTTGAAGTGTGTAGAGCAGTCCGAAGAATAAGTGACCTTCCTATCGTCATGGTTACCGCTCGCGATGACACACACGATGTTGTTGCAGGACTTGAAGCCGGCGCTGACGATTATCTTACGAAGCCATTTGCGCCAAAGGAACTTAGTGCAAGAATTAGAGCTTTATTGAGGCGAGTACGTATCCCTACCCCAG
>Ga0315326_10000660_pt1 | contig 16967 bp, 16 predicted proteins | sample M180m32315metaG_FD_203457 | JGI IMG/M metagenome (GOLD analysis project Ga0315326, IMG submission 203457) | Ammonia-oxidizing marine archaeal communities from Monterey Bay, California, United States - M1 80m 32315 | ecosystem: Environmental > Aquatic > Marine > Coastal | place: USA: California... | reverse complement strand
TAGAAGATCCTTCCAGTTTGACCTTCACCTGGGACACTCCCGCCGACAATTTAAGCGGGCACAGTGCAGCCAATGTTAACATCGCGACCCATTCGGCAATCATCACCGACGACAGTCTAAGCATCGATATAAATGTTTGGTCCCCCACACTCACCGGCTTGGTCGATGGAAAACGCTACATGTTTTCTTTCCGCAATGAAGATGAAGCAGGCAATTGGGCTAGTACCTATACCCCGTTTACTTTTCGCTATGGCACTCTGCCCGTTGCAGATCCAGAGAATATATCCGTTACTGAAGGAGAAGGACAAATAACCGTGAGTTGGACCAATCCGGCCGACGTCAACTTCAGTAACATCATTGTATACTACCGCGAAGCTGGAAATATTTATGGCACGTGGATTAGTGGTCCGCAATCACCCGATAGCAGTGCGACCAGTTTGGACCTCACAGGGCTAACTAACGACACTGCTTACCAAGTCAGGATCAGTTCGGTGTCAACTGACGGCCAAGAAGGAAATGAAGTCATTATTGGCGGTAGCTACACACCCGAGGAAGGACTCGGTGGTGGTGGCGAACCCAGCGAATTAGCTGCGCCCACAGACCTCACAGCAGAAGACAACACCGCCAATGTCCGCCTGGAGTGGTCGGACAACGCTGATGACGAGACCGGTTACGTAATTAAAAAACGACTACTGGGTGACTCTAGCTGGACCACGGTCGCTTCTATTGGCAATAACGCCCAGGCTTTTGTCGAAAACATCAACATTGGGAGCGGCACATGGGAATACCGCGTAAAGGCCATACGCGATTCGGACAGTTCCGAATATACTTCGGTTGTTTCTATCAGTCGCGGTGGCGGCGGAACCGACCCTACTCCTACTGCACCCGCCAACCTACAAGCGAGCGACACTGGTTCGCAAGTTCAGCTAAGCTGGGACGACTTGTCCAACAACGAAACAAACTTCGTAATCGAACGCCGCCTGCAAGGTGCACCAAGCTGGGGCAATGTTGCTACTAGGCCTGCAAATACCAACCAGTTTACACACTTCACAGACATTGGCGAAGAAACCTACGAATACCGGGTAAAGGCTATTATTGGTGGAGCAAGTTCAGCTTATTCAAACGTGGCTTCCATCACGCGCGATGACGGCGGAACAGATCCTAGTGATCCAAGTTTCCTCCTTATAACTGCTTTTGCTGTTGAGGGAGATGTCATCACAATTAGCGCAAACACCGTTACGGGACGTATCTACCGTCTCTGGGTAAGTGACGACCTCGAGAACTGGTCAATTTGGGGTAATACCAATGGGACGGGCGGAACGAGCAACTTCTCATTTGATAAAACTTCACCTGCTGCTCTATCGCTATTTGGCACCAGTGAACTGCCAAAATGCTTCTTTATGGTCGAACTTATCCCGGAGCCTTAAAAGTGCTTTCAGCTAGCTTTCTAACGGACTCCTCGATCTCAATGGCATTCATCACTGTTTAGCTAAGTTTGCCAATTTCTAACTCAATCTAGGGAGCAAAATCCTTTGAACTGAAACCAACGCAGATCACTTGTCGGCAGCCATACACCCAGGTTTTTACAAAATTCAAAATCAGGCGATATATTTTCTCTCACCCATGCGACCCGCTCTTTGCGAGGACGCGTTTGATTTAGGAGTGCCCCCTCTCAATCGTTGACTGCAGCCGGTCTGTATCGGCTAACTCCCACGTGCTTGCGGTCCGACCAATCCACGGAATTTCTAACTTGATACCCCAAAACCAAACTATCAACACCTCTCGCATCAAATCGGAACAATTGAATTCCCTATCAACAAACGCATTTGGACCTAACGCTTAATCTCTCAAATCGCGATTATTACGATGATTGATTGGTTCTGCCATTCAATACGAATCCGTGTGGGTTGACTAAGATGAACCTAGCGCTCAATAACTGGGCTGGGATCAGCGTGAGTCATGTATATGTGAACGTTCTCGTTGACTTAGATCGAGATGGCGGTTGGTCCGGAGCGTCTGAAAGCGCTGATGAATGGGCAATCAAAAACTACAAAGTAGAGTTGGTTAAAGGCGAAGAGCAGGTAGTTCCTCTACCGGCCATTTCAGACACCTTGCGAACCGTTTCCTGCTTGGACTCGAGTCGTATTGAGCGACATCCCTGTGACGCTTTCATTCTTCAGAACAAACGAGGGCTGGGACGGAAGCGGCTATTACAACTTCTGAGAAGTAGAGGATTACTTCATCGATTAACCCGTTCCGATAAATGCGTTAAAGGTAGGGGCTAATCTCCGAGGTTGGTTTGTGAATTTGTAGGGGCGTCGCTTGCGGCGACCGCAGGAGTTGCTAAAACGCTTCCTACGCGGTCTTCGTAAGCAAAGCCGCTCCCGTACCCCGACTGATAATCGCCCCATTCTAAAAAGCAAAGCGCCCACACACCCTCGCTTTTCGTTTTCTCGCCATAAATCGAGCTCCACGCTTCCCCATTCACCGACTTTCAAGACATGTATGCTTTCCTGGAAGAATCCGGTAGGAGCATTTTTTCGTTGGCCAAACCAAAGAACCCCCTACTGCTAAGCTCTCTAATACTAAAGTTATGCGAAACTCCACTTTCTTAATAACAACCGCTGCGTTGGCATTCAACTCGCTCGTAACCGCTGAAGAGCCGTGCGACACGATCCAGTCAATGGGCATCATCTACGACTCCAAGGATTCAGCCGTCGAACAGGTGAAACTATTCGGAATGGCTCAATACCAAATCGGCCACGTCGACGGCACCGACTCCGCAGGCAAGAGTTTTTCTGATACGCATGAAGAGTTCCGTCGCGTCTGGCTTGGCGGCGACGTGAAATTCGCAAACGGCCTTCTCTTCAAAACAGTCCTCAGCGTTACCCAGGGCGAGAACGCAGCCACGGGAGATCAGGACTTCGAATTCCAGCATTTCCGCAACCTCTACCTTTCCTACGATCTTGCTAAAGCGAACCCCAACTTCTCTGGCTACGATCGCTTCGAAATCGGCTATGGCCGCCGCAGTCTCAAACTAGCCGACGAATGGCAACGCTCCGCCTACCTTTTCAACCCAGTAGAACGCTCTCCGTTCTCCAACAAGCTATGGCCCACTGACGAAGGTGGTTCCCATCCAGCCGGTGCATGGATCCGAGTAGCTCAAGGGAAAGACGATGTTCAAATCGGTCTCTTCTCCACCAGCCACGACGACACCTTTCCCGGTTGGGACGACGGCACCGTTGTTTATTCCGAGTGGACGCACGACCTAACAGACGGCTCAGGCCTGGATCTCATGGAAGTCGTTTTCAGCGGCTATACACAAAGTGCAGATGCGACGGAAGACAAACTCGCCCGCGGAAACGAATGGGGCAGCTCAGCAATTCTTCGCCTTCACAATGGTCCTTGGGAATTCCATTCAACCATCGGCGGTGGCAAAAACAGCGAGTTCAACAACGCAAATCGCGACGGAAGCTTCTGGGGAATGACCTTCATGCCAATGAAATGGCTCGTCGAAGACAAAGTGAAATTCGTATCTCGCTACCAGTACCAACACGCTTCCTCCGTCGAGGGAATCCGCCTCAACAGCCGCTATGCTCGATCAGCAGGAGCGAGAGGCAAAGCCGATATGTCTCTTTCCGGAGGCCGAGGCGATCGCCATCACAATTTCTACATGGGCATCAATTACTATTTCTGCGGCGACAACATGAAAATCGTATCCGGGATCGACTACGACGATATCGAAACCCACAATGGCATCAACGTCTTCAAAGGTTGGACCGCCAGCTCCGCTTTCCGCTTTTATTTCTAATACACCACCTCCCCTCCATTAACTCAAACCTCCCCCGATACTTATGTCTGATTCATTTCTAAAACCAAGCACCTTGGATCTATTGCAGACCCGACTTCACTGGGTGCTTCGCATCACCGCCGCCTGCTGCTTTATCGGCCACGGATCCTGGGGCGTCATCACGAAAGAAGGATGGCTTCCATTCTTCAGATCTCAAAGTATTCCAGACGACATCGCCTGGAAGCTGATGCCCATTATCGGCGCATTCGATATTCTAATGGCGATCTTCCTGCTTATTAAACCGCGCCGCATCGTCCTCATGTGGATGCTCGTCTGGGCCCTCTGGACCGCAATCCTCCGCCCGATCGCCGGAGCCCCAGGGACTTGGGAATTCTGGGAACGTGCCGGCAACTACCTGCCACCGTTGATGCTCTTGCTCATAGGAGGCGCTTTCGCCATGAAATGGAAAGATTGGTTCGGCGGATACACCGAGCCGAAACTTTCCGACGACAAAATCGGAGTCCTTCACTTCATCTGTCGCCTTACGATCGGCTTGCTTCTGATCGGCCACGGCGGATTCGGTGCATTCGTCGAAAAGGATATGCTGATCAATCATTTCGCCTCGATTGGTCTGCCGGCCGATGTCGCATTCATCCACGTCACCGGTTGGTTCGAAATCATTCTCGGCATTGTTGTGATAGCCTTACCGATCCTGCCAATCATCTGGTTCGCCCTGATCTGGAAGGTTCTAACCGAGTTCCTCTACGTGACCGATGGTGGGATCATCAACATCTTCGAATTCATCGAACGCTGGGGAGACTATGGCATACCGGTCGCGTTAATCCTCATTATCAACTATCAAAAATCGCAGACCAAAACCACTAGCACTGAGATTCCCGAAGGCCAAGCCGCTTCGGCGAAACATAATTCCTTCACCTAAGAGCTTGCCCCATGACCTCCGTTCAATATCTGATAGAAACTCTTGACCTCACGCCGCACCCCGAAGGCGGTTTCTTCAAACGAGTCTACCAATCCGAGCAGACCGCTTCCATCGGTCCGAGCAACAGTACACGGCATTTGCTCACTTGTATCTATTATCTACTGACAGACGAATCATCTATTGGACACCTTCACGTCAATCGCTCCGACATCATACATTTCTATCATGGAGGAGCCCCAATCATCTACACACTCGTTTCTCCAACCGGCGAACTGCGACAAGAAACTCTCGGTGCAAATCTCAACGAAGGGCAACTCTTGCAGCTACTTGTCCCTGGGGGCTGGTGGAAAGCCAGCCAACTCAATTCCGGTGAATACGGTCTCGTCAGCGAAGCCGTCTCTCCAGGGTTCGACCCAGAAGACATGCGCTTCATAAACCGCTCGAAAATCCAATCGCAATTCCCGAAATTAAGCGTCCCGCTATCCGGCCTCTGCCGAGCCTAAAAAGGCTGCCATAGCTCGATCGAATTCCCTTCAAGGTCAGGCCAATATCAGTCATCACTCCTCGTCAGTCGTTAGGATGTCCTTCGGGCAAATAAGAAGGCTCCCCCATCTCTCTACCCTCTACCCACGAAAGGCATCTTGGTGGTCATGACGGTCATGGAAAGGACGTTCGCATTGGGCGGTAAACTTGCCATGTAGAGCACTGCATCGACGACGTTAGCAACATCCATGGTCGGTTCGACGCTCACGGAACCATCCGCCTGAGGCACGCCTTTTGTCATACTGGAAGTCATATCGGTTGACGCGTTACCTATGTCGATTTGCCCGCAAGCTATATCATATTTTCGGCCATCCAAAGAACTCGACTTAGTCAGACCGGTAATCGCGTGTTTCGTTGCAGTATATGGAGCGGAATTCGGCCGGGGAACTTGGGCTGAAATGGAACCATTATTAATAATACGCCCACCCATTGGGTGCTGATTCTTCATCACTCTAAACGCAGCCTGGGTACACATGAATGCTCCCGTTAGATTAACATCGAGCACCGCTTTCCAGTCCTCGAATTTCAAATCCTCAAGCAAGGCCGCCGACCCGAATGATCCTGCGTTATTAAAAAGTAAATCCACGCGACCAAAACGCTCGACCGTTTTCGCAAACAGATTCTTTACTTCGTCCTCGCTCGATACATCCGTCTGAATTCCCATAGCCGACTCGCCATCAGCATCAATCAATTGAACAACCGTATCCAGAGCTTCCTGGCGACGACCCGCTAAAACAACCGAGTATCCTGCTTTGCCAAGAGCAATCGCCACGTTTTTGCCAATTCCCGAACCACCTCCTGTGATAATAGCTACACTCATATCCAACTCCAAACTAGCGAAAGCAATGGAACAGGCCAGTCAAATGAAGTCTCGAGCAATCTTTGGAAAAAACACTTATGGTCGATATCCCGAGTTAATTGTCCGGAGCTCAAGCCAACACAGGAGCTTCTTTGCCAAGTGGCACACTTAGAATCTCGGGGCCGTCCTTGGTAATGATCACTGTATGCTCGAAGTGAGCCGAAGGACTTCCGTCTGCGCTCATAGCAGTCCAGCCATCATCGGACATAGTGACTCGATAATTGCCCATATTTACCATGGGTTCGATGCAGACCACCGTGCCCTCGCGTAACTTAGGCCCGTTCCCTGGCTTTCCAAAATTCGGGATCTGCGGCTCTTCGTGAAGACTTCGGCCCACTCCGTGACCCACGAAATCACGAATCACTCCAAACCCAGCTTTCTCCACAACCCGCTGTACGGCACTCGAAATTTTTCCGACGCGATTACCTTTGCAAGCAGCTTTAATCCCCTCGTAGAGCGACGCTTCCGTCACATCCAGCAGTTCCTGGATATCCGGCTCGACGCTACCGACAGGGACCGTTCTGCAATTATCGCCAATGAAACCATTATAGCGCGTGCACACGTCCACACTAATAATGTCGCCCTCTTTTAAGAGGCGATCGAGGCTTCCAATGCCATGCACGACTTCCTCGTTTACCGATAAACAGGTAAAAGCTGGATAGATCCGCGAGCCAACTTGGTACTTGTAACAGGCGCTTTCCGCTCCGAGTTCCTCGATGAATCGCCGGCCGTGTTGATCGAGATCGTAGGTATTCATGCCCGGAGTTACGAGTTTGCACATCCGATCCAATACGGTCGCAGCCACCTGGGCCGCGTCCCGTATCGATTTCATCTGCTGTTCGTTTCGGACAATCATAATGCGTTCTGACTCAATCAGTCTATTGGCTATATAACAAAAACCAACAATTCGGGATTACAATAAAATCCTGCGATTCCCATTGGAAATTATGCCTGATTTTCAGCATTTAGAGCACGAATGCCTGCCCCGATCGAAAAACAAGGCCTAGTCACCTACTCTTCCAAGGCAGCAGTCTCGACGGTCTCTTGCGGCAACGCTTTCTTGGCCTTCGCCCCCAATATCTTAATATCTTCAACGCTTTTGACCAAATTCCCTTTACCCGATTTCAATTTGTTCACAGCCGCATCGTAGACTTCCTGGCTCTTCCCTATACGCTTGCCAAGCTCTTCCATATCCGAATAAAACCCAACAAATTTATCGTACAAAGCGCCGCTGCGACGAGCGATTTCCAAAACATTCTTCGTCTGCTTCTCCTGCCTCCAAATATTGGCGACCGTACGCAATGTCGCCAACAAGGTCGATGGAGTGACAATTACGACATTCTGCCTAAAAGCGTGGTCGAAAAGCGAATCATCCGTCTGCATCGCCAACGTAAACGCCGGCTCGATTGGTACGAACATCAACACGAAATCAGGCGAATTGATTCCATACAGCGATTCGTAACGTTTCTTGCTCAAATCACTCACGTGCGTTTTCAAACTCGCAACGTGCTCCTTCAGGTGTTTCTCGAGCAAGGTTCCCTCCTCCTCGTTCACGCACCGTTCGTATGCGACAAGACTAACCTTGGAATCCACAACCAAATGTTTGTCTTCAGGCAGCTTGATCAGAACATCTGGCTGAAAGCGACGACCGTCCTCGCTAGTCAGGCTTGTCTGGGTCGCATACTCCTGCCCTGCCACGAGTCCCGATTTTTCCAATACACGCTCGAGGATCATTTCGCCCCAATTGCCCTGAGCTTTGCTCTGCCCTTTCAAGGCAGACGTCAGGTTCTGAGCTTCTTCCGTCATTTGGCGATTGAGAGAGTGCAAGTTTTTCAACTGCTCGTTCAGCGCCGCGCGACCCTTCAACCCTTCTTCATGAGTTTTATCCACGCGCTCCCTGAAATCCTTAATCCTCTCATTCAATGGAGCCAACATTTTATCCAAGCTCTCCTTATTTTGAACGGCAAACTTCTTGCTCTTCTCATCCAGAATTCGATTCGCTAGATTCTCGAACTCAGCAGTCAGTTTTTTCTGGATACTCAACAACTCTTCTTTCTGCTCGGCCAATCGTTTCTCCAGTCCTTCCGAGCGTTCCTTGGCAGCAGCCAACTTCCCATTCAGCCCGGTATTCTCCTGCCGCACGGCATCCACCTCCAATCGAGCTTGCTCTAATAATTCGTCCAAGCTGCGAGTGCGCTCCTCCAAACGAGCCAACGCATCGATCTCCTCGGAACGCTGACGATTTCGCTCTTCCAACTCCTCGGGAGAAGTCGCTCCGCTATTCTTCAGCCGGAACCGCTGTATCAGCCAAGCGGCGGCGAATCCAATTGCCAAAGCTATAATCCAAACAAGCTCACTCATAACATCACCCAGCGAGTTCTACTTGAATTTTACGCGCAGCAGGAAAACCCATGCTACACTGATTTCCATCTTCAAAAACGACCGACATAACACCCGCATGACCATCGCGATTTGTAATTGTAACCGCTTTACCTGGAGTTAATTTATTCGATTCCAGGTACTGGAGAAATCCTTCTTCCTGATCTTCGATTCGACTAATCTTTACGGTCTGCCCTTGCTCGCACTGATCGAGCGGAGTTAGGTCGCGCTTGGCTATAACGCCGGCAGCCGAAGGAATCGGATCGCCGTGCGGGTCCACGACCGGATTACCCAAAAGATCATCCATTCGCTCCAAGACGCGGTCGGAGATCACGTGCTCCAAGGTTTCCGCTTCATCGTGAATTTCATGCCATTCCATTCCCAGAGTTTTGACCAAGAAAAGCTCCACGAGCCTGTGTCTCCGGAGGACCAGTAATGCCAGCTTCTCGCCATCATCCGACAATTTCACGCCAACGCGCGGGACGTATTCGAGGTGACCCGATTTCGCGAGCGATTTGACCATTGAAGTGGCTGTTCCCGGCGTCACCTTCAAGGCTAAAGCCAATTCACCCATGCTCACATTTCCACCTTCGCCCTGCTCAAATTGGAGGGCGTAGATCTGCTTAATATAATTCTCAACTGTACTCGATGCCATGGACAAACAGGGGGACATTATTGGTGAAGAAAGAATGGGATGATTGAAAGCCTTTATCTGTCTATCCCAGATCAACCGGTTGGAATCGTTAATCGAAGGTAAAACAAGACCGGAAGACCCATAGGTGCATCACCCTATAAAAATCGTGCCGATGTATGCTATAAGTTCATGGATTCAAAACCGATAGTACACATTGTCGAAGACGACACGACTACCCGTCGTTTACTCGAAAACCTCACCAGCCTACTTGGCTACCAAGTCGAATCCTACGACAATGGAGACGACGCCTGGGACGCATTTGCGATGAAGCAACCCCAGGTAGTGATCAGCGATTGGAAGATGCCGGGGAAAGACGGCCTTGAGCTGTGCCGCCGCCTCCGCGAAAGCAAAGCCGATACCTACACCTATTTTATCCTCGTTACCGCTCAACGTCGCTCTCGCTCTAACATGGAGCAAGCAATCGAAGCCGGGGTAGACGATTTTCTCAAAAAGCCGATCGGGTCGGAAGAAATTTGGAATCGGCTTCGGGTCGCCGAACGCATTCTTAGCTTTAACCGTCAGGTCAAAACACTGGAGAGCTTGATCCCCATTTGCGCCTATTGCAAAAAGGTACGCAACGACAGCGATCTTTGGGAACAGATCGAACAATACGTCAACGAGCGTACCGGAGCCGACTTTACCCACTCTATTTGCCCACCTTGCATCGACAAACACGTTCGCCCACAAATGGAAGCCTACAAGACTTCGCTCAAAGAAAAAGCGGAGCAATCCGCTGGCGACTAACGTTAAGCCTTCAACTCGACCAACGTCGCACCCCAGCCCCCCGAACTCTCATCGCCCAATCGGAAGCTCTCGACTCGCTCCGACTTTCTCAAATGAGCGTGAACGGTCTCGCGCAAGGTACCGATTCCCTTTCCATGAATAACCCGCACCCGCGAAATACCTTTTTCTTGGCAGGCATCGAAGTAATCCTCCAAGAGGTATTTAATATCGGACGGGCGAAACGTATGGAGATCCAATTCCCCATTAATCGGTATCTCAATTGGGTCATCAAACGCGTCCATTTTGGCAGGATTCGGGGTTCTCTCTTAAATCGATCATAAAAAGGTCGAAATACAAGCGAACAGAAAACGAAAAAAATCGCTAGCCAATTGAAACAGCGATTTTATTCGCCATTTAAAACGTCATGAAACCTTTGAACGCAATCGCCACCACCCTCGCCCTCTGGGCGTTGGCTCAACCGAGTCTCTCGCAAGACCACGGAGGACCCAACAGCGAAGAAGTCATCGAGCCGCCCGTTCCCGTGTACAAAGTTTCCCCGAAGCACCCGCAAGGTTTCTACGATAAAGCGATTGAAGGAGAAGCGGTCATCATAGTTACCGTCGATATGTTCGGCAACGTCAAGGAACCGGAAGTCAAAAGCGCTACGGAAAAGGAATTCGGTCTAGCTGCCTCTTTGGCCGCATCCGAGTGGGTGTTTGAACCGGCCACGAAAAACGGCGCTCCAATCGAAATTCGAGTCAATCTGCCCTTCCAATTTGAAATCGCTTTCGAGCACAAAATGAACATCCAGATAGGAAGGGAAGTATTCATAAAATTAGACCAATCAGTCGTTCCGTCATCGGACCTACCAAAAGAACCAAAACCCAAATACGTCCCCCTATTCTCCGAGTTCTATCCTGAGGAACTGTGCGGATCCGGCAAATCCGCTTCGGTCAGTCTAGAGTTCGTGATCTCCCCGACAGGCCAGGTCCACAATCCTCGGATCCTTTCGATTTCGACCGAGGGCTTCGAACAAGCCGCCTTGGTTGCAGCAAGCCATATGGCTTACCACCCCATCCTTGTCAAAGGAACGCCAGTCTACGTTTCGACGATCCGACCTATCCAGATCTCGGAATAGCGCGGCCACTCAAAGGCTCGATCGAATTCGACACTAACGGTTCGAAAAACGCTTTGCTAAGGTAAAGCGATGAATCTTGGCATTGTGCCGAACATCGACCGGAAAAGCCTTCTCGAAAAAGAATCGATCGATCGATCGCGTAGCCTCCGATTCGGCGCCGATTTTCTTCAACGCCTCAATATAACACGCCCGATCCGCTTCCGTTTTTGGAAACGCCCCAGCTACCGGCTCGACCACAACCGCTGGGTAGACCGTTCCGCCGCTTCGCCATCCAATCAGCGCAGTCCTGAATACCTCCGGCAGCCTATTGAATACGCCTTCGCAACAATCACTGTAATAGATCTTCCGCCCGGTATCGACGCGCTCAGCTTGCCGACCGCAAAACCATAAATACCCCCCATCGTCGAAATATCCCAAATCTCCCATTCGGTGCCAGATCCGCCCTTCAGCTGATATTTTCGCATGTCGCGTCGCGTCCGGTAATTGATCGTATTCTTTGGTAACGCTAGGCCCCGTAACCACAATCTCGCCAATCTCTCCTGACTTCAAAGGACTATCCAAGGCAGCCGACTCCAAAGGTTCATCGCTAATCGCCAATATCCGAACATCCACTCCCCGCAACGGCCGACCGACGCATGTCCCGAATCCCTGAGCCGTCCGCTCTGCCGCATCGCCCAAAACTTCGCGGTCGGCGATCGAGGCAACCGGCAAAACCTCGGTCGCTCCATAAGGCGAAAACGTCTGCCCATCTCCCAGGATATCCTGAAATTGCCGCATCAATTCCGGCGGTGCCGAAGCCCCTGCCATCAAAATTCGCTTCAAACTCGGCAACCGTTTCTGCCGTGCCTCGCAGTAAGCCCCGATTTTCTTCCACAAAACTGGCGACCCAAACGAGTTCGTAACACCGCACTGCTCAATCGCCTGAACAATCTTGGCCGGGTCAACCGTAGCCGGTTGGCTCGGATTGATTTCCGGCACTACAGTTGTCATCCCCAATGCCGGATTGAATAGCGCGAATATCGGAAGCATCGGCAAATCGATCTCGCCCGGCTCGATTCCATACTCCTCGCGAATCGCAGCTACCTGCGCCTCGAACATTCCATGTTCGTAGCAAACGCCCTTCGGGGCGCCCGTCGAACCCGAAGTAAACAATATCGCCGCCATATCTGCTGGTCCTGTGTCAGCCGCCTCAAGCGGCTCGCGAGTCGCTGACTGTGGAGCTCGTGAAAGCGGACCGCCGACCCGAACGCGAATCCCCACCGAGCGAAAAGCCCGACGAAAAACCCGGGCCACCCAGATCGCCAAACCAATGCCCACCATCGCATCCGGTTGAGTCCTGCGAACGCAGCTGAGAAAACTCTTCAAGCCCATCCCAGGATCGATCACCACAGGGACCGCACCGATTTTAAACAAAGCGAAACTCAAAGCAATTAGCGGTAATCCTGGACGTACCATCAACAACACGCGTGCTCCCCGGCAAATCCCTCGTTCTTTCAAATGAAAACCCCACGCGTCCTGCTCCCCCGACAGTTCCCGAAAACTCAGATTCAAATAGTCAATTCGACCATCCACATCCCTCCCCTTTGGAACCTTTAATGCAGGAGTCTCCCCCTGGCGGAAAGCCATAGCATCCAAGAAACGCGAAACATTCGCTACAGATGCATCCATCCCGATTTCAGTCATCGTAAAAATACCGACCTCGTCGAGTCGACAAGATCCAAAATCGAATCGTTCCAATCAATTCGTCGAGACAACGCTCAGGAATCTTCGATCGTAATCAGCCCAGCGAGCAACCTAACGCGATCACCGCTTGGGGTTTCCCTAGGCATGATTTCAGAAAGATTCAGCCCGATCGTCAATGGCCCAGTTTTACTGTAGCTACCCTTCTCCACATTTATTATATTCAACACATTCGCTCCCTTCTTACCATAACGAGACTGCGTCGTAGCGCACCCAACGAATAAAGCGGCAAACAGAGCGAGGATAATGGCGGCGGAAAGTTTCCTTTTCATAGCGGGATACAGTTGAGATTGAAATGTAAGACGTCCCGACACTATCACCCGCTTGGCGACCCGCATCAAGGATTTTAATCACCCAGCGCTGCCTATTCCTCGTCCTCCGACTCCGGTTCTTCCTTGGAATCCACATCGCCGTTCAACTTTGGCTCTAATAAATCTTGCTGCCAAGGCTGCAGACCTTCGACGTTTTCCGGATCTCGGGCCAACTGCGCTACATGGCTGCGCGTTGCGATCAAAGTCGGATCGATCCCGAGTTGCCCCGCGACCCTATCACGAAAAACCTTAATATTCTCCTGCCGATCCAATTCACTCTGATTCAAGGGCTTCTTCGAATCCGTTCGACGTGCTCGCCTGGGAATAGTTTCCACATCCCGAGTTTCGCCACGATCGATAGCATCCAAAATTCCCTGTCGCTTACGCCGCTGGATTCCCATTGGCAATGATTCGAATACGGATTTCCAATTTCCTTCCGAAATCGCTATCGACAACTTAATCATGTAATCATTACCCAGCACCTTGAAAGGCGGACGATCCAATTTCTCCGCAAGGTTCTGTCTCCAATGCCACAATTCATACACCGCCGCTTGCCCGCGACTATCGAGTTTGTCCGACCGAGCAATGCGCCAAGAATTCTCATCCCTCTCCGGAAAACCGCTCCGAGCAGTCTCGATCTGTCCCTCGCAACGCTGCTCCAACCAGGTTTCACGACCCAAATCACGAATTTGCTCCATCAGTAAATCACGCAAGCGGTGCAAATAAAGCACGTCATTTGCCGCGTACGTGAGCATCTTTTCGGTCAAAGGACGCTGAGACCAATCGCTCTTCTGACTGTCTTTCGGCAATTTCACCTCAAAGAATTCTTCAAGCAATGCCGCCAAGCCGATTCGCTTCATCCCCAAAAGTTGAGATGCTAACATCGAATCAAAAACGCTGCTCACTTGAAAATCGGCAAACTCTTCAAACAGCCTCAAATCGAAATCGCAGCCGTGCATAATCAAATGAATGCTCTTTAGCGTATCCCAAAATCCAGCGTATTCGATATCTGCCAGCATATCGAGCAAGTAAATCCGTTCGCCGAATCTCAACTGCAACAAACACAGCTGGGTCTTAAAGTGGTGCAGGTTATCGGCCTCGCTATCAAGAGCGATTTCCGACTCTTTGGCCAGTGCCTGACACAAGGCATCTAAACCTTCCTGCGCATCGATATACTCAAAAGAGACGTCTTCCATATGCGGATACAAGTCCAATTAACGGCTTTCCCAGCCTCTCAAAAAGGCATCCACTAACAACGATAGATCATCGCTGTAACCACCCTCCAAGATTCCTGCCACTGGCATTTCCGCCCCGTTCATCCAGTTTCCTAATGTTTCGAAATCTTTTACGCGCAACTCCATTTCAGTCAAAGGATCCAATTCGTAAGCATCAAATCCCGCAGATACAAGAACCAGTTGTGGGTTGAAGCTAAGTATTGTCTCCCAAGATTTTCTCAAAGTCGCCATGTGGTCATTCGGCGAAGTACCAGGACTTACGGGGAAATTCATGCAATTCGCTTCCGTAACCGCCCCCGTTCCCGGATAGCAAGGATGCTGGTGTACCGAAACGTATAATGCATTCTCCACTTCTTTTAAGATAGCCTCCGTTCCATTGCCATGATGGGCATCGAAATCCCAAACAGCCACCCGACCGATTCCACGATCCAAAGCATCCAGAGCTGCGATCGCTATGTGATTGAGATAGCAAAAGCCCATTGCCCGCGATTGCTCCGCGTGATGCCCCGGAGGCCGCATCAACGAAAACGCACTCTCGCCCTTCAAAGTAGAATCCATCGCCGCCAAAGTCGCGCCAGTCGCTAATCTCGCTAATTCATAGATATCGTCGGAATACGCCGTATCCGCATCGAAAGGACGCGAATTCTGTAATCGTTCCAAATGTTCCTGAGGGTGAGCCCGAAGCAAAGCCTTCACCGGCGCCGTTTCGAACTCATTCCATCTCCAACCCTCCCCTCGGGTCTTCAGGTACTCGACCGTCGCCTCTACGCGCTCCGGCTTCTCGGGATGCCCTTCCAAGCGGTAATTCAAACAATCGGGATGCGTAAACAAAATCATCTAACCTCAAAACACAACGACCTCATCCTATTTGCAAGAACAGGAAACACTACCCCAACAACAAATAAGCTGTCCCCAACACACACAACGGCGACCAATCGCTCGTCTCCTTCAAAACGGTCAACAGACTTGTCGGCAGCTCCCTCTCCTCGCCCTCAAGAATCGCGACACGTTCGCTAAAAATCCTCTCCAGTTCATTCCGATCTCTCTTTTTAAAAATCTCGATTACCTCTGACCGCGTGCCTCTCCAATCGTTAGAAAACTCATCAAGAAAAGCATTCAAGCTCTCCCAGGCGGTAGCCCGACTATTCGATAGAAGTATCCATCTATCCGTTACACTTAGCCATCGAGAGAAGATGCTCAGCATTTCATAACGTTCCTCCCGCTCGCGCAACTTCATCAAACCTCGAAACGCAATATCCGCATGCTCATGCGCATCCAAATGCAAGAGCGCCCAGCAACAACCGGCGATCACATGTAAACTTCGTGACTCCTTATTCAAAACACGCAGAACCGAATCAATCGCTCGTGGATCGCCTATCTTTCCCAATGCACGAGCCGCCATTGCTCGAGCTCGAGCCGGGCTCGAATCCTCCAATCGTTCGATCAATAGATCCACAGCCGAAAAATATCTCAATTCTCCCAAGGCCCAAGCCGCGTGATCCCACAGCGATCGGCGTTCCTTGTCTTTTAAAATTTCAACGAGCTTTTGTCCTGAGAAATCCGAGCGAGAACGAGCCAAGCTACGAATCGCTTCGATTTTCACTTCTAATGAAGGGTCCTGCAAAAGCTCTGCAAGTGGTTCTATGTTCAGAGGATTTCGCGAATCGCCCAAACTGCGAGCCAGCTCGATCCGATGATCCTCGTCCTCGTCGAGCAAACGGCGACGTCCCATCAAACTACGCCAAGGCGTGTAACGTATAGCCGAAAAGAAATCGTTAACCCCAAACCAAGGCTTAACGTTGGGAAGCCGCAAAGCCAAAGGAATACACAAGATCATTAGGACCGGCACCAAACCAGCGCTGTAAACCTTGTACCAATCGAAATAGAACAGGCTATCGGGATCGGCGGGAACGATTCGCGGTTGCACGAATTGCTGAATGTAGGTCCCCAAAATCAACATCAAACTCGACTGAAACAAAAGCTGAAACATCGCAAACAGGTTCAGGTTCGCCAAACTATCGCGACTGCTCACATGATAGTGCGTGACCGCCGTAAGCGAAATGCCCACTCCCGCGTTCAAAACACCGCCAACGAAACCGAATACCATAAGCGCACCAACGCTCAAAGCGCTTGTATTCAAAATTACAATCAATGAAACCTCCTCGATAGGGAAAGGCTGTACAAACCAAAGAATCATCAGCAAACCGCTAGTCAGCCCAAGCAAACCGGTCAGCATAGGACGAAACCCCATCGCATCCGAGACCTTGCCCCATAATATTAGCGAAACAACCTGCCCCAAAGTCATGCAAAAGATTTGCGCTCCTAAAATACCCACCGGCACATGTAAAACTTCGCGAAAGTAAACAATACCAATCGGAACCTGTCCCGACGTAATTACAAGAGCGATGATAAGCGGCAGTCGAAACAGCTTCGAACGCCGCAGCAAAAACCAGACATGCTTAGCCGAACGCCACAAACCCGGCAATCGACCGTCCTGCGCAACTATTGGTTCGGGAATCAAGCGTGCCCAAAAAATCGAATTCAACGTACCCAGAAATGCGATCGTCAAAATGACCTTAAAGGCGCCTTCACCCATTTGCTGTCCTACGAATAGA
>Ga0315326_10000657_pt1 | contig 17074 bp, 21 predicted proteins | sample M180m32315metaG_FD_203457 | JGI IMG/M metagenome (GOLD analysis project Ga0315326, IMG submission 203457) | Ammonia-oxidizing marine archaeal communities from Monterey Bay, California, United States - M1 80m 32315 | ecosystem: Environmental > Aquatic > Marine > Coastal | place: USA: California... | reverse complement strand
GCCGGCTGTAAATCCGGCTTTTCCGGGTTCTTCCCCTTATGTAACTAGTGTAAGTGCAACGTATTTGGTCCCTGATCAGCCAAAATCGGATAATACTTGGCAATCTCCTTTGTGTCAGCAATATGGTTGTGTGAATGGTACCAAGGAATTGCCTTGCAACTTCGATTATACTGGTTGGACTACGGGTGGCGGCTTTGGAATCTTTGATGAGAAGCAAACCAAGTGGCAGGCGTCTGCTGTTGAAGGTTGGGTTCGTTCGAAGGCACGCCGTCCTTCGAGTTTTAAGGCGGGAGGTCGCGGTTATCCTGATGTTTCCGCATTGGGACACTATTGTCCTATTGTGTCTGGCGGTCAAGTGATGGGTGTGGATGGTACTTCTTGTTCTGCGCCGGTGTTTGCGGCTTTGGTGGCGCTACTCAATGATCATCAGGTGTCTCAAGACCGCCCTAAGCTAGGATTTATTAATCCTGTTCTTTATAAGATGTGGGCGGACAATAAAAAAATATTCCATGATATTACTCAAGGAAATAATTGGTGTACGGAGTCCCAGTGTTGCAATAGCACCTTTGGATATGAAGCCGCTGTTGGTTGGGATCCTGTCACTGGTTTGGGCACACCGAATTTTGGGCTCATGCTTGAGTGGCTTGATGCTCAGAACTAGATTAGGTTCGCGAGCGTATAGGAAAGTGCCGCCGTTATATATTTCTGATAATCGTTGTCATTATATACTGATTTATTCTTTCGAGTAATAGTATTATGATAGTCTGTTATTGAATTCATGATTAGTGTCTTCCATACTCCGCGGGATGTATTGGGATTTTCCGGTATCCGCTGGAACCAGTATTTTCCGTCGGAGTCAGGTTTATACATGCTTGTGAAATCGAGAGATCCATCGGCGCGGGTAGGGAAATTAATGGGTCCCGTGGGTGGTTTTGCTGAACTTGCTTGTGGTTTTGACATATTTTTTAATATATATGAGTATATTAAAAACTTATTCAATTTTTAATATGAGCCGGATACCAGCCGTATTTGTTGCCTGTAGCATCCAGATAGTGCGCTGATAGCCACCCGACGGCGAAAAATATGGTATCACCGACATTATTTATAAATGAGTCGGGCGCCTGTTTTCCGCCTGGCCAACTAAAGTGTCTATTCTTAACGAAAAATCTATTTATAATACCCATTCCAAATGTTGTATTTTCAACTATTTCAAAGATAGTATGTATTATTATTGTTAAAATAAAAGGAATATTCCAAAAATATGCAACTACGCCAACAGCATAGTGCAATAGACTATATTGATCCGCAAAGTGTAATCCCATTATTATTAGTGAATAAAAAATTAATTTAACAATAGAATTTCATCAGCTTTCCAAGCCACAAATAGTCAAGAGTCAACACATTTGGACCTTCCGGCAGCTTCATACGTTTGTAAGATGCATGAAATGCTACAGCAGGCAGGAGTGTCGCTTTTCCCTGTGTTATAAAATAACGATATTTATTCAAATACATCGCTTCTTCCTTAGGAATTACTCTTACTATATAACCAATCCTTGCATCTTCCGGTAATAGTTTCTCTATTGCCTCCCGTGACGCAATGCCACTATTCGTGTTGTCAAAGACTAGTCTCTCCGAAATGTTTTCCTGAATGATATTTCGATACTGCGTTTTTGTCTTATAGTTATCTTTGCTTAATCGCATGAAGTTTTTAAGATACTTTTGACAGAATGTTGTTTTACCGGAAGCAGGTGGACCCACCATAAACAAATATTGTTTGTCACTGATGAATTCCGAGAGTTTTAATTGGTTTTTGACGAAGCTTGGATCCTTGGCGAATCGTCTTTTGCGTGGAATGCGATAAGGTTTCGGGTCTGTTAGAGAGAAGAAGTCCTGAGCTTTATAGAAACGCACGCCGCAATTATGTGCAAAACATGCATCGCTATCACTAAAACATTCTGTTTTCGACCAAGCATCTCCCACGTAAAAGGAATCCTCGCGAGAGAAAGGATGTTCGCGCATATGCAGTTTAAACATCCCGGGGAAAGGCTTTCTCATATAGTTGTCCTCCAGCGATGCATAGAATATCACAGGGATACCTAAGAAACTTTGGATATTCATGCATTTTTCTTTGAAATTCTGTTTGCTTAATCGCTTTTCTAGGTTCTTCTGGTTCGTGAAGACAAGGATGGTGTAACCAGTGTTGTGCAATTGGTTAAGGATTGGTCTAACCTTATTGCTTATGAAACGCCAGTCATTCTTGTCTTTTGGAAACCGCCGCTTCGATTTGGGACAGATTAACGTTCCATCCAAATCAAACCCGGCTATTTTGGTCGTTAGTATTGCGTTTTCTGGCTTATAGCACTCCATGGTATATTACTATTAAAAAATAGTAAGAATTCTATTTCAATTTTACTTCGTCAATCCTAGCTTGCGTGCCCAGTGCCCAAGGAAGGACGGCGGACCCTCATCGCCGGATGGACCCTCGTCGCAGGAAGGGGAAGGCGGCGGGGAAGGCGGTGGGGAAGGTACCTTCTCTTTATAATATGGATTTTTCTGGCCGCATCTGCTACATTGTGCTGCCCATCTTGGGTTTTCGAGGGATCCGCTCGATCGCCCGTCGCCCGGGTATGAGAGATCGTTGGTTGCGCAGGGTTCGCAATAATAGGGTTCATCGTGATCACCCCATCTGTTCGACGGACCAAATCCATAAATGGTGGGCGCATATCCGTGAGAGATATTAAACCATTCGCGTTCGGCAAAGAAGGCGCGGCGCTTTTCTTTTTGCCACGCCCGGTTGGTTGCGTTCCGCATGACCTTTTGCAAAGTAGTGTCTACAAGCGTTCGTGATAATTTTTGGCATGCCGCGCGCCGCGCGTCGACTTTGTTCATAATATTTTCTTGGATTCTCAAAAGGGGTGTGTTATCTTTTCCTATTCCAAAATATTTTGCTGAATCTTGTCCAGTAAAACCTCCTTCAACGGCATACTCGTCCATGAGCTGATATATATTCTTATAGATACGAAATTTTCGGTGGTTACGCAACCACCATCGCTGTATATGAGTTGCGGCAAGGAAATCCCAACACCATCTCCCCCTCGTTTTCCTTAGCCTGACTTTTACTTCTCCAATATCAAATAATCGATCTTGCTCTTTCTTCATCAACTCTGCCTTTTCACGTTGCTTTTCATACGTTGTTGACTTTGGTCTCGCTTTCCTCAAAGAGCTCGCAAGTGCGATAGTCTTAAATTCTCTGTTAAAGTTGTCCAAGTTCATCATGGCTAGGATTGTCTGCACCTCGTAGTTAAAAGGAGTCCTGAATGTCATAAAACGAATCTTGTGGTCACGGAGGAAGGGTTTTGTTATATCTGCGGTGGATGACCACATCATCAATGCCAATAGTGCTGGATGTGTTATCTCAAATTTGGTGGCATAACCTGGCTGGAGGATACCACTATTGTCAAAGTAAGGTTCATTTACAATATCAGTGCATTTCACAGACGGGCGAATCTTATCTTCTGTGGCATATTTGGCAATGTATTGCATTCTGTGCATGGGAATGCTTGCAAAAAACTGGGTTCAATTTAAATTGAACGTGGAAAGGGTGGTGAGGAGTTGAGAGAAAACAACAAGATGTCTGAGGAGGAACTGAAACCCTTCCGCGCATTTGTAGTCGGCGGTATGCGCCAATTATACTTTCATTGGCCAAAAACAGATGAATTATTCACATTGAAGGATACATGGCTTCATGGGCGTTTGAATATGTTCGGCACCTTTCGTATTATACGGGTGGAGCGCGATGGTTTGCGGTTGGCGGGAACCATGGAGGAATTAAAAAAGAAGGGGTATATGTTTATGCCGATGTAGAGTTTAATTATCTGCTGGTCCAAGGGCAATTTTTTCAAGGAGGATTTTACAATTATTAATTAGTTCTTTGCTAGGAGCATCTATTTTTTCACGGCTATACAAGCGAAGGATGGTTTCTTGGTATTTATCCGGAATAATAAAGCTATTTTCTTTTGGATCTAGTTTAAACTTTACATTAGGATCCTTATCTGAATAAAATGAGATATTCTCTAGAGGATTGGATTTGTTGCCACTAACAAACCCAATTGTATGTTGATGAAAACGGAGTCGTGGGAGGGATGTTTGATTCGCGAGAGAAGCGTCGAAGGCTTCCTTTGACACACGCGGCGGCGGCGAATCCACTCGTTTCTCGGCGAGAAGTCGGAAATGGTGTCGATGTGCCATGCGTTCTAGTTCATCTTTATATTCGCTATGCAAACGGCAGGTTACAACAGAATCTGTAAGGTCAAGGAAATTAGGCTTTTTTTTTATTATCTTTTCTAGAATTTCGGTTATAATAAATTCATAGGCTATCACAGCATGGTGGTGATATACCTGCTTATGCAGGCGATAGCGGGCTGCAAAGAGAGCGTAAATATCATATTGCATCTTTGTTGGGAAGCATATCGTTTCGTCAATGACTCGGCATTGGGTGATCAGACGTTTGAATTCGCCTCCGGTTTGCAATCCAAGATGAAAACTATCTCTCTGAATATAATCTATTTTATCCACATCGATTTGTGTGCGGACATTAGCGACGATTTGGTAGAGCCAACCATCTTCAGGTGTTGGACAAATCATTCGAATAATTTGTTGGACTTCTTCTGCCGTCAATGGAATATGGTAGGAGGCGACCAACTGCCGGAAGATTGCGCAGCCTCGCTCTTCATGTTCCGGCTCATCATCTTTGCGCACATAATGGTCGTAGAGGTGACTAAAGGGACCATGCCCAAGATCATGAATAAGACCGGCGATCTGAACCAGCTCGATGGTGCGCGGAGAAATATTAAGATCTGGTTGATTTCTTTGGAGAGAAGACATGAGATCGTAGGCGAGTTTGCTTACTCCTACGGAATGTTCAAAGCGGGTATGGGTGGCAGAGGGGAAAACATAGTAGGTTGCGCCTAGCTGCTTTAAATCACGCAGCCTTTGAAAGGCTGGGGTGTCGATGATTTGTACCATCAGCGGAGTGAGTGGTATAAATCCATGAACGGGATCGTAGATTTGTTTCATTCTTCTTGTTGGTACGAGCTGTGGGTTAAAAGTTATCAATTTTATTAGTTTTATTTTATATAATGTATTTTCCGCCCGGACTTTGGCAAGATTTTAAGAATTTGTATTTGTTTAATGCTTATTGGAAGGAGAAGTTTTCGCGGGAAGTTTTGCCTGCTTTACCAAAGTATAAAGTTGTATTATGTTGTTATACTACAAAAACTTGTCCTATAAGTTTTGAAAAGGAATTTGAGAGATTAACAAATTGTCCTTCTGAGCATTGTGCTACGACATATTCTATGGATAAGGGCTGGAAGTGGGAGGCGCGGCGCATCGCCGAACATGTGGGTGATATGGGTTTTTTTGATAGTGATGATAATTAAAAAATTAGGAGGGAAGATTTTAAACGTTGCCCTTTGCGAGTTTCTGGCTTCGTGCCTTGAGCGCGGTGTCGCGGCTGGCCGCGTCGAGCATGTATATTAGCATATCGACTCCGGTGCCGCTGAGCGCATCGTCTTCCTCTGTATAGTAGTAGTGCCACAAGTTATTGACTTTTTCGAATCGGTTAAACTGCGTGGTGTTTTTGTACACCCTAAGAAAGTGGTTGACCTTGTTCTCGTCGAGGTGTGCGAGAATAAAGGCAGCGAGTTCAACGCTGCTGGGAAGCGACGAATAGATATTCGACGCGACTTCGTGGAAGCGGGTGGGAAATGTGTATTCTTCTGTAGCCATTGTAATTGTTGGTATTATTATGTTTATTTTTGGAATCAATTTATTTTGGTTGTAGGTTTATACTTGGTGGGCTGCTACCCAATCGGCGATGGTGGGTGTTGGGGGACATACGAGAATTGTGGGCGATTTTGGGGTGACCCGATGGTTAGCGTCTGTGAGATTGGCTAAATAAGTAATTTCTTCGAAGCGGCGAAATAGTGGCTTTTGGAATCGATAATAGTCATGTAGTGGACATAAGATGTTGCAGTTTGTATTTTTTACTGATTTTTTGCATATTGTTTTATTGCGGGTGCGCGCATAACAGCGGCGTCTTGGAGAGATTCCGAGGAACGAGAGAATATTAATATTTACGTCTTCAGGAAACATTATTTATAGAGTATAAATCTATAAATAATATTTTATTTAACGGAAAAGAGTTTGCATTTTGAAGAGGAAACTCTGCACATCTCCTCCAGGACCGCCCCCGCGCCGGCGGCTTTTGCGGCTTCTACGGCTTTTGCGGCTTCTGCGGTTTCTGCGGCTTCGGCGGCGCCGACCACCCCCTTGCCCACACTTGTATTTGTCGTTTATTAATGCGGGTCGCACGCCATATTTTCCCTCGAGGGAAGCTTGGAGTTCTGGAATTTTGCACTGGTACATTTTCAAAGTGGACATGATCGCGTTGCGCGCGGCGGCGCTGTTCGGTCCAAACGGGTCACGGGAGTGTCCCTTTGCGTGTGCTCCATAGTAACGTAAGAGGGCGGCGTAGTTCTCGTCCATTACTATCTTATGTTCGCCCTCGCTCACGGGGGGCAGGCCATCGGCGGCGTCGTACGCACCGCCGCCCCGGCGATGGTGGGTGTACGGACGGCGCCGGCGGCGCACGTAATGGTGGCGCCGGTGGAATACTTTGTCTCCGCGTTTGGTGGTATAATCCTTTCTGCCCGGATGAGTCTTTGATCGCGAACCCTTGGTGGAACGCCGGCGTTTGTGGCAGCACCTGTGCCGCCGCTTGTGGGTGCGGCTCTTTTTGTAGTTTTTTCGACAGCATTTATGTGCGCGCTTGTGGGTGCACCTTTTCTTGCTCATTATATATATATATAAGCAGGAAATATTATTTATAGGGTATAAATCTATAAATAATATTTTGTTTAACGGAAAAGAGTTTGCATTTTGAAGAGGAAACTCTGCACATCACCTCCAGGTCCTCCCCCGCGCCGGCGGCTTTTGCGGTTGCGGCGGCTTTTGCGGTTGCGACGGCTTTTGCGGCTTTTGCGGCTTTTACGGCGACGCGTTTTGCGTGCTCCCCCTACTCTTCCCATACGCGTTGCGAGTTTTTTGTTAAGCGCAAGGGTGTTGATCTGCTGCTGGGCGATGGCACCCGATTTGAGGACCCACGTTTCGTATTGTTGCAGTGAGTTGTATAGCTGTTGGAGCGGCATACCAGTGCGCCCCGCTTGGGCTGCGTTCGCCTGAAGACATCTCTTAGCAGATTGTATACAATTCAATAATTGTTTAAGATCATGCTTTTTTTGGAGTACTTGTCCCTTTTGCGTGCTGCTCCCCCGCCCATATTCAGAGAAATATCCTCCTCTTCCTAATCCTAAAAATGGCATTATATATAAGTATTCGATAAAATTTATTAGAACTTAATAGAATACCGCTTGGTTGTGGTTAAAGTTTAACGGCGGCGACCAGTGTATGGACGGCGGCGGCGGCGCACGTAATGGTGGCGGCGGTGGAATACCTTGTCTCCGCGCTTGGTAGTGTAATTCTTTCTGCCTGGGTGCGTCTTTGACGGCGATCCGTGTGTAGAGCGCCGGCGTTTGTGGCAGCACTTGTGGCGGCGCTTGTGAGTGCATTTACGGCGCTTACGACGACGGGTCTTATGGCAGCATTTGTGGCGGCGTCTATGTTTGCATTTACGGGTTCGGTTCATTATATATTAGTATTCGATTAAATTTATTAGAAATAGAAAATTAGAAGTTGGTAAAGGTCACGGCGAGATTTGAACTCGCGGTCTTCTGCGTGTAAAGCAGACGTGATAACCAACTACACCACGCGACCTGAACGTGTCGGCACCGCGAATTGAACGCGGATCGTCGCTGCCACAAAGCGAAGTCCTAACCATTAGACTATGCCGACCTACACCCACTGGGATTCGAACCCAGAGTCTCCCGCTCCGTAGGCGGGCGCCTTATCCATTGGGCCATGGGCGCGATTTATAGAATCTAGTGATTTATAGGGTTAATTTTTTAAATCACTTCCTAAATAATTAGTAATTGTCCGCCATGATGTCCATATTTTAAATTACTTGTCATATTTGTCCAGGTGGGCGGAGATGTTGTCGGATCATATATTTCGCCAGTTTTAAGACTGGGACTTGTTGCATTCCTCCCCCCCACAACGTATATTTTTCCGTCGTATACAGTAGCCGAACCAAAGGCGCGAGCTGTATTCAAAGGCGTCTCGCTACTCCATGAATTTGTGGCGGCATCGTATACGTCTACGTTGTTTATTACCAAACCAGTGGGTCCTCTTCCCCCTATTACATATACTTTTGTTCCGATACTAACGGCTTGGGCTCCGAATTGCCTATTTGGCGGATTGGGGATTGGTGCCCAAGTATTGGTTTCAATATCATATTTTTCTGCCGTAGAAATTAGATTGCTTGTATTATCAATACCACCTACAACAATTAGACTAGATTCATCAGGTAAAGCCACCATTGTGTGTAAGCGCCGCGGCACGCTCATATCGCTCATTGAATTCCATTGTTTATTAATAATGTCATATACTTTACCATCTTGGTAAGTGCCTGTGCCGCTGTCTCCCCCTGTAATATAAATTTTATCACCTTTTACTGCAGCCGCACCCTGCCACATCGGTCTTTCTAGAGGAAAAGTTGTCCAAGTATGAGTTCCTTTATGATAATATTCACCTGTATTACTAATTGTGTATGTGGAGGCTCTTATTTGCTCAGCACCACCTATAATATATGCTATACCACGCGCTGAGCCGCCGGCAGGGAGTATGCGGCACGAGCAAGATATTTCCTTATGGTCCGCCCATTTTTTATTTTTCAGATTAAAACTACTTGTGAGTTTGTGCCCGTATCCTGTGGAACTGCCGCCGCCTGCTAACAATAAATGTGTTGGGGTTCCAAAGAATCTGCTAAAAGCCCAAGCAGGTTTCTCTGGCGTTTTTTTGTATTTTCTAAGGAGTTTGCCGCGTGCTCCGCGGCGATCCGGTGTATATCCTCGTCCACTGAAACCAGCAAACTTTTTTTGCTCTTGTAGTGCACGATAAGAACGGATAAGTGCAACTTGCGGTCCTTCCTTTTTAAGCCTTCCCATTTATAATAAATAGTTATAAAAAAAGGTTAGATGTGTCGCGGAAGCAGGTTTCGATCCTGCGACCTCGTGGTTATGGGCCACGCGCGCTTCCTCTGCGCCATCCCGCGTTTTTTCTATTAACCTTGGTTTTCCTCGTAGGAAGGATGCAAATTCATAAAATGATTATATAATTCCAAGGAGCTTAATCCTTTATCCTCTTGCTCTTTGTAATCTATTTCAAATTGTTCATACGAATATCCTTCTACATCTACCAACATATATTCGCAGTAATATAGATGCCACGTATAAGGCGTGTTTTGCTTTCCAGCGCCGCCCTTCCTTCTATCGCAGTAGCAACCCATAATTTTGTTGGCTATTATGCGTTGGTATTTGTTATTCAATTTTTGACCAAAACGCAAAAAAAATTAGGTATTTCTACCTGATTCCCCTCAAAAGCGCATCTAAGTTCGACTACCCTCGCTAAGCGATTGAGTCCCCACCGATGTCTTCTAAGAGTTCCCTCTCGCTAGGGCAATGACGCATAATTGGATTCGAACCAATGACTTCCGGTTCAATAAGACCGACACTCTCCCACTGAGTTATATGCGTTTGGCTTCCATGCCGGGAATTGAACCCGGATCTGCTGGGTGAAAACCAGCTATCCTGACCATTAGACTACATGGAATATGTCTAAAAATTGTACCCACGATGGGGCTCGAACCCACAGCCTTCCAGTTAGGAACCGGATGCGCTATCCAATTGCGCCACGTGGGCTTTTTACATATGGCTGGATTCGAACCAGCTGCATAATTATGCGGCGGAGGGTTGTTTAACCGCCCCCGCATTCCAGCAGCGGGCACATATGTTGAATAGCCTTTTCTGTCTTGCTAAGGACATTAACACACAACTGGATTTGAACCAGTAATCTCCGGTGCTCAAAATACCGGCGTACTAACCAAATTGTACCATATGTGTTGGTGGAGATGAAGGGAATCGAACCCTCGGCCTCGCGCATGCAAAGCGCGCGCTCTACCCCTGAGCTACATCCCCTTGACAGGTCGCTTGAGTTTTTTCCACATTGACTTCTGCGTCAAATAAAGAGTTCACTCTCTTTCTCGTGGTTCATGGGATGCCGGTGCTCTTTGTCATATTTCTTGGCCCACTAGCCACAACACTCGCTCCCCACACGAGCATTGCATTTCCATATACCATCTTTCCACTGAGCTACGCCCACAATGATTATTTTACCTTGGCGAAGCCGCTTTTTCAGCGGTCCGGCCGCCGCCGGCACCTTAGTAAAATGGTTTTTTCATTGTAGTGGTTGGATTCGAACCAACGCATCTCCGGCGTTCTAGGCTGAAGGTTTGGGTTTTTTTGCTGTAGACGACCTTTACACATGACAGGATTTGAACCTGCGAACCTTTCGGCATTGGTGCTAATAAGACCAACTGCTTAGACCTCTTGCATACATGTGTGTTGCTCTTCCTAGTGGGATCGAACCACTGACATCACGATTAACAGTCGTGCGCTCTACCAACTGAGCTAAGGAAGATTGTGCCCGATGTGGGGCTCGAACCCACGGCCACTCGCTGTCATTCCGTTACGGATAAAAGGCGAGCGCTCTACCACTGAGCTAATCGGGCTTTCGTTTCTATTCTCTTACTAATATGGTCTGATTTGTTTAAGTTGATTTGATTCAATTTATTTTGGTGGGGTGGTGTCAGGTGGTGCCGCCGGCGCGGGTGGTATGGCTGCCTTGGGTATTACAGGTTTTATTTTTTCCTTCATCAGTTTGATACTTTTACGCATTGTAATAATATGCATTTCAATTTCTGTTAAAGCGTGAGCAAGGCGAAATGCTTGTTCGCGGTCCACCACAGGCGCACTTGCTGTTCCCATATATGTCTCGCTGAGTTTTTTCATGATATCTACGCATTGTTCAAGATTCATAATTGATATATGAGAGAATTTTTATATCTCTACTTATATTAATTAATGCTAACTTGTCATACTCAGAAAAGTTTTGGTAATGCTTACCCTACTTCAATACATTATTATATTGATGTGTTGAATAATTGCTTAACTAATATTTCCTTGCCTACTCATTCATCAGTCTATACTGCTTTGGGCGCCGGCTCTTATGGTGCGGTTTGGGGTGTAGCTGGGCATTATAAACAACGCAAAATTAATTTGGCTATTAAGATTATATATTTTAAGGATCATAATGAAGTTTTAAAACATGAATCCAAAGTAGAAGCTGACTATGCGGAGAAAATGGCTGCAGCGGGAATAGGACCAAAAGTATACCAGAGTATTTATTTAGTGGCGCCGGGAGAGAATCGGGCGATAATTATTATTATGCATCGCGGACACGAGGACGGGTTTCGCTATTTGGTTTCAACTAGACGATCGAATGCATCCAAGATGAAGATGTTGAGAGAAATGATGAAACAAATCCATAAAATGGTTTCTAAGGGGATGTATTGTTATGATATTAAACCTGCTAATTTCATTGTTAATTCCCACCGCAAACCTAAAATTATTGATTTCGGCGGACAATTTTGCAGTATACAGCGCTATGAAGCAATGACACATATGAGAGAAAATGCGCGACAGATTTTACATCATTTGGAGGGTCCGGTTGCAAAAGAACTGGAACCTGAACTCCGCATTATTGCGAATATGCACCCCGGGAGTACTCATTATAAGAATTTTACCGATGCTGTATTTTATACTTTGATCATGATTCCATTTATCTCTCTTGTTCGCGATCTTGGACCTACAGCACAACCACTTTTATCTGTTTTTCATGCATTTTCCAAACGTCTGTGTTTTAATAGAGAAGTACAAACAGCCTGCATTCTCATCCTTATCTATGACCAAAACATATGGACAACTTTTGCTCATTATCTTCGTCATCCTACGCCTGCGGGGGATCTTAAAAAACACAATGCTGCTGAGCGCGGACAATTCTTTGACACCACTTTACAGCAATTATGTATGGAGATTAGTGGGGTGCCGGAATATACTAGAGAGAAAAAAAAGCCGCGCGCCACTGCTTCAGCGCCGAGACGCCGCCGTAAGAAGAGTAAGCGGACACGCCGGCGCGGGCGAGGAGCTGTCGGATTCGCAGCAGGCGCTACCACAGGCGCCCTTGTCGGAGGACCCGTAGGCGCTGTATTGGGCGGCGTTATTGGCGGTATTACAGGACGCCATAGTAGAAGGTAAGAGATAAAAGGATTTAAATTTACTATGATAATTTATTTATAGTAAATTATGGTACAATTTTTGATTCAAGGAGATTCGCCAAATGATTGGTGGCAACCATTGCCGGACCAACTAAAAGTTATTTTTAATTTGTATGAAGAATGGAAAAAAGGATTAGGGCAAGGAAATACGGCATATCCGGGCACCGAGGTTAGTAAACGCAAGAAGATCGGCGAGTTTACCTATTTGATTCATATTTGTGGCGAGGGGTCTTATATGCAGAATCTTGATCATGCAGATAAGAGAAAAAGGATGATTTGTTTTCTTCCTGAGCATCGTGGATCGACAATTGGAGAGAAAGTGGAAGCGAATTAAGCATGTTGATGTGGGTCGAAATTCATTTTTTTACCAGAGGGCGGCTGTGATTGTGACGTGCGGGCGGTTGTCGGGTTCTGGGCTACCGCGTGGTGGAGCAGGGGATAACGTGTTTTCTTTTGTTTTCTGGCTTTGGCTGCGTCCTTAACATCTTTTACGTTTTTCTTGATTGCCATGTGAATGAAGAGGAGAGAGAGAAGAATAAAGATAGCTTTTCCAGCGTGCATATGAAATATATAGATATATTTATTTGTCAATTATATATATATATGCTGACTCATTTGCCGTTAATATCAAGTTTGGCGACTATTTTAAGTATCTCCGTTATTATTCTATATAGGAAGAATAAGTTGAGAGAAATAAAGGAAGATTTTGGTAATGTTAGATTCTTAATTCCTTTGGCCGGAACAATGTTGTTTTCTTATATCGTCTTAAATCAGAAGGAGGAAAACAAGGACATAGAAAAAATGCAAACGGCAACTAAGCGGGCACTTGTTGCTTTAATCGTTGCTTATTTTGCTCGTATTGATTTGGTCATTGCTCCTTTCTGGCTTGTTTGGGTATTTTCTTATTGGACCAAGGAAAGCGCCGGTTGGGTATAAGTTTCTAAATGATAATTTAAAAATAAAATATTCTTATTATTAAATTATGGATCTTGAAAATGCGCTTATTCGACAGAGCCGACAATGCATTAAAGCACACTCATTAGAAGATTTGAAGTCTGTATGCAAACGAGCAGATGTTCTCTCGAGAGTAGGTGCTTGTTCTGTGGTCACGCTTTATAAGTTGCTTATGAACAATACCTGTATTTATGGTACGCAAGAAATGGTGGTTTGGTTAATGGAAGTGTTTTTCGAATACTTTACCGCCGTTGATCGTATGGCGATGCGTCAGTTATTTTTTTATTCAAAACAACTAACCAAGAGGAATAAGAATGTGGATACGCGATGGTTTAATGATTTTGTGTTGCCTTTAGTGCGTGTTTAGCGGCGGCGGCGGCAGCGGCGGCGAGTTTTGCGTCGGCGAGTTTTGCGACGGCGGCGACTGCGACGCCTGCCACGTCTTGTTCTACGCCCTCCGCGCCGGCGGCTGAACAAAAGAGAGTGATGGTTGCGCTTACGTCGTTTTTTTTTGGTGTTTTTTCGGCGTTTGCGGCGTTTGCTGCGTCTTCTGCCGCCGCCAGTTGCCCCACCACCCGCTCCACTAGGATGATAATCAGCTGCCGACGAGGCCGCACGCGCCCCTGTCGGGTCATCTGGGCACCAGAGCATAAGATATCCTTGGTCTGGGACATCGTATTCCATTAGCATTTCAGATGCTGGTGTCATTGTCTTATATTCACTGGCTCCTAGTGCATCATGATCATCTTGTGCCCCGCCAATACCTTCTGTTAATTCTGCGCCAGTTATGCCTTTGTACCAAGAGAAATCTCCATATCTGGCAAAATATTTTCTTGCCATAGCGTCAATAGCATCGGAGTTCTTAGGATTGGCTCGCACAAAGGCTTTTAGTTTTCTTTGGTCCGCGTCTACCCAATCTTTCTGTACCTCACCACAATTCTTGATAAATCTCCATCCTAAATAATAGTAATAGGTAACAACATTTGATACGGCTCTTAGAAATATTCCGCGCCACCCGGCGGCGGTGCAATAGCCCTTGAGAGACTGAAGCAAAGATCGCCCGGATTCCAACATTTGAGCTCGTTCGGCTGCGTTGCGTTGACGAAATCCCCGTGCTGCGCCTCCTGCGCCCGGCGCTGAGCAAATTAAGTCAACATACAGGTATCCTGGCTTGGGATAATTCTTTTTAACGCAACAAAATCCCCGTAGGCCACCTGTCGTATCGAGAGAAACAATGATAATATCTGCTTCATCAAGCGCGGCATTTGCAAAGCTCGACTCAATTTCACCCCGGCAAGCATGGCGCAAGAATGCTGCTGGCGGTGGTTTACCAAAGGTTGCTTTCATGTTTGCGTCCGCCTTATGTTCGGCATTGATTGTTTCAAATGCCCAAAGGGTCTGTGATAATTGTAATGCTCCGTGTCCATTTGTAATACCTGGGGGTCCTCGTCCTGCCATATATATATTGGTAATAATATCTTTTTGATTAGAGAGAAATGTTTTGCTTGTTTTTAGACTGGTATAAGATGATAGCTTTGTTTAGTGGGAATACCTTTCGTGAAACGCGGATAATATCTTGTTTGGTGGTATGTTTGATCAGATGCAGTTTATCTTTTGGAGAGATAATGACAGGCTTATCCCGGAAGAGCTGGGCTGCATATTGTTCGCCATATAGTTCACCATAATAGGTTGGTGTTTTGCAATCTGTTTCTTCATTAATCAGAGAGATATCTTTAACGCGGTTTAATTGTCGATCTTCTAAGTTACCTTCTTGTAGATTTTTAATAATATCTTTAATATTGCTTACGACCGCTGGGATATTTTCTTCTTTGCATGTGGTTTCTATCAATGCTAAAGATCCAGTGACATTGGTTTCAATGAACATTGAAATATTGTATATAAGATGGAGTTCGCCGCGCAGTCTGCTCATGAGTAGAGAGTTTAGTCCATCAGTAAATAAATATTCGATTAGAGAGAAATAGTTAACATCGCGTTCCCAGGGGTGGAGAGAAGTGCTAAAGGCGATACAAAGCTCTGAAGATTTACTTTTGGGGTTTGCAAGATGAAAAATTTGGGGCGTGGTAATGGTTGTTAGCACATTTTGTCTAACATTTTTTGTACCCGGGTATGCATTTCTTGGGAGATATTTGTGAAAGAGTTGTGTTATCTTTGGCTCTTGAATGTTGCCGGCAACCATAAAGAGAATATTTTTAGGGGTATATATTTTTTTACAGAATTTTTCGAGAGAATGTTTGTCGAAATTCTTGAGATTTTTAAGTTGGAGTGGTATATTCATACCATTTTTAAGACCGCTATGTTTGTAAATGCGTTTTGTTAATTCTTTAGTTATTTTCCAATATGGATCGTTCATCTCGCGTTTTAGTTCTTCACGCACTGCCTTTTTTTCCTTTTCGATACGGGCATTTGTAATCTGAGGATTTGTTGTAATTTTAACAATATATTCGATAATTTCTTCTAGATCCTTGTGCAATCCTTCAATATAATAGTTAATGGTTGTGTCGCTTGTGGAAGCGTTGGAAATTATTCCCCGGTCGCCCCAGTATTTCGCGCAGTCGTCGTTGCATTTGGACCAAGAATCCCCGAGTACATGTTCCAGTAGATGAGAGATACCAGAGTTTGCGGGGGTTTCGTTCATATATCCGGAGAGAATGAAACTTTGGACGTAGACGACATTTGTATTTTTAACGGGGATCATGAGGACCTTGAAATTATTGATTCTTTTGATTTTGACCATTCATATAATATAGTAATAATATATAAATGGCAAAGAGATCTCGACGCCGGAGAAAACATTCGAGAAGGCGCAGGAGGCGCCGCGGGGCTGGTTTGTTAAGCAGTACCCGAAGGGCGCCACGCGCTTGTCTGCGCGCTGTTGGTAACTTTCTGAATAGAAGTTGTAAACTAGATAAGTTTGCTTTTCCTACTACGAGAGAAAAGGCTGCAAAGTGTTTTGCTGATGCTGCTATGAGTGAGCAAAGGGAAGAGGGACGCAAGCCTACAGCTGCTGATCGACAACAAGCACTTCAAGGCGCCCGTGAACTTTTGAGAGAAATAGAAAAAGATCATCAATGTATTGAACAACCCGTGGGTGTTGATGGGGCACCTCTTTATCAACTTGGCGCGCGCCCAGCGGGCGATCCTGCTGCTGAGCATATGGAGAGACAATTGGCTGCATTTCATGGTTTGAGTGGTGGACGGCGCACAAGGCGTCGTAGGCGGAGAAGGCGCACAAGGCGGAGAAGGCGCAGTAGGCGCGGTAGGCGCAGTAGGCGCAGTAGGCGCAGTAGGCACAGGAGGCGCAGTAGGCGTCGGAGACATTAATATGATAGTGTGCCACCTAGCCGTTACCTTCCCTTAAGGGTTAGTGGGGAAATGGGTGAGATAACGGGAAATGGGTATTACCTTCTCAAGGGTATAATCCTTGATAATCCCTGATAATCCTTAAGAGCCCGCCCTTCCCTTAAGAGGTCCTTGATAATAAGAAAAAAGTGATGCTTCCCGGTCATGCGGGCCTCTACATACTAATTTCCCCAATGTAATCGATACAACAGCCACCAAAAGGTTTCCTGCAGGACAAAGACTTCGCCTCCCCATCTACTCTCTCGAGCCAATGGGGGAAAAGGTGCACTTATTTTGTTGAGGAGTGTTACATGACATTTTTACCACCATGTCATATAACGTAGTCCTACCAGTTTTACCCAAGACGAACACGAAGGAAAATTTGTGCGAAGTCTACCTCTCCCAGCGAAG
>Ga0315326_10000656_pt1 | contig 17093 bp, 14 predicted proteins | sample M180m32315metaG_FD_203457 | JGI IMG/M metagenome (GOLD analysis project Ga0315326, IMG submission 203457) | Ammonia-oxidizing marine archaeal communities from Monterey Bay, California, United States - M1 80m 32315 | ecosystem: Environmental > Aquatic > Marine > Coastal | place: USA: California... | reverse complement strand
CTGTGTTATCGTGTGCAATTTCGTTTGCTAGTTCGATAAATCTTAGTTTCTTATCAATCTTATCAAGTAACGCAACGTCTTGTCTGTTATATGCCACAAACTTATAGAAGTCATTGTTGTATAATTGGTCTAGTGTGCCGTCATATGCTACTTTCTTTTCACCAACTTCGTGTTCACCAATCGTATCAAGTGCGTATGAATGCATTTCGTGGTAAGTATACTTACGATAGAGTTCTAAGTAGTCTAAGTGAATTCTACCAAACAAGTCAAATGTTTCTTGTTCTTTACCATATTTTACTATCTTGCGTTTCTGAGGATATAAATCCCAAAGACACATCTTGCGTGTATGAGACTTACTTAATACTCTAGTAATTCGATTAACAGTATATGGAATATCATAACCTTCAGAGTTCCAACCAGTTAACACATCCGCATCTTCGATAACATCCATGAAATCGTTCAGCATATCCGCTTCACTTAGATAGAGTTCTGTGTTTTCAAACTGTGAACAAATACGTTGTGCTTCTTCTAACCCCTCACCTTCACGCATACCTTTTGGTGGGATTACAAGTGTGACAAGTAAATCTAGCCATTGTAAATGAACCGTGATGGCTGTAATTGGCATGAATGGGTCACTAGGGTCAGCGAAACCACGAGTGGCATCAAAGTCTGTCTCAATATCGAAGAAAGCAGTATTGAGTGTTGGCGAGTCTATACCGTTATAGTTCTCACTCAAACACTTAACTTCAGGCTTCATATCACTTTCGTAAAATGTTTTGCCTACGTTTATCTTTCGTTCTTTATGAAGGTCTTTAAGACGTTTACATTTGATTTGTCGTACTGTGTCACCGTGAATACTTTTATGGTCACCACGTGGGTCTTTCACATAGAAAGTACGCCACGCTGGATAATCATTGTAGACTCGTTTACCTTTACTTCTTTCTACAACTTGAACAATGTCTTTGTCTTTGTTGTAGAAGGCATCTACATAACTCAAAGAGTGCGACCGACTGTTTCTAAGATAGTTTCCATATCTTCAAAGTCTTGGCGAGTTTCAGCAAGTTTTGCCTTGTGTGCCACAGAGATTGCTTTGTTTAGAACCGCTGGTTTAACATCGATTTCTTCAGCAATCGCTCTTACAGTATCACGTAATCCACCTTTGAGGTCTTCACATTCTTGTAGGACTAGGCAACCTTCATTCACTAGTTGGATGAGTTTTGCTTTTTCTTCTTCATTAATTGCGTCAATTGACATATAAATCTCCTATAAGTTGGACAATAAAAAAGAGTGTTTTTACACACTCTTTATATATTAACATAAGTGACTTAATAAGTCAATAGATTTTTGTGTTTATTTGTCTTCTGCCTCTGCTTTTTTTATGGCCTGTTCTACCATATCATTCGCATATTGCTTAGATGCCGCAAGAGGATTACCAAATCCAGATTGAGCGGCTCCATATGAAATTGGATTACCGACTTTCTTTGCTAATGCTTTAACACCACCTACTGCTCTCTGTGCCATACTCTGTTTTCCTAGAGTAGTTGGAGTGGGTTTATTCTGCTTTGTCATGTTCTTAATCATCTTGCCTTGTGGACTATTTGGATGATGTTTTTTACCAGTTTTATCTTTAATACCACCAACTGCTGTTTGAACTGTTTTGACCGCCCCACCAACTTTTTTGGCTGCCCCACCAACTTTTTTGGCTGCACCGGCAACTTGAGCGCCTACTTTAGCAATACTTTCATCGAAGTCTTCTTCTGCCTCGAGGCCAAGTTGATACTGTACTTTATGAAAGGCATCATGCCACTGTTGAGCAAAATTATCTCTTATATACAACTCGTCCTCGTTTTCTGGACCATAAATTGCATCATTGGCGCCATTTTTATCAGTGTTTGCTCTTCTTTTCGCTTGAAGTTCTGTTTGTTTAGAATATGCTTCTAAGTCATTATACACCTTAGCGACTTCTGGAGGTACTGGTGAACCTTCCTTAGTAAATATTTCATCTATAGTAAGTTTCATATGACTTAGCCAGTCATCCGCAGTATATGGACTGCCGAACATGTCAAAGATATCTCCCATTTCTTCATAAACATCGTAATTAGTATTAACTAAATATTGAAGTTTTTTAATTGTTCCGTCTGTAAATGATTTATTTTCTTTAACAGTTTCTTCATTTTTAACTGCGTTTAATTTTTTTTTATTCTTTTTTGATTTTTTAGATGCGTTTACTGTATCGTTAGCATTTCCAATTGCACTTCCGACCGCATTACCAACTGCACCCGCGGCTTTTGTCGCAACTGCTTTAGTTGCCTGTTTTGCCGCACCGCCAACAACTGCTCTTCCAACTGCACCAGCAACTGCTCCAATAATTGGTAAAATCTCATCAATGCGTTTGCCTTCTTTAATACCTTCACTAAGTTTGCTAAATGCAAAGTTTGACATTTTAAGCATGCCTTCTTTAGTTCTTAGCATATCATCAATTTTTACTTTTGTTTCTGGCTTAACTGCATCGTATACTGCCGAAACTGCTGATGCTGTATATAAATCAACTTTCATCTTGCCATCGTCAAATTTGACTTGCATGTTTTGTTTGTCTGCTACAATCTTTTTAATTGTATCAATTGCTTTGTTGCTACTCTTCGGTTTCATATCCATAACTTTTAGAAATTCATCTCTAGCCGCAACTGCTTCTTCGTCTTCATTCATTGATTCTTCAAGACCCATATCTTCATAATCTCGTTCATCGTAATCATATTCCCATGCCTTTAACCAACCTTTAAGATTCTCTTTAGAACCTCTAACATCGGCAAACCACGCACCGAAGCCACTGTCTGGTGGACCTTCTTCCCATTGAGGCATTGAAATAAAGACATTAAATTTCTTCATCAACTGATAGTGTTTCTTTAACAAAGGATTCTTAGATTTGGGTGTATCTAATTCAAGGTCATACTCTACTGTAATAGTGTGAGCCTTCTGAGATACATCGATATCTCTGTTTAATTTGTCTCGCATATTCTGATTAGCCTTTTGTCTAGCCATTTCTGCGCCTTGTTGTTGCATCTGTTTTACTTCTTCTGGGTCATACTTACCTGTTTTAGGGTCTAGTCTAAGTTTGCCATCATCGTAAATATCTTCATAAAATTCTTCATCAGTTTCACCGGCTGCCATTTCTTTACAATCTGAACATCTACCATGTCCATCATTGTAGTCCATCATAGGAGCACCACAGCAATTACTTACCATACCTTCTGAATCTGTGTATTCGTCACCTGGTGAATATGATTCTTTCATACGAGCATCTAATTGAACGTCATCATAACCTTGTGCTTTATATTTGTCATATAGTCTGACTGCTTCGTCATATGATAACCAATTGTCATTAACTTCAGTGCCACCAACCCAGACTGTATATTCCATTCCAGCCCTTTCTTCGTCACTCCATTCATCATCATTGTAACCTTCTTTTTTAGAAAGTATCATATCTTTCCATTCATATCTTGGGTCACCTGCTTTAAAACGTTTCCATGCTTCAGTATTATTATCTTTGTCTGCTTGTGTTACTTGCATTCTACGACCTGAACCCGTGTGTTCGTCATTGCCTTCTGCCAAATGTGCATCGATACCTGATGTTGATTTCATTCCCCAATGTTTAGCCGCATTCTTTGCCGCATCATAAGATGATACTGCGTGAGTTTCATGTTTGCCTTTATCAGCATGAACGCAAATGTAAGGACGTTCTTTTTGTTCTATAAGTTGTGTCAGTTTCATAAGCCTTCTACCTTCTAATCATTGGTGATTTAACGGGAGTATTATATGATAAGTTGCCTACCTCGGCACTATATCCCATCTTAGTTTTCTTTTTCTTACTCTTTTTCTTTTTACTATATATACTAGCCGACGGGTCACCACTACCTAATGGTCCTGCCACAGTTGCGATACCACCCGCACTTGTCATTTCGCCTAATATCTCATATATTTTCATAATAGTATTTATCTAAATTGTCATTTAACTAGTTCATCGAAGTGAGGGAATTCAGATTTGAATGATATATTTCGTCTATTTTCTAATCTTTTAAACTCATCTGAAGCATTTTGCTTCATTTCTGAAGTTACTGTGCTATTTAATATAAGACTTCTCAGTGATTTTAACATATCAATATACTCATCTTTTTTATAAAGATTAATCATTTCATTTTCCATGTAATCTATCTGTTCAGTTACTGCTTGTGCGTGTCGTTTATCTAGCATTGTCATCGCATAATGACTAGGACCCTCTACATAATTGATATGAAACCATACTTTTGATTTGTAATCGATTGTTTTCATCTTGTCGTTTATATATACTAAAAAGTCTTTAAAATACGGCAGAGATAAAGAGTTATGGGCACATCCAAATCCTAATATTAAGTTATTTAACTTTGTTGATTCCTCGAAGAACATATCTAAATTGTTATCCCACTGTTTAAAATCTTGCCCCCACCTTACTAACTCTGAACGTCTACCGACTGCTTCACCAGATAATTGCATAATATACATTATATTTGGAGTATTCTCTACTATCTCAATAAACCTATCAAATTTGTGTTTAGGAAAACTCATAGAAGTGGTAATATATACGGTTAATTCAGTTTCTGGACTTATATTATCGTGTACCTTTGATAGATACTCTAAGAATACATACATATGTTCTGTAAAGAACGGCTCACCACCTAATAAACTGATATTGATATACTTCTCGCCTCTGAGTGTTGTATTACAGTATTCAGCGAATAACTCCATTACTTTATGAAATAGTTCTTCATCAGTATCAGGTTCTCTCTCTATTTTTAATTCTTTTTGCCATCTTGTGCTATGTTCTGGACCACAGTAGACACATGCTAGATTACATTTGTTTGTTAAGTCTAGTTCAATAAATGTTGCAGGAGTATCAAGGTCAAATAGTTCATCTTTTGATAAATTCTTAGCCATGAATCCATTTTCCATGTATAGTGTTCTGTGACTTTCTCCTGATATATCTTCAGTATTCCAACATCCGTTACAATCTGGACACCGAATGCCATTAACTAAATCATTTTTTCGTTTTTGAAGAATAGGATGATTGAAAAGAAAATCTACACCATGTTCATTCAGGATGTCCATATCAAATGTAGTTTCTTTTATTTGGTCTAGTGTTAGATTTGTTTTACAGCACCAACTTGCTGTTCTTCTTGGTAATGATATTGTGATATCATTCCAAGTTTTATAACACATTGTGTCTTTGTTATACACTTGAATGCCTTTATCGTAGATTTTTCTTTGGAACTCCGTCTTTACTAACTTTATTGCCAAACTTAGCCGCTTGTTTCGTAATCTCGTTGGGACCTACATCAACAGTAGTGTTAATACCTGGCACTACTTTGCCTACACCACCAGTTTCGTTAGTTTTTTTTCTCTTCAAAAGATTGATTTCTTTTTGTAAGACATCAACTGCTTTTGTTAATTGGTCTATTTTAAGTTCTTGTGCCAAATCGGCAACATCACTATCTTTTTCATTAGTTTCAACATCTGCTAATAGAGCCGAAAGAATATTATCTGCTTGAGGATATTTTGTTTTCAACATATTTAATGCTCTTGTAGTTCTAGGGTCAAAGGCTTTTAAATCATCTGTCTTTTCTTGTTTTTCTTTGACTGACTCTTTACGCCCTAGTGTTGCAATACCTAAGTCTAGTAAATCTTTTCTAGTTACATTTCCTTTGTACTTGTTATACATGTTTACAAGTTCTTTCCATTGTTTCTCAGTTGGTCTAGCCATCCAACCTTTTTTAATCATATCTTTAACATCTACAAGAGTGAATTCATTTAATTCGAATTCTTCTATCTTACTTTCACCAACTACATCAAGTATAGATTCTCTATTGATACCACGTGACTTTGGTCCACCTCTTTTACGAGTTGCTTGTAGTTCTGCTTTTGTGTCAACAACTGCTTTCATCATTGACTGCATCACATCTCTGTCTAATAGACTTTGTATTTGTTCAAAGTCACCTCGTTCTGCCATCTTAGTAAGTTCTTTAAGTTTGCCAACTATACTGTCTTCTATTTGATTAAGCATAAGTCTGCCATATCCTTGAATATGTACTTCAGGATTGTTAGGGTCTTCTTTGTTCCACTTATAAATTCCAGATTCTTCATTAACTGTTTCGTTATCTGTTTTGTTATCTTTACTAAGTTTCAATGTTTTTCTAAACATATTATTTGAGTGTGCTGGTCGAAGTTTTGGCTCACCTCGTAATGGAAGAGATATAGTTCTATGTGTTGACCTTTGAGTTGGAGTAGAACGTAATCCACTTGGACCGTTCATTCTATATCCAGACTCATTAACCTTGCCAGTGCCACCACATTCATCACAACCTCTATCGTCTTCATCAGCAGTTACAGATTGGTCCCAACCTAAACCATCACAAGCAGGGCAATCTTCTTCTTCGTTTACTGATTCTACTGGAAATTCTTTGTTAGATGTTTTAAAATCTTTCTTACGCATAACAGTTTTAACAATCAAATCTAATTCATTATTATCTCTATCCCAACGTAGTGCAAATGGCATGTTGATATCTGTCTGTAAATCTTTCATTACTGCTTCAGCATCTGGACCCATCTGTGCGATTGGCTTACCCCATTTTTTATACTCTTGTTTAAATAGACGTGTTAGTTCACTGCCAGTAATTTGCTCACCATTACGGTCATCGTTTACTCTGTCTAAGAAGTGACGTGTAAATTCTACATCAATGCCAACTTTGCCAAATATTCTATCAGCAAAAGTTTCTAACGCTTCTAAGTCAGATTGTGTGATTTTTTTATCTAATTCATCTAGTCTCATTAAACCATCTCTATCATATATTGCAATTCTGGATGCATAGGACTCTCCCATGTGCCATCTTTACATTTATTTACTATATCTTCACTCACACCATTTTCTAACAACTCATCATATGATGAGAATGTGCGTCCAGGACTTCTAGGTTGCATCAGACATGGTTGAGGATGTTCTGGATATGTATCGGGCACAATTTCTTGGGTGTTTAGTCTGTGATACTCTTTATAATTTGTATCTGTTGTAGCCGCACGTTTATATATTGTTTTGCCACAGTCAGGAGTCTCCCATACTGTGTGGTCAGCACTACTATAAATAAAGGCACAGTCGTCACCATCTAATATAGCCTGTCTGCGTTGTAGATGGTCTAGGTATCTTCCGTCTGGACCTAATCCCATCTGAGCGCCATGAACTGTACCATGAATATGATGTACAACCGTACGAGTACTGTCTGGTTGATAATATCCAAGTCGTTCACCATAATTCTCACTAATCCATTCTTTTTCTTGTTCCCATTTCCATTGAGTATCCAGAAATATAGTTTCGTCTTTATACATTTTATTATAACCCTTAGTTCCACCTTCCAGGGCTTCATAAGATAATTCATCATCAATTTTGCAAGTTAATTTTCTAGTAGGTACATTAAATATCCATTCTAAAACTAAGTGTGGTTTATTTTCCATTTATAATTCTCCTTGCGAATATTCTTGTATGTCTGGTGGAATGCCCATACCCTTTATAGTATTATTATTTACAAATGCTGTAAAGGTTGCCTTCTGCTCTTCAGGAGATAGGTTCTTCTTAATCACCTTAACTAGCGTCTCATAACTATATAGGTCTTCGCCATTATCTAAACCTAAGTTCTTTGCTATATCATCTGCTGTCTTCCACGGACCATCGATAATTTTATTATTGTTCTTCTTAGTGTATCCATTGCCTGAGGCTTTTGGAACTGGTCTACGTAAAACTCTTACTAGTCCATCTCTTGGACTAAACATAAATCTTTTTGATTGAAGTGGTCTGCCATCATCAATTGTTTCTTCACTGTTTTCTATGTTCACACTTCCAGCAATTGAGGCAATCATTATATTACGATAAACTCCTTTATACTGACTATCTTTTTCATTTGGTGAATGATAATAAGTCTTTAACCAATCTGGGTCACCTGGCATGAAATCTACTTGAACATATCCAGTTCTTGGTCTACCATCTTCTTTAGTCTCATCAAAGTCCATGATTTTAACCTTAGTCATAATCACACTTGACTTTGCAATGTCCATTATTTGGCTACTTTTTTTAAGTCTCTCTACGAATTCTGGTATTTTATCAGTATCAATCTTTAAAGCAACGTCAATATCACCACTAAATTCTCTTTTACCGACACTACCCAAAGCATTGTTTCTTAAATCAATACCTAACTCTTTCTCTAATGGAATAAGTGTTGGATTGATTTCATCAATATGAATAGCCCCAACTCCAGGTAATGACCCACCCTCAGATAATATTTCTGATTGTACTGCTTTGTGTTGGGTTAGTTCAAATAAGTTCATTATTATTTACCTTCAAATTGTCCTCTAGCACCGAAATTAGGCTTACCTTTTTTTCTTTTATTTGCATGTCTCCATTCGTTGTGACCTTTTGACCATTTTAGTTTCTCTGCGCCACTGTATGGATTGCTGTCGTATGGCTCACCATTCTTGGCAGCCTTTTGACCTTCTTTGTATTCAGGCGTTCCTTTTGCATCAGAATAATGCATGATGCCTGCTTCGTTTGTTTTCTGACTATCTAGTAGTTTGCTTAGTGCTTCTTTAACTTTATAAGTTTTACCATCAACTTTAAATTCTTTTTTGCCATCAATTTTTGCTTTTGCTAATTCGCCTGAGAATTCGTTACCTTCTGTCTCTGTTGGAAATAATTGACTGTAATATTTTTTATGAATTGCTTTATACATCATATCTGATTGTTCAGGTGTCGTATAACCTTGACGTTTGATTATCTTTAGAAGACCTTCAACTGCTCTAATCTCGCCTCTGTCACCAAATGCTTGTGCTAACATAAGAATGTTTTCTGAATGATTGTTTCTGTCTTCATTATACTTGTATGCATCTTGCATCTTTTCCAAGTCACCACCGTGGGCTTCAGGTGCAACATCTTTCTCATCATAATCATCTGGTCCATAACCTTTAGGTGTAACATCTAATGTGTCTTCAGTTACTCCATCAACTTTGCCTATCTTTCCAATAATGTTTTGAAGAACTTGGTTACCATCTGATTGTCCGTTATTATTATCTTTACTGTATACTTTGAACATTCTTGTAAAACGACCTTCAATATCGTCTTTGTTTTTCTTAACCCAAAGCATTAGAGTAGTCAATTTTCCTTTATCTTTTAGAATATTGCCTTCATCCCATAACTCAGATTTTCCAAGATATTTTAATCCTGCTGGGTCTCTTTCAACACCATCGTGTCGTAAACATAATTCTTGTATAAAACTTCTCTCTTGTGCTGTCCACATACTCCAGTTTCCAGCATCTTGGTCTTGAACCCATTCATCAACTTTATGGTCTTCTTCAAATCTGCTATTATTAAGTTTAAGTTTCTTTTTAATCCAATTCTTTGCCTTTCCAGCAAAATGACCTGCACCCGTTATGGCTCCGGCATAAGTACTAGCCGGTATTCTACTTGCGGCGCCTGCCAATGCTGGCAGCCAAAATATTTCTTTTAATTCTTCTTTTTCTTCATTAGTGATTTTTCTACCTAGTTCTTTTTCTGCCCATTTCACTGATTCGCTCCAATCTTGGTCTTGAACCCATTCATCAACTTGTTCTTCTTCTATTGATTCACCATTGTCTAACTTCTTTCTAAAATCTGCAACAAACTTTTCAATAGTATCAGCATCTAAGAAGCGAACTAAGTTATGAAATATAGGATTGTTTGCTAATTCAATTTTACCTGCGCCCAATGAGCCGACTAAATCATAAATTGGTTTAGCGTCACTATGTGTTGCTTCTGTTACTGATTCGTACTTTGTTCTGATTAAACTTGGCTCTAATTCAAGTTCTCGGCTTCTGATATCATCAACTGCATTTTGAATTCTGTGTGCTATCGTTTTGGCTGTAGCGCCTTCCATACCCAATTCTGGTGCTAGTTTAAATAACTGTTCCACATACTCATCTATTGTATCTAAGTAGCCCACGATGTTACCTAGGTCTTGGTGACCTTGAGATTCTCGTACTTGTAATGCTTTGTTTATTTGGTCATGAATAATATCTTGTATTTGAAATTCAGTATCACCGTCTGTGTCCATATCATTAGCAATTAAGCCTTCTTTAACCATTTCATCAACACAACGGATAGCAATATCACGTGTGTTATCGTTATCTACACCTTCAACTTTTGATTCGTCTATTGATTCTTTGGCATCTAATTGTTTATACAAACTAGCAACCAAGGCAATAATTGCTTGGTCACTTAAATTCATTGTTTTTCTTTGAGCCATTAAATTATAATCTTTGCCTTCGTTAACACTTTCTGATTTTGTAGAACCGTCAGCATTAAAATGTTGTTCTCTAATATCTTCAACATATTCTAGTGCTTGTTCAACCATTGTGATATCCATGTTACCATCACCACATTCTTGTAACACGTGATGAATATATTCTAGTTGCTCGTGTTGTTCGTTGGCATAACTACCTTCTTCAACTTTTTCTTTAACATATAATGCTATTGTGTCTGCATGGTCTTTATGAGCATACTGACGAGGTCTATCATATCCAGGCTTACTTTTGGCTCTATATCTTCTTCTGATAGGAACAATTTTTGCGATACTATTGATAATTTTATTATTGGCTTCTGTGTTGGGAATACCTTTTGCGAACGCATATTCACCCTCGCCTGCAGGATAATCGTTTAACCAATCTTTTACTTTCTGTGGCAAATCATCTATCGAAGCCTCTGTTACAGGTTCACCATTATAATAATTATTAATAGTTGTATTGCCTGTTTGTTTTTCTTCTTCACCTGTCATATAATCTTTAAGTTGTTTGCCGCCGTATAATACTGCGCCTATGGCAGCCATTGGAATACCATATTTGACTACTATTTGTGCAAATATATTTAACGTATCTTCATCCATGTCTATACCAAAAATGTTTTTAATTCCGTCTATGGCATCACCTACTTTGTCGTACACTGTCTTACCAACTGCTCCAACTATTACTCCACTAGCAGTAGATTTTTGAATCATATTTGTTGTAGTATCTTTAACTTTTGGAGCCGCTTTTTTACCACCTTTTAAAAGTAATTTTAATGCAGGTGCGCCAATTCTAACTGCTGTTGCCAATGCTGGTAATATCCATGGTGCTAAAAAGAATGCTTCTTCTAATTGTTCTTTTCCTTCAACCGCATAATGGTTGTCATAAGCAGTTGGATAAACCTTATCTAAAATTTTCCAGTAATCATCAAAATCATATACTTTGCCATTTACTTCTACATCCATAGGATAGGCATCAAAGTGGTCTTTATGGTCGTCAACGTAATCTTTAATATCAGCCGCAACATTTTTTAATTTTGATTCTACAACTTGTTTGACTTTCGCATCAAATTCTTCATCAAAGGACTCGGCATGCATTGCTGCCATATGGGCTTTATATTTTTTAGTTCCTTTTTTATGAGGACTTTTACCCTCTGTGATTGTTGTTAGTATGCCTGTTTTCATAGTATTGTCCTCGATTAAGAACGCTGAGGTTAAGTCTTCGTTCCAGTTTTCATTCATTGTTGAATTGCCAATCTTTCTTTTAAATATATCCATTACATCTTGTGGTATGTCAGCGACATTATATAAATCTTGTAGAATTTGACTAAGTTCGGTGTCATCACTCTTTGAAATCATATTTCGAATTTGTGATGCACTGTTTATCTCTGTGCCTCTAATTGTGAAAGGAAAAGTAGGTGTTGTTGCTATATATGAATGCTTACGAACTGTGTCTGCTGATTCCATTCCTTCCCACTTTTGAAAGTGAGCAGGTTCACCATTCTTCTTATAATTCACACCATTAGAAAAATCAAATCTCGGGTCATTTTCCATATCTTTTTCAGATACAGCAAAGACAACAACTATCTTATCTGGGTCGAACATTTCAGTGATTTCTGGAGACCGATAAGGAGATTTGCTCTGAACGATAACACTTGAATCAACTCCTGCTAACATCATCATCTTTTTCTTTTCTTCAAAAGTAAAAGGTGACCTATCCCCATCAGTTTTGCCTGAAGTAGAAATGAACACTTTTGCGTTACTATACTTCTGCTTCAAGTACTTGTATACTTTACCATGTCCAATGTGGAACGGGTGAAAGCGACCTGGATATATAATAACCAGTTGTTTTCCTTCTGCTTCTAGTAAATCATTTAAATTCATACAATTATCTCTACAAATAAATTATTCTTAATTGTATTTATCATTTTAAAGTATGTAGATATAAAAGTCATGCAATAAAAAATCCCGCATAAAGCGGGATTAGAAAGTTAGTTTATTACCTCAGTATTAGTCTAATACTGAAAATATTCTCATCCACCAAGGACGATTTGCTTTTTGATACTGCCCCATAGCCTTGAGTGCCTCTAATAACTCTGGCAATATATTTGAATTAAGGATATAGCGTTCTTTCTGTGCTAATATCTGTAACTCTCTTATATTAAGTTTTATAATCTCTTCATTACTATTTCTAAATAAGCCAACAACCTTACGGTTATCAACATCAACGTATAAGAATTTCATACCTATTCTCCTAAAAACACTACTCTCTAGTATTATTTAAGAGAAAACTGCACTATATATAGTGTGTAGTTAAGTTTTAGCAGTAGTTTACTTCATTTAGATTTTATTTCCATCATCGTCAAATGTAACACTCTCAGCATCGTCAAGGGCTACGTTGAATTCTCTCAAACGTCTAATGACTGATAAGAAGTCAACAATCGTTGTCCATCTATCGATGAAATAACCCATTGAACTTTCAACTCGACCAAATGCGTTTAGAACTTGGAATAATACACCAAGTGTAATTAACTGGTCAAAGTATGCTGGTGCTAAAACAACTAGTGCTAAGTTACCTACACATAATCCAAATGCTGTTTGCCATACACCAAATCCCATATACCAGTTAAACAGTCTATAGTAGTTTCTACGAACTGAATAGAACATAGGAAAGAGTGTTGCTGTTGCTCTTGCACTAAAATCATCTTCTGAATGTACTAATTGCTTTCTCATCTTGGCTTCTACTACCTGATTATTATATTCAAGTTTAGGTAGTTTCCAACCTAATAGAAGTGATATCAATGTACCACCAATTGATACAGATAATGCTACCCATACTAAGAAACCAGGAATGATTTGTCCATTCCAAACTGGTAAACTCTCTGATAGATTCCATAGAATTGGAAGAAACGCAAAAAGAATAAGTATCGCACTAAAGAATCCAGTGAAGAGACCTTGAAGTGTCTTACCAAAAATCATTAAGTCTTCTTGTATACGCTGTGAGCCACCTTCTATTTGTGCTGTTGAGTTTTCCCAACGTGTCATATAGTGTTTAGTGTTTGCTTCACGCCATTTGAAACAGTATCGTTGTGTTTGCCAAGTGGCATATACTGCTATTGGAGTGTATAGGACTATGATTTCGACAAAGGATGGTTGTACGCCCTCAGTCAATGTAATGAAATTTAAAAATCTACCAGCGTCCCATCCCAGAAATAGTTCCCAGAATCTTTCTTCTTGTAGTGATTGAATTACATCATAGATTTCTTTGTTCCAACTATTGTAGAAAACCAATATTTCTACGTTGTACCAAATCATACTTAAAAGAAATCCAAGCATTAGCCATGCATATGCTCCGTATTCCTTTGTGAGAAAAAATGATTTTAACATATGTCACCTCTAATTGATTAAAATTTATATACGAATTTAATCGTATAATGTATTTATCTATTAGAGTTCATTACTTGTTAATCCATATGAAAATATTGCCGTCCAGTGTGGAGTCTAATGGAGTAGATACTAGCACAATTCGTGTAACCGTAGGCAATGATGATATCATATCTACAAGCATTTTGTCATCATAATTTGCATTCCACTCTTTAATTCTGGCTCTGTTCAATCCCACAACCGCTTTTCCGTTTTCTTTTAATATACCTTCTAATCTTACTAAATTATCTCTAATCTCTTCTATTGTGCCAAAATGCAAAGCATTCATAGAAATAACTCTATCCCATTTATTAGAATTGTCCGAATACCAAGTTGAATGTAAGGTTTCATCTGAATGTTTGTCCCAGTTTTTTATATCTACTCCCCATACGTCATGATATTTCTTACCAAGTTCATTAATGCCACATCCTATATCTACACATGAACGACCATCACCGTCAACATTTATAATATCTATTGTGTGTAATAAAAAATATGGAATTCTAGTTGATACTCTGCCGTTATATAACCTGTCCAAACTTGCTCTTGGAACCATCTGTTCTAAATCCCAATCATCAACCTCATCAGTGCTGGATTCTTTTAAAGTGTATGCAAATGGCTCATCTAAATAGTCTACCCATAAATGTGGTGGAGGGAATGGTCCAATCCAATCAGATTTCCAGATTTGAAATTCGTCTGTCAGAATAAATTCTTGTAAAGTAGAGTAACTATCAACTTGCATTGTGTCCTACCAATTAATCGGTTAATCGCATGCCACCTTCGAGGTCACTACCTGTGGTTCCAAAGAAATCTCTGTAATCAGTTGCGATAGTAATCAATGCTGGTCTTACCTTGAAGTCTCTAGGATGTAGCCAATACATTGTTGCGTTTGGAATTTGAATGAACAATAGTCGTAAATCTTCATCATCGACTCCTAAAGACTTCAGAAGTTTCAGCAAAGATGATGAAGTTCTGAACGCAGAACTCTCAATAGCCGCCGGACTTGCTCCATTCATACTGCCTGGAGGAGTACCTGGACCGTGAATGCCAAAGTAAACATCACCAACTAAGTAACGCTTATCACCGGCTAAGAATAGTAAACCACACGCTGATGCACATATAGATTTACCTTTCATAAAGTCTGGTGTGTTTTCGTCAATGTTTGTTCCTGGTGTATAGATTTCTTCGCCAAATTCATTTAAGACTTTAGAATTTCTCACAACAGTGACTACATCACGTAATTTTATATGTGCCGCAAGACACGAGCCTTCTGCTAGATTGCCGCCAGGACTTTCTAAGATTAAAGTAAACGATTGAGGCATCTGAGGTGATATCTTTTCGCAATCACCTTCTTCTACTGTGCCCATTAACGTATATAAAGATTCGTCAATTTTTGTAAGAACTAATCCATTACTATTTTCTTCTTCTTCAATTTTATTGTTTGCTTCAGTATATAAGACCATGTATTCATCATACCATTCTACTGCCTGGTTTTTACCAACGACAACAAGTAGCACAATTACAACAACAATTGCAGGATTACGAAAAAGATACGATACTGTTCTTCCGATGAATGATTGTTTTATGAAGTTTAATATTTTCTTTATCATAATAAACCTACTCTACCGGTCTGCCACCAGGGGCCGCCCCTTGTTGACGTGCCATCATTTTTCTAAATTCTTCTGCTGTAAAGCATTGACTTCTAGTGTGATGTGTCCACTCTAAGTCTAACTGAATAGGTTGTTTTGGCATATATCCGTTATATACTTCACATTGTTCCATTGTTTTAAATGGCAATGAGTATATCACTGGATTACCAAGTTGTACTTGGAATATCGACACAATAAAGTGCCCTATCATTAAAACTGCTCCTACTGTTTCCATATTCGTCTCCTCTAATTTCTATGGTCCTGATTCTTCTTCTGGCCCATAAACTACTGGTGGTAATATAACTGCTTCACCATCAACAACAGTTTCTAAACTAGGTCTCAATGTATTGTTCCCAGTTCTTTCTTCAGCGCCTGTTCTTCCTTCATCAGGATTTACTGGTATAATTACTGGGTCTGGATTTGTATTACCCGAAGTTGTATAATTTACACTATCATGGTCATCGCCACTGCGTTTCTCTTCAGGTACTGACAAATCTTGCATTGGAGTAAAGAATATTGATTCTGATTGCCCTGCATTTGATTTATCCATTTTAAATTTACCTTGAGCAAGACTTGACCCTATCTTTTTCTGTAATTCTTTCATTTTCTTTTTGTTTTCTTCTGACCAATCAATCTTATAAAGAACTGGCACTCCTTCTTTTTTCAATACTACATATATCCATGGCTTATTGTCATTGACCCACATGACTTCTACTTCTTCTTGTTCTGGTAATCCATAAACTGGCATACCTTGTAATAGTTTGATACCTTGCCAAGTCATACTTGCCATTATCAATGCTAATGGAATTATAATGAACGTATAAAGTTTATTTGCTTTACTTTGAATTAGAGCATACAAACATACCAGAATCAATACGAATAGACCTAGCACATATGCTATAATCATCATATCAACTGTTAATCCATTTAGTAACATTTATAATCTCCTTAGATATCGTCTTCTTGTGCTATTGCTTGTCTTAAATCTGCGTCTCTACCTGTAGCCGCATCTGTATTCATGTCCGCATCTTCGTCAGACATATATGACGGTGCTGAATTAGTAATTACACTGTTTCTATCTCTTGACCCTACTATTATCTTATCCGATGTCCACACATCTATTACTTGGCCTTCTTCGTCTAATGTAAAGCCGGGAAGTCTAACTATATCCCCTCGTTCACCTAATTCACCTTGCATGACGTAAACTTCTTTATATGGATTTACATCTAATAGTGTTAGTGTATATTTAGTAGGAGTTTTTTCTCCTTTATTATAAACATGAATGTTGATGTAGTAGTCGCCTGCCATTACTCCACGCATACTTACAACCTCACGGTTTATTTTAATAACTATTCTTTCGCCATCTATCCACATATAGTCTGATTGTCTGCCCAAATCATCTCTGTCTAGGTGCATATATCCACTGTGTTTATTTTGGAAACTTAATGGCGCACCCATTCCTGGACCCATTACCCATATATCAATATCGTCTGCTGATTCATCTGCCCATTCTAATGTAATAAGTATTTCTGCTTTTGCAGGAATATCTGATTTTTTTGTAATTGGGTTGATTAGTAGAAGTGCTAATACGAATAAAACTACAAAACCTAATAGTGCGTTAAACAAAACATCGTTAAAC
>Ga0315326_10000651_pt1 | contig 17114 bp, 20 predicted proteins | sample M180m32315metaG_FD_203457 | JGI IMG/M metagenome (GOLD analysis project Ga0315326, IMG submission 203457) | Ammonia-oxidizing marine archaeal communities from Monterey Bay, California, United States - M1 80m 32315 | ecosystem: Environmental > Aquatic > Marine > Coastal | place: USA: California... | reverse complement strand
ACTCATAATTGCATCTAAATTACCTATATTATTTATAGCATTAATTATATCTAATTCATTGCTATCATGGGTTAATATTATAATGTACTTTGATTCTTCACCTTTATTACCATCTTGTATAACAGAATCTAGAGAAATATTATTTTCATTTAAAACCGAAGTTATACTTGCTAGAACTCCAGCGATATCTTTCACAATAAACCTAAGGTAATATTTGCCTGTTCTAGTCATTATATCTTTATATTTTCTTTTCTGTTTTATAGAATTTAAATTTTTTACATATTTATGATTTTTAGCAGCATTTATAATATCAGAAACGACGGACGAAGCCGTAGGCTCTGCTCCAGCACCTTCTCCTATAAAAGTTATTTTTTTACTGTAATCTCCTTCTAAAAAAATAGCATTTAATGCTCCTCCTATACCTGCACCAATTGAATCTGATACACATAAAGCAGGATGAACTCTGAAATCCAATATATCTTTATCTAAGTTGGCTATACAAAGAAGCTTAATTTTATATCCAAGTCTACCAGCATATTTGATATCTTCTGAAGATATAGATGTAATTCCTTCGATATATACTTTTTTTATGTCTGGCTCTGCTCCATAAGCTAATAAGCCTAAAATAACCAGTTTATGTGCAGAATCAATACCTTCTATATCAAACGTTGCATCTGCTTCAGCAAAACCTAAATCTTTTGCCTTCATTAACGATTCCTCAAAAGATATTCTATTATTAGTCATATCTGATAAAATATAATTACAGGTTCCATTTAAAATAGCATGAATACTTAATATATTATTTGATACTAAACCATCTTTTATACTATTTATTACAGGAATGGCTCCAGCTACAGCGGCCTCATAGTAGATTTCAATATCCTTGTTTAAAATTTTCTTATTTAAATCATAGCCATACTTTGCAATTAAAGCTTTATTAGCTGTAATAAAGTGTTTTTTATTATCTATAGTTGAATAAGCTAAATTTTTAGCTAAACCATCGCTACCTCCAACTAACTCTACTATAGCATCAATATCTTTTCTTTCAGTTAATTTAATAGGGGAATCTTCCCAATCATATTTGCTAATATCTATACTTCTAGATTTATTAATATCTCTAGCAGAAATAGCTTTAATAATTATTTTCTTTCCTGATTTATTATTAATATTCTCTAATTGATTCTCTAACAAATCAATAGTAGCAGCTCCCACTGTTCCTAAGCCTACTATGCCTAATGAAAAATCTTTTAAACTACTCATTTTTTACTTTCTTTATAATCATCAAAAAATAACTTAACATTTTTTATAGCCTGTCTAATTCTATTTTCATTCTCTACTAAACCAATTCTAACAAAACCTTCACCATTTTCTCCAAAACCTACTCCTGGTGATACTGCAACTTTACCATACTTTAGTAACATTTTAGAAAACTCTAAAGAGCCAATATCAATAAATTCTTTAGGCAGTTTTGCCCATACAAACATTGTTGCTTTTGGATATTCCATTTTCCATCCTACTCTACTAAACCCTTCTACCAATATGTCTCTTCTTTTCATGTATATAGATCTGATTTCATTTACACAATCCTGTGGACCGTTAAGTGCAGCAATAGATGCTACCTGAACAGGAGTAAATGCTCCATAATCTAAATATGATTTTATTTTAGTTAATGCTTGAATTAATCCTTTATTACCTACTGCAAATCCAACCCTCCACCCAGGCATTGAATAAGTTTTACTAAGTGAAGAAAATTCTACTGCTATATTTTTAGCTCTTGGAACTTCTAATATAGATGGAGGAACTTCCCCATCAAAATATATTTCTGCATATGCAATATCTGATAAAATATAGACTCCATAATTAATGCATATATCGACTACTTCTTTAAAAAAATCCAACGATGCAATTCTTGTTGTAGGGTTATTTGGATAATTTAATACTAGTGCTTTTACCTTATTATTTGATGATGACAAAATTTTGTATAAATTTTTAATAAAGTCTTCATTTGGAGAGCTATCTATTGATAGAACAGATGCTCCCGCAATTATAAAACCATATGGATGAATAGGATAACTTGGATTTGGCACAATAACTTTATCTCCATTAGAAGTTATAGCTGATGCTAGATTAGCCAAGCCTTCCTTAGAGCCTAAAGTAACTATAACTTCATTTTCTGGGTCAACATCAACATTGAACCTTCTTTTATAATAATGAGACTGAGCTCTTCTCAAACCTAATATACCTCTAGATACAGAATATCTATGAGATTTTGGATCTTTTATTGTAGAACATAATTTATCAACAATATGCTGGGGTGTTGGAGTATCAGGATTACCCATTCCAAAATCAATAATATCTTCTCCTAAAGAACGTTCTTTAGCTTTCATAGAATTTACATCCGCAAAAACATAAGGAGGTAGACGCTCTATTCTGTCAAAATTATTATTTTTTTTCATGCTATGCCTAATTAACTAAAAGAGCTTAATAATTTTAATTACAAAGTCTTCATTTATATCATCTATAGAAGCTAAACTAATTTTATTATTATTTATACCATTAGATACAAGAATATTTTTTATTTCATCAATAACATTTCTTAAATTAGATTTTATATCATTTGATTGAATAAGAATATTAAAATTTTCATATTTTTGGGCTTTAGAAATTAGTATTAATAAATCTTTATTCTCCTCAGTTAATATATTTTTATTAGAACTAAAATTAAAATAACCTATTAAAATACCATTTTTAGGTTGTATTAAATTTGTATATTCTTCAAGCTCCATAAGCTCTGCTAAAGTATTTGATGATATAGGTGTGTAACTCATACTCTGGTATTTGGGTTCTTCTAATAAAGACCAGTCAATTAACTCATCAATATTCTTATCAAAATTACTAATACTTTTATTTTCGCATGAAGAAAGTATAATAATAATTAATAAAATATATTTCTTATATAATTTTAAAAATGTTTCTATCATATAATATATTTAATTTTAAATTATGGAAACATAGGAAAATTTAACAAACCTTCTGTTTCATTAAAACCCAACATTAAATTAAGATTCTGTATAGCTTGTCCTGAAGCTCCTTTAATTAAATTATCAATTACGGAAATAATTATTATTTTATTTGTAATTTCATCAAAAATAGCTTTCATCTTACATAAATTTGTCCCTCTCACATCATGCGTAGATGGAAGAGTTTCTGAATATTTAATAAATTTCTCTTCTGAATATATATCTTTTAAACAATTTATAACATCTTCTATGTTAAATTTGTTATCAATATTCAAATATATAGTAGATAATATTCCTCTTTTAATTGGTAAAAGATGAGGTGTAAAAAGAACTTTAAATTTAGACAGACCAATATTATTTATTTGACTTTGAATCTCTGGCCTATGCCTGTGATTTACTAGTCCATAAGCACTAAATCCCTCTGATACTTCTCCAAATAGTAAGTTCTCTTTTAGTGTTCTTCCGGCTCCTGATACTCCCGATTTAGAATCAACTACGATATTGCCATATTTAATAATATTATTATTGATTAAAGGTAGAATTGGAAGCAGGGCTGAAGTTGGATAACAACCTGGGTTAGAAACAAATCTAGCTTTTTTAATTTTATCTCTATTAATCTCAGTTAAGCCATATATTGCTTCTTTTTGTAAATCTTTAGCATCATGCTTTTTGTCGTAAACTTTCTCATATAAATTAATATCATCAAATCTAAAGTCTGCTGATAAATCACATATTTTAATATGTTTTGGTAAAGAGTTAAGTATTTTTTGAGTTTTCCCATGAGGTAGACAAGATATTACTGCATCTACTTTAGAAAAATCAGTATCTTCAATTTTTTTTAAATAAGGCAGATGAATACCATTTAAGTGAGGATAAACTTCCGATATACTCATACCTGCCTTGCTATCCGCAGTTAGATCCGTAATATTATAATTAACATTATTAACTAAAAGTCTTATTGTTTCCACGCCCGTATAACCACTTGCTCCTAGTATTGCTATATTGGCACTATTAATATGTTTTTTATTTTCTGACATTTAAATACTCCATCAAAAAGTTTTAAGTAAAAAAAAAGCGGTTGTAAGTTAACAACCGCTTTAATAAAAAAATAAAAAAAAATTTATCTTTTAGAAAACTGAAAGCTTCTTCTTGCTTTTGGTTGTCCATATTTTTTTCTTTCAACTCGTCGTGCATCTCTTTTAATAAAACCAGCTGTTTTCAAAACCCCTCTTAATTCAGGCTCATATAAAGACAATGCTTTACTTACTCCATGCCTTAACGCGCCCGCTTGACCAGTATGTCCACCTCCAACAACAGAGCAACTTATATCATAAGTTTCTTTTCTTTCCACTAATTCAAGAGGTTGAGATATTATAATTCTATGAGTTTCTCTTTTAAAATATTTTTCTACTGCAACTCCGTTAACTATAATTTTTCCAGAACCTAATTTTATCCAAACTCTAGCTATAGAAGATTTTCTTTTACCAGTAGCATAACTTCTTCCAAGTTTGTCTATCTTAGGAGTATTATCTTCCTTAGGAGTAATATCTTCATTTATGTTCTTTACAGTTGCATCGTCTACCGAACTTTCACCAGTATTTAAATTTTCTGTTGTATCTATCATTTACTATCTCTTTTATTTTTACTATTCATTACTGATATATCTACAAGTTGAGGTTTTTGAGCCTCGTGTGGATGAGAAGAACCAGTATATATATGTAATTTTTTTAATTGTTCTCTACCTAAAGGTCCCTTTGGAACCATTCTTTTAACTGCTAATTCAAGAGCCTTTTGTGGTTTTTTGCTTTCTAAAATTTGTCCATACGTTTCTGATTTAATTCCACCAGGATAACCAGTATGCCAGTAATGTATTTTATTATCTGACTTTTTGCCAGTAAGTAAAACTTTTTCAGCATTAATAACAACAACATTATCGCCACAATCTATATTGGGAGTAAAACTTGGTTTATGTTTTCCTCTTACATAGTTAGCAATAATTACTGATAACCTCCCTAAAACTAAGTCTTTTGCATCAATAAGCAACCATTTTCTATCTATATCAGATGGAGTAGCTACATAAGTCTTCATAATACTTTTCTTTCAAAAAAGGTTAAAACAAATAATAAAAGCGGAGTATGCCTAAAAGAAGCAAACTGTCAATGTTTGTAGTTAAAAATCATAAAATAAATTTTCTTTTAAAATAATATATTAATATATCAATTATGATATATTAAAAAAATATAAAAAATATAGCATATAGGATATAAAATGTCTTCAAATATAAATAGTCTTCTCAATTATGAAGAAAATAATAATATAGCAATATTAACTTTAAATAGACCTGCCCATCAAAATGCTCTTTCTACAGATTTAATGAAGACATTAATTATTAAATTAGATGAAATTAAAAAAAATAAAAATATTAAAGTTGTAACTTTATTTGCTAATGGAAAGAACTTCTGTGCTGGACACGATCTTAAAGAATTAAAAATTGATAATAGTGAACAAAGATTTAAACAAATTTTTAAACTTTGTAGTAAATTAATGCTCAAAATAGTAAAATTGCCCAAACCTGTAATAGCGGGTGTCCAAGGAATTGCTACAGCAGCGGGATGTCAATTAGTAGCAAGTTGTGACTTAGCGATAGCAACTAATAGCTCTAAATTTGCTACACCAGGTGTAAATATTGGTCTATTTTGTTCTACACCTATGGTTGCAGTATCTAGAAATGTTAAAAGAAAACAAACTATGGAAATGCTATTAATGGGTAGTTTTATAAATGCATCTAAGGCTCAAGATTTTGGTTTAATAAATAATGTAGTTGAAGATAAAAAGCTTAAAGAAGAAACTCTTAAAATAGCAAAAATAATAGCTACAAAATCTACTGCTACTGTTGCAATAGGTAAAAAAGCTTTTTATAAGCAATTAGAAATGGGCTTAGAAGATGCCTATTCGTATACAAGTAAAGTAATGAGTTCTAATATGTTACAAAAAGATGCTCAAGAAGGAATATCTGCTTTCATAGAAAATAGAGACCCTATTTGGTCTGATGATTAAAGTTCTATAAAATGAAAAAAAATGCACCTTTTAATTATGAAGACCAATATATAAGAGATATTTTAACTAAAACTAAAAACATAGCTATGATTGGATTAAGTTCTTCATGGCAAAGACCTTCTTACTTCGTGGCTAAATATTTATTAGACAGGGGCTACAAGGTATTTCCTATTAACCCAAAAGAAGTAGGAGGGAAAATTTTAGACCAGAAAGTATATTCAAATATCTTAGAAATTAAAGAAAAAATAGATATGGTTGATATATTTAGAAAGTCTTCTGGTGTGGATATCTTAATCAATGATATATTAAAGGTGAAACCCGCTACAATTTGGCTTCAAATAGGAATAATAAATTATAAAATAAATAATTTAGCTAAAAAAAATAATATTAATATTATTATGAACAGGTGTCCTAAAATTGAATATGGTCGTTTATCTGGAGAATTAGGTTGGGCTGGAGTAAATTCAGGAACATTTTATAATAAAAGACGTATGATTCAAACATTAATAATATAGAAAGATAAAATGACAGTTCCTAAAAATAATCATAAATTTGAAACTAGAACTATACATGCTGGAGCCTCTCCAGATCCGACTACTGGAGCAAGAAATACTCCAATTTATCAGACTACTGCATATACTTTTGATAGCACAGAACATGCGGCCTCATTATTTAATTTACAAAATTTTGGCTTTATCTATTCACGACTTGGAAACCCTACTGTTTCAGTTCTAGAGGAAAGAATGGCAAACCTTGAAAACGGTAGAGCGGCTGTTGCTTGTGCTTCAGGTCACTCTGCTCAACTATTAGCTCTACACCCTTTAATGGAACCTCAAGATAGAATAATTGCTTCACAAAATCTTTATGGTGGCTCTATCACTCAATTTAATCATGCCTTTAAAAAATTTGGCTGGGTTGTAGATTTTGTAGACGCTACTAATGTAAAAAATATAAGTAAATTAATAACACCAAAACATAAATGTATTTTTATTGAAAGTTTGTCTAATCCTAGTGGAGTGATACTCGATGTGGAAAAAATAGCTAAAATTGCAAATAAAGCACAAATTCCATTAATAGTCGATAACACAATGGCTAGCCCTTATTTATTTAAGCCATTTGATTGGGGAGCTGATATTGTAACACATTCTTTAACTAAGTTTGTTGGAGGACATGGTAATTCTATGGGAGGAATAGTTATTGAAAGTGGTAAATTTAATTGGTTCCAAACTGATAAATATCCTTCAATGTCAATGCCAACAGAATCTTATCATGGTCTAGTATTTGCTGAAACTTTTGGGAACTTTGGATATTCTATGAAGATTAGAGCAGATTCTTTAAGAGATCTAGGAGCTACACTTTCTCCCACTAACGCTTTTTATTTTATTAATGGTTTAGAGACATTACACTTAAGAATGGAAAGACACTGTTCAAATGCACTTAAGATATCTAGGTTTTTAGAAAAACATAATAAAGTTTCATGGGTTTCTTATGCAGGCCTCGAAAGCAGTAAATATAATAAACTATCTAAGAAACTTATGAATAAGGGAGTAGGCCCTGTTTTTACTTTTGGTTTAAAGGGTGGTTATGAAGCTGGGAAAACTCTAATAAATAAAGTTAAAATTTTTTCTCATGTAGCTAATGTTGGAGATACAAGAAGTTTAATATTGCACCCTGCTTCTACTACACATAATCAATTATCTGATAATCAAAAAATTAAGGCTGGAGCTGGCCCAGAAGTTATAAGATTATCAATAGGAATAGAGCATCATCAAGACTTAATTAAGGATCTTAGAACTGCATTATCTTTTATATAAATTATTTATTTGTGGATAATTCGTCCATAATAACTACCTCAGGTGAACCGTCTAAAAATTCAGCCATGGCTTTACCATATTTCTTATAATGATTAGTTGCAGTATGAGTTTTTAATGCATCTCTATTCCTGTAGCCTTCCATAAAAACATATGTATGAGAAGATTTTTTATATAATCTATAAAATAAATTTTCATCTTCTTCTGTGTTTACCGCATTAACTAATTTTATAGCTATTTCCTCAAATTCTTGTTCTTTTCCATTTACAACTGAAATTGTTGCTACTACTCCTATCATATTATGTCTCCCTAATTAATTAGTGGTCGGAACGGCCGGATTTGAACCGACGACCCCTGGTCCCCCAGACCAGTGCGCTACCAGACTGCGCTACATTCCGTATACTATTCACTTATTATCAATTATATTTTTTATATCAGTTTTAATTTCATTTAATAATTGAAAATATTCCTCTTCATGACTAACAGAGTCTTTAGCTTTATTTTTTGCTAGATGTTTTTGAACACCTTTAATTGTGTATCCTTCTTCTGAAATTAATTTTTTTAAATACTTAATAAAAAAAACATCTTCTTTGCTGTAATATCTATGATTATTTCTTCTTTTTACTAATTTTAATTTATAAAACTTTGTTTCCCAAAACCTAATGATATGAGAGGAAATTTCTAACTCCTTAGATACTTCTCCAATTGTTTTATATGCATTTATTTGTTTATCCATAATCTAAACTTTCTAAAAGAGTCATTTTAAATTTAATCTAGATTTTAATTTTTCTGAAGCATTAAAAGTAACTACTGACCTTGCAGTAATAATAGATTCTTCTCCAGTTTTCGGATTTCTACCAATTCTACTATTTTTGTGTCTAATTTTAAAAGTACCTAGTTTAGGTACTTTTAGTAATTTATCTTTTTTTATTGAGTTAGATAAATTATTTATAATTAAACTAATTAGTTTAAGAGAATCAGACCTAGTCAAACCCAATTCTTGTTTTATGCAATTAGCTAGAAACTCTCTTGTGACAGTTTTTTTCATAATTCAATCTCTAATATATTTATTTATATATAGAACCATATATTTAAAAATAAAAAAACTATTTTTTCTAGTGTATAGATTTTAATTTATTTAATTCTTTTTTTATTAATTCATTATAATCGCCAACAGACATCTCAGTAGCCAAATCTACTGCATGAGCAAAGCTAATTGAGTCTGCACCCCCATGACTTTTAACTACTATTCCATTAAGTCCTAATAGAACCGCCCCATTATGCTTTCTTGGATCCAATTTTTTTCTTAAACCTAAAAATGAAGCCCTACCTATAGCAAAAGAAATTTTACCTAAAATACTAGAGTTAAATACTTGCTTTAAATATTCACTACATAGCTTAGCAGTTCCTTCAGCAGTCTTAAGCATTATATTACCGCTAAAACCATCACAAACTACTATATCAAAATTACCAGTAACGATTTTATCTCCCTCAGCAAAACCAGCATAATACTTAGAAAAATGGCTCGCTTCCATTGTACTTGCGGCTTCTTGAATAATAGTTCCTCCTTTATTCTCTTCTACCCCTACATTTAAAAATGCTAGCCTAGGGTTAAGTTTGCCTAATACATTTTTAGCAAAAACTATTCCCATAACTGAAAAATCTATTAAATTTTGACTACTACATTCTATATTTGCTCCTAAATCTAAAGCAACTATTTCACCAGAAACTGTAGGCATAACTGCCGCAAGAGCAGGTCTACTAATCCCAGACAATTTACGTAATCCAAATATAGACATAGCTAGTAATGCACCACTATTTCCAGCTGATACTATTGCTCCCGCTTCACCATTAGAAACTGCAGATATAGCAAGACCCATACTAGTAGTTTTTACCCTCCTTAAAGATTTAGAAGCTTTTTCATCTGCTCTAATCCAATCTTCAACATGTACTACTTTTGTTACTTTTTTTAGGTTTTCTCTGTTTTTTAATAGTGGTAGTAATTTATTTTCATCACCATAAAGAACATATTCTACGCCAGGATTTCTTATTGAAGAAATTGCTAAACCTGCAATTACAGACTTAGGTGCATTATCTCCACCCATTGCATCTATTGCTATAATATTTTTAACCATAATGAAGATATTATATTATTTTATTCTTCAGCTGAAGCTAAAACTTCTTTTCCATCATAATGACCACAAGCAGGACATATATTATGTGGAAGCTTCATTTCTCCACAATTAGGGCACTCTATTACATTAATTGATTTTAAAGAATCATGAGACCTTCTTTGACCTCTCCTTGATCGAGAAATCTTACTTTTAGGAACTGCCATCTCATTACCTTTCATAAATATATTAAATTATATATTCTTATAACTATTTATTTAAATTATTCAACACTTCAAACGGATTATTCTTTTTTTTATCTGCCTGCAATTTATTTTTGTAAAATTGCTCTAAATCCACTTTACCGTTATTTATTTTTGGATAAGGATCTAAAAACGATGAAAACATCTGAATAGCTATTTCACTAAAGTTAACTTTACTGTTATATACTGGTTCAATAAATTCACTCTCTAAAGTAGATAATTCTATTGTACTATAATCATTAAAGGTTATTATAAAAGTTTTCTCAATATTAAATATTACTGGCTTTAAAGTAATTACACATTTTTGTTCTCCTTCTGCAATAAATTTATAATTTGCAATCAAATCATTTGAATTTACTTTTTCATATTGCAATTCTATAAAACAAACTTCTAATTTATATAAATCTAAACGTTTACAGATAGTGACTAGATCATCACTGTCAGCATTAATATTAATAATACCGAACTTGGTTTTTAGATTTTCTAAGTTTATTATTTCATTAAACTTAATATTATACTTATTCATATTTTAAACCTTTAAAAAGATTTATATCTTTTTGAAAACAAATCAAAACTTCATTATCATTTAATGAGTCTAAAAATAATATTAAATTACTAATATAAATCTTCATATATTCTATTTTAATTATATCTGGAGTTACAGTACCATATAAATTCTTTTCAAGAACCTTACTATTTATTTTATTATTTTTACTCAAAGCATTTTCATAAGCATTAATTCTTCCATAATATGAAGAGACCATAAATTTAACCTTCTTACCCACTGATAGATCACCAACTCCAATCTCTCTTAATGATCTATCAAAATCTTTAAACATAAAATTAATAAGATTTTGAGCAAATATTTTTTCATCCGTTCCAATTTCTAATAATTTTTTTACAAAAAAATGACAGTGTAAAATTATTAACTCAAAACGTCCATCTAAAGTATCTGGAACACCTGCTTTAAGGTATAGATTTTCATTTCTTGCTAGAGAAACAATATTATTATAAAAATTTTCAATTTTATATATTTTGTTTTTACTAGTAAATATTTTATTTAAATTTATCATTTGCATATAAATTTCTAATAGATTATTTAAATTTCTATATTTATAATTTGTTATTATCATGTTAGATATAAATCCATGCAAGCTATATACAAAATAAAATTATACAAGTACTTAGCATATATATTATTTTTTATTTTATTAAATAATTGCACTGGAAGAATAAGTAACCATGGAGTTTTAAATATCGAGAAACATATTCCCTTAATAGTTGATAGCAAATTAGAAAAAGCAGAAATAGAAGCTCTACTAGGACCACCTTCGACTATTTCAGCATTTGAATTTAATAAATGGTACTATATAAATAATTCAATTAAACATTTTGCTTTTTATAAGCCAGAAATTATTGAACATAAAGTTTATGAAATAATATTTGACTCTAATAATCAAGCTGTAGAGATTAATACATATGACAAAGACGATTTAAAAGAAATATCTTATAATAAAGATGTTACTGAGACAAAAGGTAACGAAAGAACAATATTACAGAATATTTTAAAAAGCACATATAGCAAGTCAGCAAAATAAAATATACAGAAAAGAAGAAATTTCTTTTCTGTATATTTTTATTGGCTATTTAGTGAGCTAATATTGCTAAAAGCATTAATGCAACAATATTTGTTATTTTAATCATAGGGTTTACTGCAGGTCCTGCAGTATCTTTATAAGGGTCACCAACTGTATCACCAGTTACTGCTGCTTTATGTGCCTCAGAACCCTTTCCACCATGATTTCCATCCTCTATTAGCTTCTTAGCATTATCCCATGCACCGCCGCCAGCTGTCATAGATATAGCTACGAATAAACCAGTTACTATTACTCCTAATAACATTGCTCCTAAAGCAGAGAATGCTGCGGATTTATCGCCCCCAGTAATATATAGTATAACAAAATAAAATACTATTGGAGCTAATACAGGCAATAAAGATGGAACTATCATTTCTTTAATAGCAGCCTGAGTAAGCAAATCTACAGCTTTTTCATAGTCAGGTTTAGCTTTACCAGTCATAATGCCTTTTATTTCTTTGAACTGCCTCCTTACTTCAATTACTACTGACCCAGCCGCTCTTCCAACAGCAGTCATAGACATAGCACCAAATAAATAAGGTAATAATCCTCCTAATAATAACCCCACGATAATATATGGATTTTCTAGAGAGAAATTTAATGTAATGCCTTCAAAATATGGGAATAAATCAGGGTTAGCACTAAAATATTTTAAATCTGATGTATATGCAGCAAATAAAACTAATGCACCTAAACCAGCTGAACCTATTGCATAACCCTTAGTAACGGCTTTAGTAGTATTTCCTACTGCATCAAGAGCGTCTGTAGTTTTTCTAACAGATTCATCCAAATTAGACATTTCAGCTATTCCTCCAGCATTATCAGTTACTGGTCCATAAGCATCTAACGCTACAACCATACCTGCTAGAGCCAACATACTTGAAACAGCAATAGCAATACCAAATAAACCAGCTAACATATTAGCAATAATAATTGCCGCACAAATTAATAAAGCTGGGATAGCAGTTGCCTCCATAGATACTGCCAATCCTTGAATAACATTTGTACCGTGCCCAGTCTCAGATGCAGCAGCGACAGATTTTACTGGACGATAATTAGTACCCGTATAATATTCTGTTACCCAAATTAATAATCCAGTAAGTACAATACCTATAATACCACAATAGAATACTTCCATACCTGAGAAAGAATTTCCATTTGCTTCAAAAATAGAGTTAAAGCCTAAAACATGATTAATTGCATAAGCTATTCCAATAAGAGATAAAACAGCAGAAACTACAAACCCTTTATATAAAGCTCCCATTATAGAGCCGTTACTTCCAAGTTTAACAAAATATGTTCCAATTACTGATGCAATAATGCACACTCCACCAATAGCTAAAGGAATAATCATCATTTGTTCCATATTATCAGTATTAGTAAAAAATATTGATGCTAAAACCATAGTAGCTACTACTGTCACAGCATACGTTTCAAATAAATCAGCGGCCATTCCAGCACAATCACCTACATTATCGCCTACATTATCTGCTATTGTAGCTGGATTACGAGGATCATCTTCAGGAATGCCTGCTTCTACTTTACCAACTAAGTCTGCACCAACATCTGCTCCTTTAGTAAAAATTCCACCACCTAATCTAGCAAAAATTGATATTAAAGATGCACCAAAACCTAGAGCAACCAAAGGATCTATTAATTCTCTTCCTTCTGCACCACTAAGTATTAAAATATAATAAGTGCCAGTAACAGCTAATAAGGCTAAACCTGCAACTAGCATACCAGTTACAGCTCCTGATTTAAATGCAATACTGAGACCCTGAGCTAAACCTTCACTAGCTGCTTGGGCTGTTCTTACATTAGCTTTTACAGAAACAACCATACCTATATACCCTGCAGATCCAGATAAAATTGCACCAACCGCAAATGCTAGAGCTACTTTTATACCTAATAAAAATGCTAGTAAAGCAAATATTAGTATACCAACAATAAAAATTGTTCTGTATTGTCTATTTAAATAAGCGTAAGCTCCCGCTTGAATATCGCCTGCAATTTCCTGCATTTTTTTAGAGCCTGCATCTGCACTTATTACTGACTTAGCAGTTATTAAGCCATAAACCAAAGCTATTACACCACTAGCAATAGCAAAATATAAAACTTCAATCATAATAATTAATCCCATTATTTATGTTAAAATGTAACTATTTTATAAAAATTGTGGCTAACATGCCAGAGGTAAGAGTATAGTGCAACACTCAATTAAAAAATTTTAAAAAAAATTATATTTAAAAATGTTTATAACCAGTAATATTATCATTTATATCAATTAAATTATTATCCTTTGAATATAAATTAATTTTTTTTTCAGACACTATTCTTCCAATTATATAAGAACTTTCGTCAATTAACTTTTCATCTTTAGGGTCAACTGTATATAGCAACTCATAATCATCCCCTCCAGTTATTAAATCTATTTTATTAAAAACATTAGAATTCAAATAATTTTTAGATAATTCGGAAAAAGGAATATCTTTTATATAAATATCTGCCCCTACATTACTATTTTCACATATATGATTTAATTCAGATAACAAACCATCAGAAATATCAACTATAGACGTAGCATAAAATTTAATATTTTTTCCTAGTTCAATTTTAGGATTAGGTATTAAAAATTTATTTACTAAATTATTAGCTTCAGAAGAATTAATAATTAAATTATTATTAGTAAGCAATTTTAGGCCAACGTAAGAGTCTCCTATTGCACCAGATACAACAATTAAATCTCCTTCTTTCGCCTTATTTCTTCCCAATTCAACATTACCGCTATTTCCTAAAACAGTTATGGAGAATACTGGAAGGTCTGCATGTGAAGTTATGTCTCCTCCTGCTAAAAAAATATCATATTCTATTAAAGCTTTTCTATAGCCTTCAGCTATTTTATCAAAATCTGATTCTTTAAAAGTATTAGGAAGTGTCATAGCAGTAAAAACACATAAAGGAGCGGAACCAAAGGTAGCTAAATCCGAAAGGGCCCTTAATATTGCTCTTCTAGATTGAATGCCTATATCTGTGCCTATAGGAACATGAACACCCTCTATAGAAGAATCTACACTAATAACCAAATCTTTTAAATTAGAAAAAAAAGCACAATCATCAGATAGCTCCCTAGCTTCCTTTTTCTGAAAAGCTAGAGGCCTGAGCTTATTTTTTATAAAATTAAACTCATTTTCCATATTATTTTACCTTTATAATCAATATAATTATGTTCTTAAACTACTAGAAACTTTATCTAAAACTCCATTAATAAAATTTACCTCTGTTCTATCAAAAAAACTTGCAGCTATATTTGTATATTCACTAATTATTACCTTAGGAGGAATTTTAGAAAAATCCTTAAATTCAATATAAGCACACCTCAAAATATTTATTATAGTCTGATCCATTCTTTCAATTGACCAATCATCACTTAAAAAATCTGAAAGAATATTATCTATTTTATTTCTATTATTAAAAACTGAGTTAACTAAAATCAAGAACCAATCTTTATCTAAATTTAATCCTTTAAATTCTGAAATTCCATTATTTAGATTTTTGATAGTTTCATAAATTTCTGAAATTTCCAGATCATTAATAGATTTTAATTCCTGTAGCTTCATTTTCTCATTAAAATCATACTGAAAAAGCGTTTGTACGGCGGCTAATCTGGATAAAGATCTATTATTAGATATGATCATTAATATATTTCTTTTTTAAGATCTATCATTCTTAAGCAAGCTAAAGTAGCAGATTTTCCCTTATTTAGACCATCTGAGCTAGCTCTAATTATTGCTTGCTCCTTACTTTCACATGTCAGGATACCATAACCAATAGATAAACCATCAACAGATAATTGCATTAGAGCCCGTGCAGACTCACTACACACATAATCGTAATGAGAAGTTTCTCCTCTTATTACACAACCTAATGCTATATATCCAATATATTTAGAAAATTTAGAAGCAAATGATATTGCAGCTGGAATCTCAAATGCTCCAGGCACATCAACCAACTTATAGCTATATCCCTGCTTTTCTATTAAATTTATAGCTTCCGTTTCTAAAGAAGAAGATATTTCAGGATAAAACCTAGAGGTAACAATTAAAATACAATTGTTTTTCATATTGAACTCTTTAATGGATTTCTCTGGTCAATAACTTTTAAATCAAACCCTTCAAGACCTATAACTTCTCGTTTTGACTTACTTAATAAAATCATTTCTTTAACACCTTGATCTCTAATTATTTGTGCTCCAATTCCATTTTCTCTTATTTTATCTTCTTCATTCCATGCTTTATTACCATCAATATAATTAGATAAAATATGTGAGGAATCTTGATAATTTATAACTACAATTAACCCAGAACCATTAATATTAATTTCTGACATTGACTCCTCTAGAGAGATATAATCTTTATTATCAATATTACCTATTACTCCATCAAATGCATCGTTTATAAAATTTGAAATATGCACCCTAACTAAAACAGAAGCACTATTATTAATTTTACCTTTTACTAATGCAAGATGTTCTGGCCCATCTTTATTTACAGTGTTCTCATAAGAAAAAATATTCCATTCTCCATATAACTTTGTACTTAATACATTATTAGTTTTTCTTTTAATTATTGGGTCATTATTAACTCTATATCTAATTAAATCTGAAATTGAACCAATTTTTAAATCATGTTTTTTACAAAATGGAATTAAATCTTTTAATCTTGCCATAGTTCCATCATCTTTCATTATTTCACATATAACTGATGCAGGATTTAGTCCTGCAATTCTAGCAATGTCTACAGCTGCTTCTGTATGTCCTGCTCTAACTAAAACTCCACCTTCTCTTGCAGTCAACGGGAAAACATGTCCCGGTGTTCTTATATCTGAAGGACCCGAACTTCTATCGATAGCTACTTGAATAGTTTTAGCTCTATCTGCTGCAGATATACCCGTTGTAACATCTTTAGTAGCTTCTATTGAAACTGTAAATGCTGTATCAAGCTTACCCGGGTTTCTTCTGCCCATAGGAGATAATTCTAGCTCATCAATTCTATTTTTTGTCATTGACAAACATATAAGACCCCTTCCAAATGTTGCCATAAAGTTTATTGCATCAGGTGTTGCCATTTGCGCAGGAATAATAAGATCACCTTCATTTTCTCTATCTTCATTATCAACTAAAACAAACATTCTTCCATTTCTAGCTTCATCAACAATT
>Ga0315326_10000650_pt1 | contig 17128 bp, 12 predicted proteins | sample M180m32315metaG_FD_203457 | JGI IMG/M metagenome (GOLD analysis project Ga0315326, IMG submission 203457) | Ammonia-oxidizing marine archaeal communities from Monterey Bay, California, United States - M1 80m 32315 | ecosystem: Environmental > Aquatic > Marine > Coastal | place: USA: California... | reverse complement strand
CTTTCAGTTGAAAATGTTGATATCCCTTCGGAATTTCGTCCAACCGATCTTGAAGCATGGCTTTTTGCACCTGCTGGGACAAGAGTTGGAATATTAGGAGAACCTCAAGGAGATGCTCAATCAGAACTAACTCCAGAGTTGGTAGAATTGATAAAAGATAGATTTGAAAGATTAGAAACTGCATTAGATTTAATGGAGGCAAACATCAAAGTTACTCAGCAGCAGACTGCGGAAATCGTAGGCTCAAGAGTAGCAAGTGCTGGACAGGTTTCATCAGAAAGTGCGGGAACAGATATGATTCACACAGTCGGAGAAGATGGTGAAGTTACAAGTAAGCCAGTTGAGGCAGATACCGCCCACGCATCAGTTCAATTTGAAAACACCGCAGGGCCTAATTTATTAGATTTATATGAAGCTCAATCTTTAGCTGTTAATCCTTTCTTAAGGTCCTCTGATACTGGAGAGTTATTATCAGGACCACAAATCGATGCATCAAAAATAACCGCATTACTTCTTGACAATATGAGCGGATCAGATACTTTAAAATTTATAAAAAATGCAGGCTCATCAGGACTATTATCAACAAATGAAACTAAATCACTAACAGCAATAGCAACTTTAGCAGAAAAAGGTGAATCATCTGCTGATCAACCAACATTATCAAATAGAAATCTTTTGATTTTTACTGCAATGGTGGATGCGTGGAGGTCTCAGTTATCCCAAAAGGAGGGATAATATGGCCGGTTCAAGCGTAGCAGGGATGATTGTTGGAACAGTTTTTATAATTATTTTTGCTTCGGCTACAGTAACTTTAATCGAGAATGTCAACAAAGCACAAGAAGCATCTGCAGTTGAATTACCAAGTCCTGAATTAACCCTCGTCTCTGCTGATTGGACTTGGTCAATAACAGAAGGAACAATGACCTATACAATAACCAATAGTGGCACAGAAACGGTCAATATTGCTCATATTTACCTATCAAAAGATGGCAATGATCCTTTTTCTTGCTCAACTTTAACATGGGACTCTAGCCCTGCAATTTATATTTTTCCAGGTGAAACAATAACTGCTACAGAGAGTGGATTAGACGCTGGAGATGATGATATTGATGATAATCCCCAAACAGTTTTCTTAGCAGTGTTTGAATACTCGTTAGCAGTTTCAGTGACATAAGGGGGTGCGAGTATAGGAGATGGACCATCGGAGATGATTATGTTAATGACCGGTTTAATTGTTGCAGGCCTTGTTTCTGCTGTTCTTCTTTCAACTTGGGACACTATTTCTCAAGGACTTGAAGATCAAGGTGAATTAGAAATTAAAGATGCCAAAACCCGAGCATCGCTTATTAGCGACCCTTCAGCAATTTCATGGGACAATACTGATGATAGAGCCTTTATTTATGTTCAAAATTCAGGAACAATTTCATTAAATATAGCTGATACATATGTCTTTCTCGATGGTAATACGATGACAGTTACTGCAATTGATGCACCAGAGACTTGGTCAAAGGGTGTAGCTATAAAATTCCAAATAGATGCCACCACTGATTTGACATTTACAGATGGAACAGAGTGCCTTTTGACTGTAGGTGTTCTTTCTCTATCCACTTCTCCAACTGGGACTTACAGTTTAACGGAGGTGGTTAGACTTGACGTCTGATTCTGATGATGGCTATCAATTTGGGATAATTCAAGATAGCCTTGCTAATAGTATGGGCGCCGCCATACCAAATCGCGCTCTTGGTATAATCAGTGGCGAGATTGGAGGAGGAAAGAGTTTAATTTGCCAAAGATTGGCCTATGGTTTTGTTCAGAATGATATAAAGGTAGCATATGTTACAACAGAGTTGACTACGAGAGGGTGGCTTGAACAAGTCGGTAGCATAGGATATGATATGGACAATAATATCGATGATGGAAAATTTTTATTAATTTCTAGTTTCGGAGTACTTGCAGACGAAATAGAAGAAAATGTAGATATATTGGAAGTACTAAATTCACCAGGGGTACAAGAGGCACAGGTTATCATTATCGATAGAGCATCACAATTGATTCCTCCAGATACTAATGCAAAAAACCTTCTTTCAAAAATAAGAAAATTTAATTCACAAGGACGAACAGTTTTGTTGACTATTGACAACCATGAAGTAGATAATAGGCTTATTAGAGAAATAAAAAATTCAGCAGAGCTTGTATTAGATTTGGAAACAGCTACAATCGGGGGCGATACAGTTAGAACAATAGCAGTTACTAGATTTTTAAGAGCGGCTGGCCCAACCCAAGGAAGAATAGGTTGGAAAGTAATGCCCCAAATGGGCTTTATTGTAGATATTACAGCAGTAAGTTAGGGAGGTATTTTTTGGTCACTGAGAATGAAATAGAAAACACCGAAGATGAATTTGATATTCAACCTGGTGATTTGGGGGGACTAATGGCCAGATATCCTCACATACGTGTTTGGGTCGAAGCGTTTGAGAAGAAACATGGAACAAGGCCTATTTACTATGGGTGGTTGGATAGTGGTGCTAGAAAATTAGATCCTTGCAATTTAATTTATGCAACAAAACCACCTTGCTTTGCACATGTATACAAACCAGTCCAAGGTGAAGATGAAGTAGGGTCTACACTTTGGTTTGGATTAGAACCAACGTTAAATGGTCCTGAAGAAGAGGAAATAAAAGATCAGATTGTTGAAAGATTACTCAGAGATGCACCCAATGCAGAGAGATTTGATGATGATAAACAATTTATTAATATGTTAGAATCAATGATTGATCGAACTTGCAAAGTTGGCACAAATCCATTATTGAACAACCCACTCGTCTCTCAAGCTAGGGAATTAATTGGTCTTGGAGAAGCCCCAATATATGTTACATCAGATCTTCTTGAACGATTGAAATATGTTATAGCACGAGATTTAGTAAAAAATGGACCACTTGAAACCTTACTTTCAGATGAACAATTAGAAGATATTCATTCAGTGGGGTTGAAGAGAGTAATTATGGATCATAAAGTTTTCAAATCAGTTATTTCCAATATCAGATTCAAAGATTCAACCGTCTTAAATCAATATCTTCGTTCAATGTCGGAGCGTATTGGTAGGCCTGTGTCAGATTCTAAACCAATCATTGATGGCTCACTGTTGGATGGTTCAAGAATAAATATTATTTATAGCGATGACGTTTCTATTTCAGGGCCTTCATTTACGATAAGAAAATTCGCTGAAGAAACAATATCTATTATTCAGTTAATAAAATGGGGAACATTATCAGCCCAACAGGCAGCATATATATGGTTAGGCTTGCAATTTGGCCAATCTATGTTAGTTTCTGGAGAGACAGCATCAGGGAAAACTACAACATTAAATGCCATACTTCCATTTGTTGACCACCAAGTTAAGATATACTCGGCTGAAGATACACCAGAGGTGAAGGTTTCACACAAACTATGGCAGAGACTGGTAACTCGTGATTCTAAAAATGAAGATTCACGTGTCGAAATGTTTGACTTACTAAAAGCGGCATTACGTTCTAGACCAAGATACATAATTATTGGAGAAATTAGGGGTGTTGAAGGTGCTACTGCTTTCCAAGCAATGCAAACCGGTCACCCAGTAATTGGAACCTTTCACGCTTCCTCTATTGTTAAAATGATTCAAAGATTTACAGGAGACCCAATAAACGTCCCAACTAGATTTTTTGATAATCTAAATTTTGCTATTTTCCAAGAAGTAGTTGAATCAGAAGGAAAGGGAATTGTTAGAAGAATAACCGGTGTTGATGAAATTATTGGATATAATAAAATCGCCGATGGTGTTTTGACAAGAGGAATGTTTGAATGGGATCCTGTACAAGATGTACATTATTTCAGAGGGATGTTCCAGTCATATATTTTAGAAAATCGAATAGCACCTTTTATGGGCTTTCAAAATAAAAGACTAATTTACGATGAATTACAGAGGCGAACAGAAATCATTGAAAGGATGGTGGAAAGAGACTTAACTCACTTTGACGATGTTTTTGATTTATTAGATATTTTTTATATCCAAGGCTGGGACGAATTCGTGGCAAATGTTGAAACCTGGGTGGGCAAGAATCATGAGCAATGAGTGATATTCATGGAGACAAAACTTACAACATGGCAAATAACTCTTCTTCGATTAGGTATGCCCTTCCCTGAATATCTATTGAAATTCTCTGCACCAGCAGTTCTTCTTGCATTGCTAGCAGGAATTTTTGTATCATTTTCAACAGGTGCTGGACTAAGCTTTTTTGCTAAGGTAATTCTAACTCTAAGTTTCCCGGCAGTCACTCTTTTAGGAACTTTATTATATCCTCTTGCAAATACTTCTAAACTTGCAACTGAGATAGAACAAGATATGCACATGTTCATTACAAGGATGGGGATATTATCATTGGGTGAGTCTGCTGAAAGAGGTATGTTTGATATTTTGAAAGACATGGGCGATTATGGTGCATTAGCCAAAGAAGTACAGGCAATAGAGACATTAGTTACAAAGTGGCACACGAATTTACCTGAAGCTGCTAGAATAGTTGGAAGACAAAGCCCATCCCCTATATGGAGTGATTTTTTAGATAGGATGTCATTCTCTGTTGAAGTCGGTCAACCAATTGGCGAATTTATGAGGAGTGAGCAAGAAACTTTCGAATCACAATATCAAACGTTATATGATGCAAGATTGGAACAATTAGACACTCTTCGTGAGACCTTTGTATCACTTACTACAACTGGAATGTTATTGTTAGTTGTTTCAGGTTTACATCTAGTTCTGTTTCAAGTCGGTGATGGTACAAACGATTTAATTGCAATAATTATAAGATCCAAATATGTTCTGATTGCTGCAGCATTCTTCACAATTTTACAACTTGGTGCATGGTTCTTGTTTACGTTAGTTATTCCTGATGAACCACTTTTTGCACGACATGATTTTAATACAAAAATAAAAATAAACTTACGTAGAGCATGGATTGTGGCAATATTTTTAGTTACTTTTGAAACCTTAGGTTTTCTATGGGTACTAGCGACTACTGACTTTGGATCAGTTTTACTATCTAATTGGAAATATTATGGGCTTTTTATGGTCGCTTTAACCATGTCTCCATTTATGCTACCTTCTATTTTAGTTCAACGTGAAGAAGTCAGAGTAAGAAGAAGAGATGAAGCGTTTCCCGAATTTATTCGAGCCTTCGGAGGGACGGCACAAGCACGTTCCGCTGAACCAAGTGCAATGATTAAAGCATTAAATAGTATTGATTTTGGAGCATTAAGTACCTCTATCAATCAATTAGAAAAGCGTCTAGCAATGAGAATTGACAGTGATTATTCATGGAATTGGTTTGCTGCAGACAATAATTCCATGCTGGTATCTAGATTTACTAGAGTTTTTCTTGAAGGTTCCCAGGCCAGTGGTGAAGCAGGAACAGTGGGAGATTTAGTTTCACAAAGTACTGCTACATTACTTGCTTTAAGAAACAGAAGAGAAATTTCAGCTGGAACAATGCGTGGCGTTTCCTATGGTATCCTTATTGCAATGATTATTGCTCTAAATATCACCATAGAAATTGTAGCAGGGCTTGGAGAACAGATTGCTGAGGTTGCAGCAGGATTACTTGAAGCCGGGCAATCAGGAGATATAGGTGGAGGAGGTATAGCAGTTGGTTTGCCAGTTCTTACTGATACCGCAGGAGTTGATCAAAATATTCAAGTTTTTAATATTCTCAGCTCATTATTAATAATTGTCGTAATTGTTGTTTTAGGCCTAATAACTTCAAGAATAAAGGGAGGAGGATTTACTCTTTCCCTTGGCCAAATGATACAAATGATGTGGATTGCTGCAATTGCAAGTGGTGCAAGTGCTTTCGTACTGTCTAACTCTGTTGGCGTCTTTACTGGATGAATTAATTTTTGTTATAATGATGGAAGTCTTGATGTCTAATGCACACTCCCTAAGGGTATGGATAGTCACTTAGTAGTTGAGTATCTGAGAGTTTTATGTCTCATATCCTGTCTGATGATTGCAGGATATTCGGATTATTCAAAATTAATAGTCCGTGATAAAATTTGGATATTATGGACACTACCAGCAATATTATTATTATTTTTTGATTTCCTGATTTTAGAATTATCAATTTGGAATATTTTGATGATTTCTCTCTTAATCTCTTTAGCTGCATCAACAGTATTTGAAATTCCTGCACTCGGTAAAATCAAATCAATCAATTTACAAGATTTATCATTTTTATTAATCTGTTTATTCGGTTGTGTAGGATTAATTGGCGGATTGTTAAATTATATGGATGTCGAATATTATTCATTAATTTCAGGTGAAGAAGATATTAATACTACTATATGGTGGACATTACTCTTTTCATCATTTTTAATTATAATTTTTATTATTACATATAAAATCGGCATAATACAAGGTGGAGCAGACATAAAAGCATTGATTTGGGTAACATTATTGACGCCCAGTTGGTATTTTATTCCAAAACCATATATTTACTCGCATACATCTATTATAGACTATGATGATATAATGTTCCAAATTCCTCCATCACTTGTATTATTCCTTTGGGCCGGGAGCTTATTTATCATCACACCTCCAATTTTCATCATCAGAAATATTGTTAAAGGCGACATAAAAAAACTCTCTGACTTAAAAACAGCATGGCATGCAACTAAAATGCCATTATCTGAAATTAAAGAAGATAATATATGGTTACTTTCTGATGTAGTGTTGGATAAATCAGGCGACACCCTAAATACGGTTAACTTATTTATGCCTCAAAGAGATAATCAAAATCTACAGGATAAAATAGAATATTTAATGAGCAAAGGTCTAAAATCAGCATGGGTAACTAGAAAGCACCCTTTTGTAACATACTTATTTTTTGCTTTAATTCCAATGTTTATTTTCGGAGATCCAGTTGCTATAGTGATGAGTTAATTGATTCATAAAAAATCCTCTAAAGTCATAACAGTAACAGAATCATTGTTAAATAAAGAATCAACACTATCTGAAGTCCAATCAACTCTTTGCTTAGTATACATATCAACTCCAAACTCTTCAATTACATTTTTAGTTATCTGAATATATTTTTCCACATTTCCTTTAGACACTGTAAGAATAACATTCCCATTACATAAAGATCCATCATTATCTCTTGAGATGTTCTCCATACCACTACTAAATCCTTTATTTTTAGCGATACATTTTCCCTTTAATGGCATTCTTCTATATTTTTCTCCACACTTTACACACCTTACCTTTTGTCTAGTGAAAGCCATCATATTTCCTCTCATATCTGGTAGGAAATGTGATTGTATGACCTTTGATGCTACTTTTGTTGCATTAACGGAACGTAGTCTTTTACCAAGTGTTAGTTGACCATCCATTTTTTCTTTCATAGTTTTAAGTGTTTTATAAGAAGAATTTTTAGGACCTGCATCTAATTGACCAGAATCATGAGTCCACCCATATCCTCTCACATCTCCTATTGTACCTTCTCTATTGGATACTAAATCAACCAAATCAATTATTTTATTGGGATGTGGTTGATTAAGCGTAGATTCATAGAATTGTTTTGAATAATTCCATGAACAATCAACATTCAAAGCCTCTTTATCTATTTCACTAGGATTTATTCTTGTTGAAAGTACCAATGGAGCATCCATTTGTCCGCCCCTCCCTGAAGGAAGAATGGATCTTGAAAAATTTAGTAAACCATCTAATAATAACATTATACTATCCTCATCACCATCACAATTTCTTCTTTTAGCTGCGTGAAATAATGGATGGGCATAGCCAGCAGAAGCAGACGTCCATCCAATTATTCTACACAAAACTCCACCAGAGGTATGTGGAGCAAGTCCAATTCCCATTTGCCCTACTAAATCCAATTCTGTTTTAACGTTGTAAAAAGATTTCATCCCATAGAACTTAACTAGTAAATCATCGACAAAATTACAAGTTGCAATTAAATGTTCTTTTCCATTTATTGAAGGTATGAAATCCTGTGGAAACAACTCTAATATCTGATTATCAGATTTTAATTTTTTACCATACATGTCAGAACAATATCCCATTTCATATAATTTTTTCCAAGGAGTTCCTATTTCAGATGGTTTAAAATGAGTTACTGGTACATCTATCATATCATATCTTGCTGTCCCATCTCTGAAAACAGATAGATTATGTTTGGCTCTTAATATCCCCTTTTCAATTGGTTCCGGGGTTTGCATTTTAGATAGCAGATCATTCATCGCTTTGATCCTTTCAGGCAATCTTCCTAACCCCAAAGATCTTCTCTTTACTTCCATTATTGATTCTATAGGTAAACGTGTTCTTTCACCTAAACGCCTTCTTTGCGAACCCTTATTTCTTTTCCTCGGCGCCGTTTTACCTCCACATTCGACTGGATTCGCATTATCATTCCTATTGTGACATACAATATGCCCACTTTCTTTCCCACATTTCTCACATATTCTTGGTAACATATTTACTGTTATCGAAACTTTATTTGAAGCTAATCCCATGAGCCTCTGGGGACCTCCATAAGATCCAATTGGATATAATGCATGAACCATAGGTTTCATTTCTCTTATGCCTGATTTTTCTGGCCTGCCCATTCTAGCACCAATTCTGCAAGGCACCGAATCTTCCCATCTCTTCGAGGATAATTTTCTGACTAACCATAATGTTTTTTCTACTTCATTATCATCAACTATCGTTCTTGCTTTCTGATATTCTTCAAAGTTTTTCGGACCCTCATCAATTATTTTATTAGCAGCCTCCTCTCCTGCTTTTTCTGTTTCACTCCCTTCTAAACCAGATTGCATTGCTTTAGTCGTAGCCGTTCTTCTTGCTTCCTCCTTCAATTTTTGTAAATTACTATTCCTCCTATCTTCTTCCGAAATTATGTTTTTAGATATATCAATTGCCTCAATTCTTTCTTTAATAAAGTGTTCAAATTCATTTTTCTTTACTATTTTTCCTTCTTTTACTTCCAATCCCAAACCATCTACTAATCCTTCCCAATTTTTAGTTATAATTATTGCATCATTTTTATGTTTGTGATTCAATCCTAAAGTCATCAATGAGCATTTTATAATACCATGAACTTTAACTTCGGAGGTATCAGCAAAACTTTGTAATATTGCATCTGACAAATCATGTTCTAATTCTGATCCTATTTTCCAGTTTTTGACAACTCCTTTAATCTCCAATATACCATTATTTATGTTAGATTTTAATAATTCTTCAACCAAAATTGGAACACAAATTATAGGCAAATCTGACCACCAAAGATTCCACGGAGGAGGAACCGCTACCGAGAATTTCTTATTCAGTAAAGATACATGCTCCCATTTGATTTCAAATTCTTTTAAGAAATTAAACCATTCTATTTTTCTCCAATTCCGCTCCAATAAATCTTCCCCGCCTCGATTTATTGCACCATTAAAAGGCACCCCTGGGGGTAATTTATCTCTTTTTATCGATAATATATTAGCAAACTCATCTACTTTATCAGGAGTATCTAATGTATCTAAAAGATCCGCTGCCCACCAGTCTTTATTGTAAGATGAAGGAACTAAATTTTTATTATTTTCAAGAAATTCTCCAAATCCAAGCAGTATTTCCCCTGAATCCCAAATTGAATATACGTTATTTTTCACTTCTTCCCATTTGGAAATTGTGCTAATAGTTTCAAAATTACCATTCTTCTCTAATATGGTTGGACCATCTATGTCAATACAAGGAGTTACTGCACATGCTTTACCCGGCCTTTCCATTTTCATTTGTGTTCCAACTGAAAGAAAGCCCCCCATTGCCTCCATTGTAACCGGGTTAATTCCCGCTGCAGCTAAACCAGTTGCTCTACTTCTTCCATACCTTAACCTAAATCCACCAGGTTTGCCCGGTTCACCAAAGATTGGTCTACCAGCGATAACATCATCCATATATCTTGTAATTTTTGGAATAGTTCTTGATTGAAATGAGTTACTTGTTTTTTCTTTCTTCCCCTTATCTGCAAATTCAGAGATAAATTCCCATCCTGATATCTTTAATCTTTCAACATGCTTTTTTATTTTTGGAGCTTTTAAACATAAACCTTCACCAATAACAAGCATAACCCCTCCTCTAATCCTAGTTCTAGCAGTCCCATTTGAATTGATTATATTACGAACTTCTTTGAAACCAGCACATTCATTTTTTTCTGTTTCTTCTCCATTTATCATTACGGGGCAAGCCCTAACAATAGTTTCTATCTCATCAGGAGGTGGTTTATATTGCAAACCTACTCTATAAAGGCCAAACTCTTCTTTTACTCTTTCTACTTCTCTTGTGGAAGGTATATATCTCCCTACACCTAATTCTCTTCTGATCATATCTCCAATCAAAACACCTAGTGCTTGAGCGGTTCCTCCTGCGGCACGAATCGGTCCACAAAAATCGATAGATAAAAACTCTGAACCATCTTCATTATTCAGTATTCTAACTTCACCTATGCCTTCTAAAGGAGCAACTAAAACCGCTTCTGTAAGGACTGCAAGTCCAACTCTAAGTCCACAGTCAATCGATAATTGTAAATCTTTAGTTTCAGTATATTTTCTTTTAGAAACTTCAACTGCCATTTTAATTGAAGCGGTTTCCCGATCATATTCTTTGAGTAATTTACGTAAGTCTTCTTCTATAGATAATTCTTTTAAATAATCTTTTTGAAGTAGTTTTTCAGTTCTACTCGCTAAATCTTTGGCTCTTGGAATCTCTACATAGTCTTCAAAATCTAATCCTTTTTGTTTTGCTAATAATGCTAGATTATAAATTTCTTCTGTTTTATCATCTAAGTAATTTTGATATTTTTTACTTTCTTCTTCTAAAAGCTTGGTATTATATGTGATTATTTTAGGTTTTTTTCCAATCACTATAATCCCCTCTGCTCTTTTATATTGTCTGACTGTGACAGGCCGCACAAGAACATTGACCGTCTTTTTCAATTTTTTAGTAATAATTTGGCAAAATGTTCATGCGACTTCACCTTAACCGAAGTTAAGGTAATAAGCATATGACAACAATCCAAGAAGCCAAATTAAGATTAATTACTAAAGTTAAACAACTTGCTTATCTATATTCGCCCAATGAATATTTTACCTTAGCTAGTGGAAAAAAAAGCCCGCATTTTTTTGATATGAAACCTGTCATGATGAATCCAGAAAGTGCCCATTTATTGGGAATTTTAATCCATGATGAAATTCAAAAATTCACTGGAATTAATGCAATAGGGGGTTTGGAATTAGGAGCCGTTCCGCTAACAGGAATTGCAATAGCAAAAACTTCAAAGGGTTCTGATTTGAAAGGTTTTATAGTTCGCAAAGAACCTAAGGGAAGAGGAGGAAGAAAGACCGGTAATCCACCAGGGATTGAAGGATCTAGCCTAAACGAAGGCGATAAAGTATTGCTGTTAGAAGATGTAACTACTACGGGGGGATCTGCATTAAAAGCTGCAGTACGTTTACAAGAGATGGGATGTATAGTCGTTGGCTGTATCACTATCTTAGATAGACAAGAAGGAGGAATAAATGCATTTGAAAAATCAGAAATACCCTTAATTCCACTACTTTTGAAATCTGACATTACTGGTGAATAATTTATGACAGAACACATAATTGATAAAAAAGAAGAACCATATCATCCTGAAAAAATAGAGAAAAAGGATTATCTGGGTGTTGAAAGTTTTTTCTCTCTTGATATGAGGACTGGTATAGTACTTGAAGTAGAAGAATACCCTGAAATGAGAAAACCTTCTTACAAAATAAAAGTAAACTTTGGACCAATTATTGGTAAACTTTGGACCTCAGCTCAAGTTACTAATTACTCAAGAGGTGAATTAATTGGAAGAAAGGTAGTGGGCGCCTTAAATCTCGGAGAAAAAACATTACCAAAGGGTTTTATTTCTCAATTTTTATTGCTAGGCACACTAGATCCGGATGGTACTGTTAAATTATTAAGTGTCGATCCCGATACGTTAATTGGCTCAATAATTTCTTAGTAATAAATATTTATTTCTAGTTTTTAAACCACTAGACTCATGAATTAATGACTCGTCCCATGGGCATGACTTATGTTAGAATGGAGACTTCTCAAGGAGAAATAGTTATCGAACTTTATACTAAAGATTGCCCCGAAACAACTTCTAATTTTCTTAGATTAGTTGATGAAGGATTTTATGATGGGTTGCATTTCCACCGTATAATAAAGGATTTTATGATACAAGGTGGCTGCCCTAAATCCAAAGACCCTGAAAGCCGGGCAGCTGGAACAGGAGGACCAGGATGGCAAATCCCTTGTGAAGCATCTGCTCTTGCCAAGCAGCATGATAAACCCGGACTCTTCTCTATGGCAAACGCAGGACGAAACACCGGAGGATCTCAATTTTTCTTAACAACTGTCCCAACTCCCTGGTTAAATGGAAATCATGCTGTTTTTGGAGAAGTTGTAAAGGGTATGGACATCGTTAAGAAAATTGAAAATCAGCCAACTAATTTTAGAGACAAACCAGATACTCCTCAACAAATAATCTCTATAAAAAGAGAAAAATGATGAATAATGGCCTATTAATTAATAATTATTAAAATAGTTTATTAATAATTATTAACTCGCCCCCATCATGGCAAAGCATCGCGCTGGAGATCGTAGAATAATTACAATTAGTTTACCCGAAGAAATAGCAAAAAAATTAGATATGAATGTCGGAAAAGGAAAAAATATTGGGCGTTCAGCAATTATATCGAAAATGATTTCCGATTCTTTAAATTCAACAGTAAAGTCGATTGAATCAACCAATATTATTCCCAAGGAAATAAATATTGATTCACAAAAGATGAGACAAGAAAAAGATACTATGGGCTACATTGATGTACCTCAAAATGTATACTATGGGGCCCAAACGGCTAGATCATTGATTAATTTCAACATAGGTAATGATTTAATGCCAAGATCTATAATAAGAGCATTCGGAATATTAAAACAATCCGCTGCTGAAGCCAATATTGTATTAGGAGAATTAGATTCTAAAGTTGGAAATCTGATAATCGAAGCGTGTACCGAAGTAATCTCTGGCGAATTAGATAATCATTTCCCACTCAAAATATGGCAAACTGGATCAGGAACCCAGACAAATATGAATGCCAATGAAGTCATTGCAAACAGGGCAATAGAAATATCTGGAGGAGTTTTGGGTAGTAAGACACCAGTACACCCAAACGATCATGTAAATAGGGCTCAGTCAAGTAATGATACTTTTCCAACTGCTATGCATTTAGCTGCAGTTGAAGAAATTTATCATAAATTATTGCCCTCTGTCAGAAATCTACGATTAGAACTTGCAAAGAAAGCACAAGAGTTTGAAGGAATAGTAAAAATTGGACGAACACATTTGATGGATGCCGTTCCGCTTACTTTAAGTCAAGAGTTTGGAGGATATGTGGCCATGTTAGATTTAGACATTATTAGAATAGAATCCTCACTCACAGATCTGTTTGAATTAGCATTGGGAGGAACAGCTGTAGGTACTGGATTAAATTCTCATCGGGATTTTGCAACAACAGTCGCTAAAATTATGGCCAAAAAAACTGGTTTACCATTTGAATCAGCACAAAACAAATTTTCACAATTAGCTGCACATGATGCATTGGTAGCAGCCTCCGGCGCTCTCAATACATTGTCTGTTTCATTAATGAAGATCGCAAATGATATTCGTTGGTTAAGTTCTGGCCCTAGGTGTGGAATAGGAGAAATCTCACTTCCAGCAAACGAACCAGGATCTAGTATAATGCCTGGAAAGGTGAATCCGACACAAGCAGAAGCACTTACGATGGTTTGCTGCCAAGTAATGGGCAATAATTCTGCAATATCTATAGGAGGTAGTCAAGGAAATTTTGAATTAAATGTATTCAAGCCGATGATAATTCATAATATCCTTCAAAGTATTACTTTATTATCCGATTCCTGCAATTCATTTACTAGTAATTGCATAATCGGAATAACCGCTAATGAAGAACGTATCAACGAACATCTTGAGAACTCACTTATGTTAGTTACAGCATTGAATTCTCATATCGGTTATGATAATGCTGCTAAAATAGCAAAGCATGCTCACAATAATAAATTAACTTTAAGAGAGAGCTCTATTGAACTTAAAATGTTAACAAATGATGAATTTAATTCTTTGGTCGTAGCAAAAGAAATGACAGGGCCTAAATAAGAAAAAGAAAATTGGGCTGAATAAAAAAAGGTGGGAGCAAGGGTTTTGCCTATGGGGGGGCATCCCCCTTGCTCCGCAGGGTCCGGTTCCATTTAATCCTAAGATCTCATTTTCCCGGGTAGCAACTGATAAACCACTAGGGCTTATTTTGTTTGATGTTTCCATCTTTTCCGATTTTTAAAAAATTACTTTTTTAATCACCGTTTTCGTTTCTATTCTTAGCTCTCACTAATTATTTTCACGAAATCAGTACCATTACACTCCACGATTTTCATCGCGCTCGTTTTTGCGTGTTTCCCTTCTATTTTTACATAGTTGTTCCCCACGACGTAACTCAAGATTGTCTCCTCCCTCTTCTTACGTGTACTTCTACGATATAGTATCTGATTCGGTTGTGTTTTCCCCGCCTAAACGTTCGGTTTATGTTTTCCTCAGCCCCTATTGCTTATTTTTCCATTCTCTCGTTTGGATATTTCCACAACAGTTCTATCGCCGTCTTGATTGCCCACAAGCAATCTTGACATTTACCTCGATCTCCTTTCGGTTTTCGATTCTACTGCCCCAATTTTGGGGCTCGGTTTTTGTGGCCCGCGGTTCTGCCTAAGCATCTCCACACCACTCCCTCGGAGCAGCAAAGCACATAGGGCGATGCCCGGCATTTAAACCTTTCCTCAATATTAGCGCAGTACAGCGGAAATGCACCTCTAAAAGGGTAAATTTCCACTGAAACATTTTACTCGCGTAACCGCCTTAACCGCTCTCTTAGCAGTGCCCTCTTTTCATCAATTTCTATATCCTCTGGCTTTGATTTCAATCGTCTTTGTAATACATTGTTTTCAATAACAAATATTTTTCCTTCAGAATCGCCGAGAGCTATAAAATCATTAGAACAAATTATTTTTCTTATCCTGGATGAATGTTGAATGCCAAATTTAATTTCTCCAGAATCATTATCGATTGAAAGAATACTTGATTGACCATCCCATAACGAAGCCCATAAATAATCTATTTCATTATTAGACGGAGCACTTGATATTACATCTAATTCCTTTTGTAAATCTATTTCCCATCCATTTTCAGAATATATGTTTCCAGATTCTAAACCTATTACTACTCCTTTATGATATTCAAAACACTTTACAGGCATATTTTTCGTATTTTTACGCTCTTCAATTTTATCGCCTATAATGCTGACATTCCCATCACTATGTCCTAGAAAAATAATATTTTCATGACAAATACCTGTTGTAACTGGATTTTTATTAACTAGATTATAATATTCAATTTCTCTTTCTGTATTTATTTTACCATAACCACACAATGGTCTACTGAGTCCTATGAATATCCCAAAATCAGTTACATCAAAAAACCAAGGCTTACTATTCAACTCAATTTTTTTAATAAAAGTCCCATTTTTATTAAATTCCCATATACCCGATTCAGAATAATTAGAAATCTGTAAATCATAAACAGCAGATCCTACCCAGATACTCTCATCATAGATTTTAATGAATTCACTTAAACCATCTATTTGATTGCTCCATAAGGATTCGCCACTCTCTAAATTGATACAGTGAATATTACCTTCTTCAGCAAGATAAATTAATCCCTGCTCGATTATTATTTCTGAGCAAGGGCCTTCGAAATCATTACTCCATTTTTCTAATCCCGTAATGGTATCCCAACAACTCAACAAACCACCATGAGATCCAGCAATAAGAAAATCTTCATGAAATTCTAATACCGTACATTCAGTTTTTATATTTCTTATGAATGATGATATTTCTAGTAATTTATAATCATTCATAATTTCACATCTCTAGTTTAAATTCCCATCAAATCCATATAAGTCACTTATTTTATTCTCTAAGTATTCAATAAATTCATCAGAAGAAGGTAGGTGACCTGTTGCCTCTTTAATCAATTCAGCAGGCTCAATAATACTTCCTCTGGCGTGGATTTTTTCCCTCATCCATTCTAGCAATGGAGAGAAATTCCCATCTTGAATTTGTTTATTTATATCTCCTATATCCTTTTTTGCTGCAGATAGAAGTTGAGCCGAATATAAATTACCAAGTGTATATGTTGGAAAATATCCAAATGCACCCATTGACCAATGAACATCTTGCAATACACCTAGAGAATCATTGGGTACTTCAATCCCTAAGAATTCATCATACATCTCATTCCATATTCTTGGTAAATCGTCAACCTCAATCTCTCCACTTATCAATTTCTTTTCTATTTCGTATCTTATCATTATATGGAGATTATATGTAGCTTCATCCGATTCCGTTCTAATTAAACTGGGTTGTATGATATTTACTGATTTCCATAAATTTTCTGCACCAACGTCTTTCATATTCTCTGGAAAATTTTCTTTCCAGAGTGTTAATGACCACTTACAAAACTCCAATGATCTTCCGATTTGATTCTCCCACAGCCTACTTTGGCTTTCATGAATTCCTAAACCATTCGCCTTCCCAGCAGGTTGGAAATCTAAATTTCTAGGCCTTCCTTGTTCATACATTCCATGTCCAGTTTCATGCATCGAGCCATACAATGATCCAAAAGGTTCAGTTTCTGAATATCTAGTCGTCCATCGTACGTCGTCAGGATTCGGCCCACCACAAAACGGATGGGTTGAAGAATCTCTTCTGCCCGCATTGAAATCAAATCCTATTGCTTCGGAGATTCTTTGACTCAAATTTTCTTGCCCCTTTTTTCCCCATTTATTTTTCATTACCCAATTCATATCTGGAACTTCTCCTTTTTCTATTACAAGTTTAACTAGTGGAGCAACATTATCTCTTAGATTTTTGAATAGCGGATCTAGTTTAGAG
>Ga0315326_10000638_pt1 | contig 17312 bp, 15 predicted proteins | sample M180m32315metaG_FD_203457 | JGI IMG/M metagenome (GOLD analysis project Ga0315326, IMG submission 203457) | Ammonia-oxidizing marine archaeal communities from Monterey Bay, California, United States - M1 80m 32315 | ecosystem: Environmental > Aquatic > Marine > Coastal | place: USA: California... | reverse complement strand
AATTTTAACGATGAATTTGGTCAGAGAAGAGACGAGAGAACGAAATGCTGGGGCGGTGGTGATTTTGCATGATCTTTCATTAGCGGCTAGATTTTGTGATCGATTGGTTGTTTTACATGAAGGAAAGAAACTTGCCGATGGAACACCTTGGGAGGTTTTGACTCCTGATAATTTACGAACTGCTTTTGGTGTTGAAGGATTGGTGGAACCGGATCCGGTTACCGGAAAGCCTCATGTGCTGATTCTTGGTACTGATGGCTCGTCTAGCGAGAATTTGGTAGGAATGGGTCGGACAGTTCATTTGATTTGTGGAGCTGGCAGTGGCCGTGAATTGATGCACCAGCTTAGGATTAGTGGTTATAAGGTGACAGTTGGGGTTTTAGGTATCGGTGACTCCGATCGTGAGGCTTCAGAACGGCTTGGGTTGAACTATGTTGCAGCACCTCCGTTTTCCAGTATTACTGACGAGCAGCACGATTCCCATTTGGCGTTGGTTAAGGCGGCTGATCACGTTGTGTTGTTGCCGATGGCAGTTGGGATGAACAACGTTCGTAACCTAGTGGCTGCGTTGTCGGCTTCTGAGGTGATCGTTATTGAACCTCCTAAAGGTCTAGGAAACAGTTTTGATTCAGAGGTTTCCGATTACACAGACGGTATCGCTACTAAATTACGACGTGGGCTAATAGAAAAATTTGGAGAAATTCCGGAATCTACGTTGTTGTTTGAGTTAGCGCGTGGGCATTAGTTGGAAATGCTTTCTTGTTCGTAGGGTTAAGTTTTGACATTGAATGGGGTTACTTATCTACCGTACTGAACGGGAATTCGCCAGAGGGCGCCTGACATGTCGCATCAGGTAAGAATCCTAAAAGCCATTTGTGGCAGTTAGATGGTCGATGTGGTTGAGGGTGATTAGTTGGTTGGGGATTTTGGGGCTGGGGTTGATGTTGATTACTGTGACGGAGCAGTTGTCGATTGTGAGGGTTTCCATCGCTTTATCGGGTAGGTTTAATAACGCCACGATCAGCCCTTTCATCGAACCTCCATGTCCCACCAATACGACGTCTCCGGCTTCATTTGTGATGTTTGATTCGTCTATCCAGCTGCGGGCCCGGACAGGCAAATTATTGCGTTTTTCACCGCCGGGTGGATCTGATTCGTCGATGTGACCGTTAATCAGACCGGGGTAGTTCTTTTCTATGTCGGACGAGAGCATGCCTTCCCATTCGCCGTAGTCGATTTCGAGTAGGTGGTTGGATGTTGATATCGGCATTTCGAATAGTGCTGCGGTGTTTGCACAACGTTGGAGTGGTGATGTCCAGACTTTTTTTACGTTGTAGGTAGATTTCACATATTCGGCTGCTAGCGCGGCTTGGATTGAACCTTTTTCATTTAGTGGCTGATCGTTTCTACCTTGTTTGCGGCGTTCAACGTTCCAGTTGGTTTCGCCATGTCGAATTAGGATTAATCGAGTCATTTGTGCTCCTAGAACGTGATCTTCTACCAAATCTAACTACACACCTAAAACACCTTGCTAGAGAATCAGGCTCTTACACAATAGTTCAAATTCGCCCGGATTCGTGAACCCATATTGCCATCTCAACCCGATTGCGGGAACCGATCTTGGCTTTCAGGTGGGCGACATGTGTTTTAACCGTCGCCGTGCTGATGAATAAATCATCTGCGATTTCAGCATTGCTGCGACCCTTGGCCAATGCTAAAACAATCTCTTCTTCGCGATCTGTGAGCGGCTGTCCGACGAAAACGAGAGCCGAGCGACTGGGATCAGAAAACTTCGACAACATACGAGCCGTATCGGCAGGCGCAATCATCGCCTCGCCGCTCGAAGCGGCATGAATTGCACCGAACAACGCCTCAGCTCCAGCGTCCTTTAAAAGAAATCCGCAGGCCCCAGCCTTCAGCGCTCCGTGAACGTATTCGTCTAGATCGAACGTCGTGATGACAATTACTGGAAGCGGAAACTCAACATCAGGTCCCGCTAGTAACCGGGTTGCTTCTAAACCGTCCATCTCTGGCATTCGAATGTCGAATAAACAGACGTCAGGCCGCAGTCTTCTCGCCATCTCAACAGCTTCAAGACCATTCATCGCCTCTCCAACAACCTTGATGCCCGGTTGAGCATTGAGGATCATTCTGAATCCGGTGCGTACTAACTCTTGATCATCTGCTATCAGAACAGAAATAGTCATCGGTCCGGCGTCTCCAAGGGCAATTCAACCTTTACTACCCAACCCCAATCTGACCCAGGCACAGCTTCAAACTCGCCCCCAAGCAGTTTGGCACGTTCGACCAACCCGACTAATCCTAGGCCAGAGGTGGATTCAGGTGCAGGTGAGGTAGGTTCGCCATCGTCGGTCACTGTAAGTCGAACGGAACCATTCGATATCTCGATTGCAATCGCAATGCGAGTAACACCGACCGCATGTCGGCGAGCATTCGTTATTGACTCTTGGGCAGTCCGATAGAGAGCAGCCAAGTTCGAAGGTCCTAATTCATCAAGACCTTCAGGCAGTTCGAGCTCGATACGAGGTTCCACTCCCTCCGTCTCGGCCAATCTTTCAAAATGTTCGGTGTTGATTTGTGGATTCAACAGTGGGTCTTCATCTTGGCGTAGCGCTCCCACAACCTTGCGCATCTCCGAGAGACCTATTGATGCCGACTTCTCAATGCTCTCGAGGATTTTCTTCACATCTTCAGAAGTTCCCGAACTAACTGCTTGGGCAGCCTGAGCTTGAATTGCGATAGCTGAAACGTGGTGAGCAACGGTGTCGTGTAATTCGCGAGCCAAACTTTCACGCTCTTCCAATCGTGCAGACCGAATCCGATGATCCTTCACATTTGTTCGATAGCGCATCGCCACACCGAGGGCCATCGGAAACAACCAGAACGCAATGGAGCTAGCAGCATCCTCGCCGGTCTGGCTTGAACTGTTGGCTAGTATAGTCAGATAGCAGATGATCACCAGCAGAATCGCCGCAGTGCCAATCACGATGTGCCTTCCGGACGACCACCGGGTCAACGCGTAAGTAGCGATGACGAGAGCCAATAAGGTACTGCCAAATTCGGGATCTGCGATTTCGGATTTAAATAAATAAAAATCTAGGGCCATGGCCACAATGACCCCTCCGATTAACACAGCCAGAGAATGTGATCTTCGCCACGGAAGAGCTGCCGCAAGTAGAAGCCCAAACAAAATTGGAATATAGGCGTTATCGAGTTGGTCGGTTACCAATATGTCCGTAATAGTCAGCATTCCGACTGCCGCGCAAAGTATCCAGTCAAACATCGACCGTTTCGGAACGTGGGGAACCCGGGGTTCCGTCCACAACACAGATATGAGGCGTCTGGCGGTATTCATCACTGTTCAGACTAAAAGAAAACTGGCTTGCGTGGATCAACCTTAGGGATGATGTGCAACGACTCAGATGGCGGGATACTTTCTAGGCAACATCAGTTTGTTGCACTGAAATTCTTCGATTATTGAGGCGATTCGTATCGTGACTGACATTGTCTACGAGATTGACGGGCTAACGAAAACGTTCGGCCGGAAAACCGTATATACAAACTTGAAATGTAGGATATTTACCGCAATGCTGCTACATACTAAAAGTAGGATAATTAAAGTTATTAATTCAAATCGGGCTATGGAGAATCGTTGATGGAAAACTTACCGATTATTTCAGCAACGAATGTTGTGAAAACATATCGATCACGTGACGTAGTAGTGCATGCTTTAAACGACGTTACGTTCGAGGTTAGTCAGGGTGAAATGGTTGCCGTGATGGGTCCGAGCGGGTCTGGAAAAACGACATTGTTGAATTGCATCTCAGGTTTGGATTCGATCGATTCTGGTGATGTGAGCATTGCGGGTCAATTGTTGCGAACGATGTCGGATGATGCGTTAAGCGATTATCGGGCGAGTTCGATGGGATTTGTCTTTCAGGCATATAACTTGTTGCCGGTGTTGAGTGCCCAAGAAAATGTTGAGCTTCCGCTGGTTCTTGCGGGAAATTCTCAAAGTGTTGCTCGCGCTAAGGCTGTTGAAAAGCTTGATTTGGTGGGATTAGGTGATCGAATTGATCATCTTCCTGCTGAGCTTTCTGGCGGACAGCAGCAGCGTGTAGCGATTGCTCGTGCACTTGCTAACGACCCGGCAATTGTGTGGGCTGATGAACCGACTGGAAACCTCGATTCAACAAACGCTTCCGAGATTATGGAATTGCTTGTTCGGTTAAATAAAGAGGAGGGACAGACCTTCGTTTTAGTGACTCACTCGGAGGATGTTGGCGGAATGACCGATCGAATCGTGAGGATGAGCGACGGAGTTGTCGTGTCTATGGGCGATGGCTCTGTTGATTCTTATTCGGTTTCGAGTGTGGATTCTGGCGCCAGTACTGCAACATCTGACTCATCGGATTCCTAAGGAGCTACTAAATTGGAAAAACTCTTTGGGGTAGAGATGAACGTTCTAGCTGGTATTTTGGCTGGCGGGACGATTGTTGTTCTCATTTCAATATTTTTACTCGCGCTTCGCAATAAGGTTTTATTGAAACTGGCGTTGAGAAACATTCCGCGCCGTAAGGCGCAGTCGATTTTGATTGTACTCGGGCTGATGCTGAGCACTACGATCATCATGTCAGCTCTCGCGATTGGTGATTCGGTATCGAGCTCGATTCGTTTTGCTGTGTTAGATGCCGTCGGTGAGACTGACGTGCGCCTGATTTCGCCGGTTGGCTCACGTTTTGGTGATGAATATTTGGATGCATCGCTTGTGGATCGCGTTCGTGAAGCGGTTGTGGATGACGAGCGTGTCGATGGCGTTATGCCGTTGATACGAGAGAACCTCCCTGTATTGAACGAGTTGACCGATAAGACTGTTGCCGGAACTTCAGTCGTTGGCGTAGATCTTGTTTCTTTGAACGGCTTTGACAGTTTGAAGAGTGTCGATGGTGATCCTGCTGATTTAAGTGGATTACGCAATGGCACGACCGTTATAAACCGAACGTTGGCCGAAAGCCTCGTAGCCGCGATCGGCGACGACATTACTTTGGTGGCACCTGCAGGGCGTCGTGTATATAGCGTTATCGACATTGTCGAGGATAAAGGGCTTGCTGGTGGTGATGAGGGTAATCGATCGGCTGCGTTATTTTCCATAGATACGTTGCAGGGTGTGCTTGACCGTGAAGGTCAGTACAACATGATTGAGGTGTCGGTAGACGGTGGCTTGAGAGTTGACGAAGACGATTCGGACGATCTTGCCGAAGATCTTCAGCTGTTATTCATCAATGAAGAAGCATCGAACACGTTGTTTAACGTTCTGAAATCGCCTGTGGTTATTGAGGCTCTGCAGGCGAAGCTGAATGAGGGTGGTGTCGCCACGGGGCCGTTTGCAAGTGACACTTTAAGCGAATTGGTTGTTGAGCTTGAAAATGACGCTCCGACGGACGAATTTCGCTTGGCGATTACGAACACGATCACTCTGGCTATTATCGGGGGCGTGATCGAGGAGATCGGCGATCCGGAACTGGCTCAATCGTTGTTGATCCCGGCGTCGCAGTTAGTCGAGCTAGAGGTGACTGCGATCAAGAACCAAGGCCTAGCGATTGCTGAGCTGGTCGGCGGATTTATCGTTGCATTGTTCAGTATTTTTGGGTCGTTCTCGATCATTGTCGGTTTGTTGCTGATCTTCCTGGTGTTCGTCATGCTGGCTGCGGCTCGTACGACAGAGATGGGTATTATTCGGGCGATTGGCACGAAGCGGCGGCACTTGGTGCAGATGTTTGCATACGAAGGAATCGTTTACTCGATAGGAGCGGCTCTGCTGGGAACGATTCTGGGGCTTGTCGCTTCGGTTGCGCTTGTGGGGATCATGTCCGGATTGGTGGCTGAGGATGACGGGTTTGACTTTAGTTACAACGTGACGTTGCAATCGATTGTCGTGGCGTTCTCGCTTGGGTTGATCTTAACCGCACTGACGGTAGCTGTATCTGCTTACCGGGTTAGCAAGTTGAATATTGTCGTTGCGATTCGTGGTCTTGGGCAGGAGTTCGTTCAAGATGAGCTTCCTAGTGCGGGTAGGAGATTGCAGACGGCGTTGCGTTGGTTGGGCGGTCCGATTACACAGTTAGTTGATGTGTGGCGACGCAGTAAAGCTGGCTTCGCTTGGAAGATGCCGTTAGTGCTCGGTATTCTGTGGTTGTTGGTAATCTTCCAGAATGTCGCTGCGATTGTTGCTCCAGATCTCGAAAATTCGGTAGTCGCTCAGGCGGTCACAATGGCGATCGTCTTTTGGTTCATGATTTTCTTGTGGAAGATGTTCAAATTTGTTCAGCCGTGGCTGGCTTCAGGCTGGCCATTGCTGCCGGTTGGCGTGGTTGTGGGGTTATTGGGCTTTGATTCCGAGCATGGAATTCAAAATTTTGGGCTTGGTAATGCTGCGCTGGCCTCAAGCGGAATTACTTTGATGATTATCGGGCTTGGTTTGGTTTTGCGTAGATTGTTGGATCGACGTGGTTATCGTGAAGAATTCCAGAAGCGAGTTTCTATGAGTGCGATCGGGCTCGGTATGTTGGTCTTCTGGGGATTGCCGTTCGATGCACTAGACGGTCTTACCGGTACGCTGAACGGCGGACCCGAGATGTTCTTACTTTCCGGCGTTTCGTTGGTGGCTGCTGCCGTTTGGGTTCTGATGTATAACGCTGACGTGATCGTTTGGATTGTATCGAAAATGATCGGTCGTTTTGGTAGCTTACGTCCGGTTGTGAAAATGGCTATTGCGTATCCGATGTCAGCGCGTTTCCGCACGGGGCTGACTTTGGCGATGTTCTCTTTGGTGATATTCACCATGATGATTTTTGCGATTTTGACGAATTTGGGTAATGCGATAGAGGACGAACCAGAGCTTGTTTCGGGTGGATTCGATATTCGTACTCAGATCGATGCTGAATTACCGATTGGTGATGTCGAGGCGGTGATTAGCGGAAGTGACGGAAAGCTATCAAATGCTGATTTCACTGTGATTTCTGCGCAGGCGAGTTTGCCAGTTGAAGCTCGACAGGACGGGGCGGAAGAACTGGCGTTCAAGGGAGCAAGGGTCCGCGCTTCGAATGACGCGTGGTTATTGAATAACGTCTTCGAACTGACTCACTGGGACCCTGCTTACGGTTCGACATCGGCTGAGATTTGGGCCGCCGTTGCTGCCGATCCTACGTTGGTTGTAGTCAACGGGGCGATGATAGAAACGGGTGGATTCGGAGGCGATGGAGATCCTAGTTCTGGTCCGACGTTGGGTATCAAGGGAATTAAGGCGACCGAGCCGGGCGAGATCACTGGGGTGGACATTACGATTCGCCCACCCGTGGGTCAGAGTGTTGGTGATTCGGTGAATCGTAAAGTGATTGGTGTGTTGCATCAGTTTGCCGATTCTTTCGAGTTCGGTTCATCAGATATTTACATGAACCCTGATATTCTCGATGAGATTTCGAGCAAACCGGTTCCGTTTGTCGATTATAAGTTCAAACTTGCCGATGCTTCACGTGCCGAGGAGATTACTCGTGTGCTTGAGACTGTGTTCATTGAGCACGGTATGACGGCTACGGCTACCATCGCTGACATTGAGGAGAACCAGTCGCAGAACAATGCGTTTAACCAACTATTCCAAGGTTTTATGGGCCTTGGTTTGTTGGTGGGTGTTGCTGCGCTTGGTGTTGTTTCGTTCAGGGCAGTTGTTGAGCGTAGACAGTCGATTGGAATGATGCGAGCTCTAGGTTATAACGGTCGGATGATTCAGATTCAGTTCTTGATGGAGTCGGGTGTTGTGGCGATTTTGGGATCGGCGATTGGAATTGGTTTAGGTGCGTTGATAGGTTGGAATATCTTCCTTTCGATTAGTGCAGAGGCTGACGGTCTGACGTATTCGATTCCCTGGCTGAATGTGACGGTCATAGTACTGGTTGCTGTGGTGTTCTCATTGATCACGACGTTTATTCCGGCGAGACAGGCTTCCAAGATTAAGCCTAGTGAAGCGCTTAGGTACTAGCGTGATTACCTTGAGGTGTCATCGTACGACTCGTCTCAGTGTCGCAATTCTTGTGCCTTAGCCCTTATATCCCGAAGCTGACTGACCGTGACTAACTAAACAGAGATGACGCCTAAAACTATTTAACCCTTAGCCTAATGAATGGTGGCGTGGGGTAAATTTTCTCGCTTCGGAAATTTTTCTTGCAGCATTGAGGTTTTCAGGAGTGTCGATATCGTGGAGGCTGATGCGTCGGGGGTCGATTCGTTCGAGATCTGCGTCCGTGAAGATTGTGACTGGCGGGTAATCGGCAACCGTAGCTCTTTCGATTGCTCGACGGGGTGATGCTTCGCCCTCTGACATTGCGTGTCCGAAGTAAGGGCCCCACTGTTCATTAGGGTAGACGGCATGCAGCGGGTGCAGTATACCGTCTGTTCGTGGTACGACGGCGGATAGGTTACTTGAACCGTTGGCGCTTGCTGTTGCGGCCATTGCGGTTACGAGGTTCCGAGATACGAACGGGTGGTCGCCAGCGATTATGAAGCTGAGAGGGGTGGTTGAAGCGGTTAGACCGGCGTGAACAGCAGCCAGCGGCCCTTCATAGGGATCGGTGTCGGTTACGACGTGCATGTTGAGGGCTATGCCGAGATCGGGTACATCGTCGTCTTGTCCGGGGCGTACTACCAGGACGAGTTCGGAGCAAACCATTTTCAGCGTATCGGCGATGCGCGATAGGACGAGTTTGCCACCAATGTGGATCAGTAGTTTCGACTGTGTTCCGCCCATCCTTCGGGAGTGTCCTCCTCCGAGGACGATTCCGGTAATGCCGAGTGCGTCGTTTTCTTGGTTGGTCGATGGCATTGGGTTTGGTTGAGTTGATCGAGAACATCTTCGTCTGAATCAAGATGACGTTATCGTGGTCAACTTTAAAGAATTACTCTGATGAGTCAGTTATTGCTCCGAATAGGTCGGCGGTTGGGTAGAAGCGGGACCAGGCGTACCAGAAACCAGTCATACCGGGGAGCATTTCGAGTTGGCTTCCTTTGAGTTCGCCTTCGATACATTCGCCACTGATGGCGCGCCAGGTTGAGCCGGTTTGGGTGTCCGCAATGAGCCACGGTTCATAATTGGTTCGTTCACCTTCGCCAGAGGCTGTTACTTCAGCGGATCGTCGATGTGGGTTTTTAGATTTGCCTTTGAAGTTGAGCGTTCGTCCTTTCACGATTCGTGAGAAGCCAGCGGCAGTTGCTGACGAACGTTCGTGAATCACGAGGATTGGTTGTCGTCCGAGATCTTCTTCGATCAGTGGTTGATCGATTAGGGCGGTATATGAATACGCTTTGGCTTCACCTTTTAAGTCGAACCCGAGCACGACGTCCTTACCGTGGAGGCGTTTGTCGGATGGGTTGAGGCTGTGAATACCGTTTCGATCGTTGGCGTAGTAGCGTTCAAAAATGTCGTTTTCTGGTCCGCCTTCGGTCGACATTATTTCGGTGTCGGGATGTGCTTCTTTCCATGCTGCCCACGTGGTTGTGAGTACGGGGATTTGTTCGAGGGTCCAACCGGCTAAGTCGCCTGATATAGCTTGTCCGATGAACTGGACGAATTCGCTTCCTGAATTTTCAGGGAGAGCAGGAGAGTTAAATACTGTATGGGTGTGTCGGTTAAGAGTGAGTGCTCGGTTGTTTGCATTCGCAACGAATGCTCGTGCTGCGTAGGTAACTGGCGACCAAGAGACGATGACTGGTGCGTTTCCGTATTCTTCGTTAGATATTTCCCGTACGCCGATTGCTGCGAGTGGGTATGCGGCGGCTTCGCCGTTGTATACGACGCCGATTACGCGATCGTCGGGGAATAGTTCTTCATCAGCATCTTCGGGATCGATGAATTCGGCTGGTTCGGCAGGTCCGTGACGACGTCTGCCTGGGTTTTTTCTATATTTTTCGTAAGTCGTGAGTTCTTGGTTCGGTAGGACAAGTGCGACTCGAAGCGAGAAAAATCCCCAGCGTGCGAGGAAGTAGACAACGAATCCGCCGACGTAAACACCAAAGAGCAGGTCGATTTGTTGGATACCGCCGTCGACTATGAAGAATACGAGTTGTGTTATCGCGAACGCAATGATGAATACGATGAGGCTGCGGAGGCGCGGGGCCAATGTGTTCCAGTAGATTTTCATGTTGTGTTTTTTGACGTGTTCCATTGGGGTGTGGATTTGTTGATTTGATGTTATCGGTAGTTGGAGCCCTTCGGCGGGGTTCAGGATAATGTGTTGGGTGTGTTGGGCTTCGTGTGACGGTTATACTGCGCCGGTGTTTGGATCGATAGTTTCGCTGTTATTTTATTTTTAGGAGTTAGGCCGTTGGTTGATGTTGTCGTAAGAGTGTCAGATGATGTTTTGAAGAAGTACGAGGGTGTCTCGAACGCTACAGTGCTTGGCGCATTGGCGAAACGTGGATACCTGAAGGTGTTCATGAATAACGTCCAAAGTTTGGCCCGAGGGCGTCGTTTGGTGGCTCGTGCTGTGACGCTTCGCTATCTTCCTTCTCGCCCTGATTTACAGGAGTATGTAACCCGTGGTGGGCACGGTGAGGGTTTCAATGAGACGCCACGTTGGGACGCCCTTGAGGCTTTGACACCGGGTGATTGCTTGGTGGCCGATTGCATGGGCGAGAGTATGACTTCGACTGGTGGTGACGTTGTATTTTCGCGTATTTTGTCACAGAAAGCGGCTGGGTTAGTCACCGATGGTGGCGTCCGGGATGGTCACAAGGTCGCTGAGTATGGGTATCCGGTTTACGGTGGAGGTAGTACTCCAACTATCGGCGAACCGAACGTATTGCCGTATGAGGTTAACGAGCCGATTCAGTGTGGTGGTGTGTTGGTTTGGCCGGGTGATGTGATTCTTGGCGATGAGGATGGTGTGGTTGTACTTCCGGCTCAGTTGGCTGAGGAGATTTACGACGAGTGTGTTCATCACGATGAGGTTGAGGCTGCGATTTTGTGGTACACGCAGAAGGAGGGGATTTCTCCTAAGTTCTTTTATCCGTTTAATGAAGAGACGGAGAAGATTTACACTGCTTGGTCGCGCGCTACTTCTTCAAAGAGATTGGCTGATGGTGAATGATTCGAAAGTAGTATTGAGGTGGATGTTGATTGACATGTCGTTCCTCCGCGTAATGACAATTTAGGAGCGTGCGCAAGTTGCCAAAGATGAAGACGGCTTATTTTTATGGTGGGAAGGACATTCGGGTTGTTGAGGAAGAGATTCCGACACCGGGGGCTGGTGAGGTTCTTTTCAAGGTGATGTCGGCCGGGGTTTGTGGGAGTGATTTGCACAACTATCGCGGTTATCGAGTTCGAGACGATGTTCGTTGGCAGCAGGGTCATGAGCTTTCAGGTGTGATTGCTGGATTGGGTGAGGGCGTTACTGGTCTAGAGATAGGTCAGCGGGTGGCGATTGAGGCAGAGCATTTACTGGGTTGTGGGGAGTGTCGGTTGTGCAGGGACGGGCAGTATCACCTTTGTGCTGACCGGGGAGTGCGCCATGGCGTTCGACAGGGGAGTCATGGTTTTTCGCAGTACGACGTTTGTATTTCCGAGAATGTGACGGCTCTCCCTAACAATGTTTCTTTTGACGCTGCGGCGTTGGTTGATTGCTACGCGTGCGGTGTTCATGCGATTAATCGTGTGCCGGATGTTGCGGGTAAGAGCGTTGTAATTATCGGAGCGGGCGCGATTGCTTTGACGCTGGGTCAGCTTTTGAAGGCTAATGGTGCTTCGCAAGTAATTTTGATTGGAACTCGTGAGCAGTCGGTTGGTTTGGCTATTGGTGCCGGATCGGCTGATGTTGGCGTTTTAGGTAGTAGATCTGAACCCTTAGCCGGGACCCAGGATAGTGGATTTCACTATGGTTCAGTTGCCCAGAATCCGGTAAAGGCCGTTTTGGCGGCGACTGGTGGTGAAGGGGCTGCGGTTACGTTCGAGACAGTTGGAGGTCAGTCGCAGTTAATTCAAGAGTCGGTTGCGATGACGCGCCGTGGTGGTGTTGTGTCAGTGTTGGGGTTGTTCACTAAGCCACAGACGATTGATCCGGTGATGGCGATGGAGCGTGAGGTGACGATTCAGTGGTCGAATAGTTTTTCGAGTTGGAATGGAGAACGCGAGTTCGTCACGGCTCTCGGTTTATTGACTGCTGGTAAGTTGAATCCGGACCCGATTATTACGCATCACTTTGGTTTGGATGATATTGCTGAGGCATTTGCTGCGGCTGACGATAAGCGGATTTCGGGTGCGGTTCGAGTAATGGTTCACGGGTTTTAACCTTAGCCATGCTCATCGTCAGTAAACTCGGCTACAAGCTACAATTATCGTGCGGTAGCCTTTTCATATGAATTGGGACAGGGCAGTTGTGACGGGTTTACGTTGATCCTGAAAACGGATTCAGTATGAATGGTTTTGGGTGGTAAAAGAAAGATTGAAAAGAATTGATTATTCGTAGGAATGAGCAAGAGGCTGTAGATCGGTATCCGGGGTGTCCTCGGTTTGCGATCGCGGGTGCTGATTTTGGTCATTCGAGTGTGCATGTTGGCGATTTGTTTTATCAGCCGGGACACGGGGTTCCGCATCACTACCACACCGGTGGTGCTGAGGAGACTCAGATCATGCTCGAGGGTGAGCTTGAGTGCTGGGTGGATGGCAAGCGGGTAGTTGTGTATCCGGGCGATACAGTCACCGCACCTCCGGGGACAGGTCATGCATTTCACAATCGAAGTGGTTCGGTGGGTCGGATGATTACGGCTTTTCCGGTGACTCCACCTGAGACGATTCACATTGATGATCCTGAACTTGAAGACTCTACTTCGCATCCGGCGATTATTCGGGCCGATTCGCGTCTTAGTCCTTATGCGGACGGCGTTGAGGGCGTTGAGAGAGTTGAGCTTTCTGGAGATTTTTCTGGAGCCAAGTCGACTTACACGTATTTTATATATATTCAGCCGGGTGCTTCGATGCCGGTTGAGACGTTCGATGCTGAGACTGTGATATTTGTGGTGTCGGGTCCGGTTGTTTCAACGGTAGGCGATTCTGTTGAGTTGGCGACTGACGATGGTGCGGTTGTTGAGCCTGGCGAGTCGTATGGGTTTGCCAATAAGGGTTCTGAAGTTGCGAGGCTTTGTGTAGTGCATCCGTTTTTGAACGGATAGGGACTGATTTGCGCTGAGTACGACTCGGGTCGGATGTTTTTGGGTGCAGGTTTTACTTCCGTGTCCGTGCAGTTGATGAATTATTTAGAGGCATATTTTGATTGTTGTTTTTGATGTAAACGAGACGATGCTTCTGAATTGAGGATTATTGCTGCACACAACTGTGATACAACGGGGGCGATTTCTGCGGGCTCGAATGCTGCGTTTATTGTCAGGTCTGGTAAGGCTTTGAGTCGACTTGATGGCAAACCTGAGATAACAGGCGATTCCACGATGGAAGTAGTTGATCAGTTACTCGAACGATTTGCTCAGGCTTGATCAAGCGGGGCGTGGGCAAGCGGAGTTTCCGCAATGGCTGTAGACTTTCGCTTCATTATTTGTATAACTCTTGGGCGTAATCGAGATTGCCCATCAGAATCGAGGCCTATATGACAATTCTCCGAAGAGCCGATCAAGAAGAATCCTCCCCGATGGAGGGTGGAAAGCTGCTGACGATGGCGGGTGCTTCGACTGGGGCCGCTATGGCGACGGTTGGCGATCTGACAGTTCAGCCGGGTGTGCGATCGGGTTATCACCTGCATCCGAACACCGAAGAGGCGATTTTTGTTGTTGAGGGCGAGATGGAGTTCCGTGTTGGTATGGATCGATTCAAGGCTTCAGCGGGCGATTGTATTTTGGCTCCGGCTGGAATTGGTCATGGCTTAGAGAATGTTGGTAGTTCGCCGGCGCGCTTGATTACGATTTACCCGGTTGCTGAGCCTGAGCGTGAGGCTTTGCAGGATGTTGAATACACGGATGGTGCGCCGCCTTCGACTGTGTACTTACGTGCGAATAACGAGCCATATGAGTTTATGGCTGGGGTTTCGCGCCACGATATGGTTGGCGATTTTTTAGGTTCGGCTTCGCTGTATTTGAGTGAGCTGACTTTCGAGCCTGGTTCGATTGCCCCGAATCATTACCACCCCGGTCATGAGGAGTCGATGTTCTGTTTGGAGGGTGAGCTTTCGGCTGTTTATGCGGATGAGAATAATGTTCCGCTTGCTGCAGGCGATTGCTTTACGTGCGAGATTGGGATTCGACATGGAATTTACAATTCGGGTAGCGAGTCGGCGAAGCTTTTGGCGATTCATCCAGTGCTAAATCCTCCGCCACGAATTGATGTGGATTAGGTGCTGCGTTAGTCGGTTAGTGGTGTCGTCGAACGACTCAGTCATGCTTCGCAGTCTCTCTCTCTAACTCTCCCATGCTGGGAACGATCGATTGTTGGCTGGCTTGTGTTCTTTTTTCTCCGGGGTTGAATCTGAACTTTGGATCTTCCCTAACGATCGACTCAGATCATTTAGTGATGGGGCGTAAGACAATGAAGCACGATGCACGCGGTAGCCCTTGTCGTAAATTTGACTCAACTTGAAATGCGCTCGACTACTACCACCTAAAAAGCAACTCAACTGTCTATTGCGTTACAAATTACACAGACGAGCGAGCCTCTGGCTGCGCTGGGTGTGAGTGTGAGTACGATGTAAATTCGCAGTGTATAAGCCGGGAAAGGCTCACACTCATGCATAACTGAACTGGTGAGGGGGGAATTTCACTGTGGAAAAGATTGTGTATATAGCTTTGGCTGGAGCTGCTGGAACGTTGACTCGCTATGGGGTGGGAGCGCTATTTCAGCGCGATGGTGTTGCCGGGATGCCGTGGGGTATTTTTGCTGCGAATATGATTGGCGCCTTGCTGTTCGGTTTGATTTGGGCTGCGAGCGAAGAGCGAGGGTGGATTAGCGCGAATATGCGGGTTATTGCTCTTGTTGGTTTTATGGGAGCATTCACTACGTTTTCAACGTTCGCTTTTGACAATGTGCAGATGCTGCGGGCGTCTGAATTAGGGTGGCTTGGTGCCAATATGGTTCTGACTAACGTTGGGGGTTTGGCGGCGGTTTATGCTGGATTTAGGGTAGTTCGGGCGATTTAGGTACTTGTTGTTTGAGATATCCGGGGAGTCAAAATCTGTAACTGTCAAAGACAGGAATATTATTGAATGCAGCAAGGTAAAGCCAATATTCGAAGCGCCTCTGATCTTGTTTAGAATTTTCCTCAAGTTCTTGTGATTAGTTAGTAATCATTGCGCGAAAAGACCTCGGTAAATTCCGAGGTCTTTTCGCGTTTGAGTGCGTATGGCTCCCGAGGCAGGATTCGAACCTACGACAGGCTGATTAACAGTCAGCTGCTCTACCACTGAGCTACTCGGGAACGGTTTTTACACCGGGGGTACGTTTTTTGCGCCCTTTTTGATAATACCTCGGAGATTTTGATTTGGCGTTAGTTTTCGGCGGAATTTGTGTGCGTTCACCGGGCGAGGTTGATAGAACATGAACGACAGTCGGTTGTGTTGAGTCTGCATATTTTTTTGGTTTAGGTGTTTGCAGTAATGATTATTCCGGGTGTTGGTTAGGACCTTGTTTGTTCAGTTCACAATGGAGCAATCTGGTTTGTTGTATTCTGGCGGTTATCTGGTGGTTTTCGTTAGGGTAGGGTTCTGATTGGTTTGATTCTATTTATGACTGTGCCTGACAGGGTGTGGTTGATTGTGTCGATTCGTCGTTTCAATGATTATTTTTAATGCACCAGAATATTTTCCGAATTTCCTTGGGTCTTTGATTAGAGGCGGGATGTTGTTTCTTGGGCTTTCGATTTTGTTGGCATTTGCTGCGGTTGGGTGTGGGAGTTCCGATTCTGAATCAAATGATGTGGTCTACAGCCTTGAGGTTGATGGCAATGTAGATCTGTTCAAGATCGGTGCTGATGAGGAAAAAGCCGTACGTATGACGAATTCAGCTGGGGTTGATGTTTTTCCCGCTTGGTCGCCGAACAAGAAGTTGATTGCATTTATCTCAAATCAAAATGATGGTTCGGCGTTGTGGTTGATGGATGCGAACGGCGAGTCAAAACGTCAGTTGACGGGACCGAATGTCGATGTTTCAGATTTCCGATGGTCGCCCGATTCTGTTCGTATTGCTGTTGAGATTGTTGGAGACAGTCGTCGTGGGATTTCGATTCTGGATACCGACTTGGATGAATGGTCTTCGTTGACCGTGAATTCGGAGGATGCTCGAATCGGTGATTGGTCGCCTGATGGAGAGTGGGTTGTTTACGTTGCTCGAGAGGGTGCGGATGGTGCTATTCGTCGCAGGAACCCGACGGGGGTTGATGAGATTACGATTGCTGAAGGGCGAGGATTGAATCCTCGTTGGTCACGGAATGGTCAGTTCATTGCATTTAGTAGAGTCAATGAAGATGGATCGTTTGATCTTGTAGTGCTCGATAAGGATGGAAATGGCGAGTCAGTTGTAGCTGCGGGCGTAAATGGAAAAACCGCGCATGATTGGTCGCCTGATAGCAAGCAGCTTGTTTATGTGATTGGGTCCGATAGCGACGCTGAGGTTTATGTGACTGGTCGGGATGGCAATGACGCGAAGCAGTTGACATCGAATCGGGTTACGGATGATCAACCGCTGTGGAGTGCTGATGGTTCGTCGATTCTGTTTCTTTCGGATGGCGACGGTACGTTCGACGTGTACAGAATGAGTAAGGACGGGGATCAACAGTCTCGTTTGACGTCGAAGAGTGAATTGGTTCTGAGCGCTGACTGGTAGCAGTTGATAGAGGGCGTGACGTTATGGTTGGTTAAATCTTACGTTGCGTTGTTATTGTGGCTGATTACCACATCGTCGAACTCTTCGCGATCACAGTGTGTACAGGTATCGAGTGATGCCGAACGTTGGGTGCTATTGGTTTAAACGAGGGCTATTCGTGCGAGGTTCTTGCGACCAAATATGTAGGCGTAGATGGCTTCGAGGAAGAGTGTGAGTGACCACGCGCCGGCTCCGACCCAGAGTCCGTTGAGGTCGGTGAAATTGACTGTGACGATGACCCAAACGGTGAGAGTTAGGAGTCGTAGTGAGTTGATGTAGATGATGGGACGAGTGTTGCGGGCGCGCATGAGTGCTGCGGTGTACAGCTGCTCCATTACGAGTGCGATTGGTAGTACCGAGAGCAGTCGAAATCCAGTTGAGCTTAGTT